>Ga0233430_1001846_pt1 | contig 27068 bp, 10 predicted proteins | sample SI_118_April2016_2_FD_179883 | JGI IMG/M metagenome (GOLD analysis project Ga0233430, IMG submission 179883) | Seawater microbial communities from Saanich Inlet, British Columbia, Canada - SI_118_April2016_150_MG | ecosystem: Environmental > Aquatic > Marine > Inlet | place: Canada: British... | reverse complement strand
TTTCAGACTATTGATGATGGTGTCGGTGACCTTGTTAGACTTGGTTGTCGAGATTTTGGGCATGGTGTCCTCCAACTAATAAGCAACTGATAGAATTAACCATTCGAAATGCTATAATTAGTTGTAGTTTAGCGGTTCTTACACGTGCACAAAAGATAAAGTTAAGAAATATCAGATGCTTATGAGGTATATTGCGCGAAAAACCTGCGAAACCCTTTTGTGGAAATGTTGCCCTAGATAACTCTTAATCAGCGGGTCGTGGGTTCGAATCCCTCACAGCCTACCATTTACATCAACGCCTTAGCAGGAAACTGCTAGGGCGTTGTTTGTTTTAAGTCACCAATAAGTCACCATCGGATCAAGTTCCTTTACTACTAACGGCTTCGACCAGGGGAAGGTGCTTTTGAGGGATTTCAAACAGCTGTCGGCGGTAACGGTTGCCTTGGTCTTGGGGTTGTCCGCTTTGGGTCAGAAGCAGCCCCCCCTGCGTCCCTCACACACATGATCTATTGTCTAAAATGACAACGAGACCTCCGCCTGCACCCAGCCGAGAAAAAATCTGGATGACATTCGAAATCAGCGGTTGCGCAAGATCCGCGCGGGCACTGTGGTGTAGGCACCCAGCGTCGTCAGCAGACCAACAGCCAGTGTCACGAAAATAGCCACCACGGCTAGCGCGACGCTGCTGGTCCACGACACACTCAAACTAGCAAGGCCAGCCGCGCGCGTCACACCGTAAGCAACGCTTATTCCCAACGGCACGGCGGCCAGCGCCACCAGTGTGCCAAGGCCAAAAAACTCCACCGTCAACTGGCCCAGCAATTGACGTCTGCGCGCACCCAACACTTTGAACAATACGGCTTCGTCGGTGCGCTCTCTAAGCCCCTGAAGAACACTCCCGGCGAGTACCACTAAGGCCGCCATTCCGCACATCATCGCCGCCGCTTCCAATCCCGCTACGATGGCCTGCAAAGCCGTGGCCAGGGAACGCAAAACATCCGCCACGCGGATTAAAGGCATGTCTGGAAAGCGGTTTTTGACGTACGCCTCCAGTGTTGCCCCCTCGCCGCTTTTCGCTTTCAAGGACGCCGCAAGGGTATAGGGAATGCCTGAGAACGATCTTGGCGTGGCGATGATGGGAAAGTCTAAATCCAACCCGGCCCAATCGACATGCCGAGAATTCAGAATCACACCCGTGCGGGCTTGCCCGCCAACGTTCAGGGTGATCGTATCGCCGAGGTTAATGCCTAGTTTATTCATCACGGTCGCGTCGACTGAAAAACCGGGGCGGTCTGATTGAGGATCATCCCACAGCGCACCATCGGGAAGGTTTGTCGCGAACGACACGCCGCGATCGCCGCGGATAAACCAATTCAATGACCCTGGAATTCTAAGCTCGCGCACCGCTACGCCATTGACGGCCTGAACACGGGCGTGCAGAAACGGCATGATGCGCTGGTGCTCTACAATCCCGGACGCCGCCAGTTCAACGCCAAGTCGCGTTGCCATGTCGGGCTTGATCGAAAACGCCACCAGGTCAGGTGCGCTGTGTGGCAGGGTATTCTGTATATGGCGGTTGGCAGCACCGCCGATGCCGTCCAACGCCACCAATATTGTGAGAGTCAGGCCCAGCGCCATCACCACAGGACCGGTAGGCGCCCCCGCCCGATGCAAGTTGCCAAGGGCGAGACGCACGTTGGCGCCTTTACCTTTTGCCAAGATCCTGGCCATGTGCGACAGGCCGATGCCCAAGGCGTAATAAAACGCCGCCAATGCCAATGCACCTACCAGGAACCCGACGGTCAACACGGGCATGGGCGAAACCCAAAACACCAGCACGACAAGAATCGACAAGATAATGCCCGCGCCAAGCCAACCCTTTACACTCAGCTTCCCCGGTGGATGCGTGATGCGTTCGCGCAGCAGCACCTGGGATTTCATATCGTGCACCCCCATGAGCGGCCACCATGCAAACAGCGCCGCCACCAAAACCCCAAACAGCCCCGCCGCCAACAGTGGTTTTATGCCAGGGGCGGCTTCCAGCGCGAAGGGCAATTGATCGACCAACGCGGACGCGACGAAGGTGGGCCCAAACGCGCCTAATCCAACACCTGAAGCGGCGCCGATGGAGGCCACTGCCATGACCTCGATCCCGATGGCCAGGGTGACGACGCGGGGCGGTGAGCCAATGGATTTTAAGGTCGCGATGATTACCATCTTCTCTGCCACATGTGCATGGACCGCGCCTGAAATACCGGCGCCTCCAACCAGCATCACGCCCAAGCCGATAAACAACAGCAACACATGCGCCATGGACAAGGTCCGTTCCACACCCGGCACGCCGTCATGGGCATTGACCATGCGCCAGCCCGACCCGGGAAAGGATTGGTCAATGCGTGCCAATGCCGCCGTTGCGCCATCCCGTCCGTGTAATTTGGCGGGCAACTTCACATGGGTATAATAATAAACCTCCGCCCCCTCGTCAGTAACGCCGGTGGCGGGAAGACTTTCGCTCAAAACCATGATGCGCGGGCCTAGGGTAAAGGCGCGAAAGGCACGGTCTGGTTCCCCAACAAGTGCGCCCCGCAATTGATACCGGGCACGGCCAATTCGCAAACTATCGCCCGGTTTCAAGCCTAGGGCGTCAAACAATCCCGGATCCGCAACCGCGCCGTAAACGCCGCCCTTTTGATTGAGCGTTTGATAAAGGTTGAGAGCGGGTAGCGTTTCGACGGCGCCATAAAGCGGATAGTGTCGGTCCACGCCTTTCAGCTCAACCAGCAAGGGCGCGCCTTGGGCATGACCGTTGCCGACTGCGCGTGCCATGGCGCGTAGTTCGGTGGAGATGCCGACATCGCCTTCACGACGGATGACGGTAAGTTCGGCTTCACTGGGGGGGCGATGAAACAAGCGCAGGCTCAAATCACCGCCAATCGATTCCAGCGCGCCCTGGCGCGCGCCATCGACAAGGCTTTGCGACGTTGCTCCGACCAACGCCACAGCAGCGACCCCAACGAAGACCCCCGCCATCAACAACCACAAACTGCGTGCGCCGCCGCGCATGTCCCGCGCGGCAATGCGTGTCGCAATTGCGAGGTCGTTAAAAAGCGCCATGCATCCCCTTTGGTGTCCTGCCGAAATTGACATCGTTCAAGATGGCGCAGGACTTAGTGGCTGTCCAGATTGTCGAGGGTCTGCCTCAAGCAGCTTTATGACATAGGGCAATATGCCCTCGACGATAATATCGACGCCGGCGGCATTGGGATGGATGCCGTCTTCAAGATTCAAATGCTGTTTGGTCGCCACGCCTTCCAGAAAAAAGGGATACAAAATGGAGCCGTGCTTGTCAGCCAGGCGGGGGTAGATAGCGTTAAACTCTGCGCCATATTCCCGTCCGAGGTTGGGCGGCGCCAACATGCCGCACAGCATGACCTTTATGCCCTTGTCCTTGATTCGCCCCATGATGGCATCGAGATTTTCTTCCGTCGCTTTTGGATTGAAGCCGCGAAGCCCGTCGTTGGCTCCCAGTTCGATTATTACTGCATCTGGCTTTTCAGCCAGCAACCAGTCGATGCGGGCCAATCCGCCGGCGCTGGTGTCTCCCGATACGCCGGCGTTGATGACTCTGGCGTCAATGCCTCTGTCACTCAAGGCAGTCTCCAGCCGCGCCGGATAGGATGTTTCTCTGGTAAGACCCAGTCCGGCGGTTAAACTGTCACCCAGAAGCAGCAGACGGATGGTCTCGGCGGCGCTTGCGGGGGGAGAGGCTATATTGACAATCCCCGCTATCAGGACAAAACGGATATATTTGAAAAATAACCCCACGCGGAGCTCCAATGACAATCGATAACAGTGCCAACCAGCCGGCAATACAGCTCGGCGATCTTCATCTAATGCTGACCAGTGGTGCCGGCGAGGTCAACATACTTCGTGGCTTCGACCTGAATGTTGAACAAGGTGAAACACTTGGCATCGTTGGTCCCTCCGGTTCAGGCAAAACCAGCTTGCTGATGATCATTGCCGGCCTAGAGACGGCGACATCGGGCGAGGTGCAGATTTCCGGGCGGGACATTTTGACCATGGACGAGGATGCCCTAGCCCTGTTCAGGCGTGATCACGTGGGCATCGTCTTTCAGGATTTCCATCTGGTTCCGACGATGACGGCGCTGGAAAACGTCGCCATGCCCCTTGAGTTCGCTGGTGTCGAAGACGCTTTCCAGCGGGCCGAGGAAGAACTGGCGGCGGTCGGCCTCAAGGAAAGAGTTAAACACTATCCGGGACAGCTATCGGGTGGCGAGAAGCAGCGGGTGGCCCTGGCCCGTGCCGTTGTTGCCAGACCCGATATTCTGCTCGCCGACGAGCCTACCGGCAACCTGGATGGGGCCACAGGGCGGGTGGTGATGGACCTGTTGTTTGAACTTCACGACCGGCTGAACACCACCCTGGTGCTGATTACCCACCAGCAGGAGTTGGCGGAACGCTGCCATCGGGTGGTGGAACTGGTGGACGGTCTCATCGCATCGGACAACGGCGGTGGGGAAGAACGCCGATGAATGGATTCCCCCTGGCCTGGCGTCTGGCTTCTCGCGAATTGCGCGCCGGGGTAAGGGGATTTCGCATTTTCATCGCTTGTCTGGCTCTCGGTGTCGCCGCGATTGCCGGCGTCGGCGAGTTGAGCGAGGCGGTGGTCGCCGGCTTGCGGGCCGACGCCAGAACCCTGCTTGGCGGTGATGTCGATTTACGTCTTCACAACAGGGGGTTCTCGGACACGCAGGACGCATACCTGAAACAAAACGCGATGGCGGTGTCGAAAGTTGTTGAGATGCGGGCTATGGCCAAGCCTTCCGTCGACGGCGGGCGGCGCTCGCTGGTGGAATTCAAGGGAGTCGATGACGCCTATCCGCTGGTCGGTCGCCTTGCCCTTGATCCGCCGATTGACAAGCAAGCGGCGCTGGCCAAGGTTGGCGGCGTATGGGGAGCCGTTGCCGAATCTTCCCTGTTGGAAAAGCTGAGTGTTGGGATCGGCGACAGGGTCAGGGTAGGGGATGCCGAGTTCGAAATTCGCGCCTCCATCGTCGGCGAGCCGGACCGTGTGGCCAGCGTTTTCAGTTTCGGTCCACGGCTGATGGTCTCAATGGATGCCCTCCAAAGCAGCGGACTGAACCGGCAGGGAAGTCAGATACAGTTCCACACCCGCGTTGTACTTGAGCCGACAGATGCTGCTGTCCAGTGGATGGAAAACCTCAAAGAATTTTTCCCGACGGCCGGATGGCGCATCCGGGGAACCGACAAGGCGGCGCCCGGCATCCAGCGCTTTATCGAGCGGATGACTCTATTTCTCACATTTTCCGGACTAACGGCGCTGCTGGTTGGTGGCATCGGGGTGTCCAACGCCGTTGGCGGCTTCCTGGAGAGTCGCCGCGATACCATCGCCACGCTCAAGTGTCTCGGCGCCCCGTCAGGGCTGGTGTTCACGACGTACTTGTTACAAATTCTAATCATGGGCGCGGGCGGCGTTATCATCGGTCTGGTTATCGGTGCCGCCATTCCTATTATCGGCGTCTGGGCCCTGGAGGGGCTGCTTCCGGTTACACCAAGGGCCGGGATCTACTTAGGCCCACTGTTGTTGGCCACCGCGTTCGGTATGTTGTCGGCGGTAACGTTCACCCTGTGGCCGCTGGGGGTCGCCCGGCGGACCCCCGCTGCCGGGCTATTCCGGGGTCACCTGTCGCCGACCAGTTCCAAACCGGATGCTTTCTTCATGACAGCCTCGACTCTGGGCGTGGTGGTGCTGGCCCTGCTGACCATATTCACTTCCAGCGACCGCTATTTCGCCTGTTGGTTCGTCGGCGGGGCGATGGCGACTCTGCTGACCTTAAGGATGGGTGCGGCGGTGCTGATGAAAGTGGCGGCGAGGCTTGCCCGCTGCCGTAACGCCGAACTGCGGCTGGCCATGGCCAATATTCACCGTCCAGGCTCGCGGACGCCCAATGTCGTGACATCATTGGGGCTGGGGCTGTCGGTATTGGTCGCCACCGCCTTGATCGAAGGCAATTTGAGTCACCAAATTAGCGACCGCATCCCCGAGCGGGCGCCGGCATTTTTCTTTGTCGACATCCAGACCGACCAGCTGGCCGAGTTCGAGAAGACCATCAGATCGGTTCCCGGCACCGACAACCTGAAAAGCGTCCCGAGTATGCGTGGGCGCATCGTCGGCATTAATGGTGTGCCGGTGGAAAAGGTCGAAATTTCGCCCGGAGTTGCATGGGCTGTGCGCGGCGACAGGGCCCTCACATACGCCGCCGAGCGCCCCGATGACGCTGAAATCGTCAAAGGCCAGTGGTGGCCCGAGAATTACAGCGGCCCTCCCGCCATATCCTTCGATGCAGGCGTCGCCAAGGGCTTCGGCGTAGGAGTAGGCGATACCCTGACCCTGAACATCCTCGGTCGAGAGATAACAGCCACAATTATAAGTCTGCGCGAAATAGACTGGCGTTCACTGCGTTTCGACTTCGCCATTATATTCGCACCCGGCTCCCTTGAAGGAGCCCCCCACACGCATCTGGCCGCAGTCGAGGCCAAGTCGAAAACCGAGGATGAGGTCGAGGAAGCGGTGTCTTCACGGTTTGCCAACATCACCGCCATCCGGGTCAGGGATGCCCTGGAAGCTGCCATGCATATTCTTGAGGGCGTCGGTTCGGCGGTGCGTGGTGCTTCGGCCCTGAGTGTCATGGCTGGCGCCATCGTACTGGCCGGAGTCATCGCCGCCGGACAAGGCCGCCGGGTATACAATGCCGTCGTATTCAAAGTGCTGGGAGCGACCAGGGCGATTGTTCTCAGGGCCTACCTGATGGAATACGGCGCTCTGGGCTTGGCCACCGGCCTTTTCGCCAGCCTTGCCGGCACTATTATTGCCTGGGCGGTGGTGAAGTTCCTCATGGGCATGCAGTGGACCTTCCTGCCGGGAGTAACGGCGATGACCGTATCCATATGCCTGATTCTGACCATAATCGCTGGCTTCATCGGCGCCTGGCGCGCTCTTGGTCAAAAAGCGGCAGGCCAACTGCGCAACGAATAGGGTGTGAATCGCCGATCTTTTTTTATGGATTTAGTTAGGCGGAGATAATGTCCGTTCAGGGGCAGAAGCAGACTTATGCACCAAGCCGATTTGACGTCCGCTCTATCCGTTCAAAGCAGGCGCTCTTATGATTTGTGTCTGCAAAGGGTAATAAAAGCTGCCCGCCAGCCTTATCTGCGTGGTCCAGTTTTGATGAACTTCTCGATTGCGGTTTCCGTCCGCCTTAACCAGTCCCTGGCTTCATCAGGGCGGAGGATTATTAATACGTCCCGGGCTTGAAAGCTGTTGATAGCTGGGCCGTAAATCTCCGAACATTCCGGGAAAAGTTCAGGACTGTTGGCAATCCGTATGGGCATTTAAAACGTGGAAAAAGTTGGAAGAAATGGCGGAATTTAGCCAGAAAACAGTGATCTCTAAATCAGCGGGTCGTGGGTTCGAATTCCTCACAGCCTACCATTAGAATCAAGGGGTTAGATCGAAAGGTCTAGCCCCTTGATTCTCATGGCTAGCAGTATGGCTAGCCGGTGCCATTCTGGAATTCATAAGATTTGCTTTAGTCAGAAACATCCGAGAAACCTTTTTTGATTCCAGCGGGGTTACATTGCATTCATCGAATTCGGCATTGGTCTCATAATCGTCATCGACCATCTTGCTTTTGCTAAGTCTTTTGTAAGTAAGTGGTTTTTGACTCGCAGTGGAAATCATCATCGGTTACGGTGTTACGCACAGTTGCTGGTAAGGGTCCTTTCCGCTGCCTCAAAGGGTACCACTGCCGTGACTGAGGGATAATAAATGCGCACCCGGAAACATCCGGTGGACAGCGCGACCAGGGAGGCAGCCATATGTCCGGGTGGGGGACACGCATACGATATATATATGTCAGGGCCGTTGCTGTTGTGGCGATGCTGTTTGGCGTGCTTGTTGGCACGTCTGCGTCTGCCCAATCCGTTAGCCAGTCAATTCCGGCGCTCGCCAATATCGCCGGGCTGTCAAATCTTGCTGTCAGCAACGTTCAGACCAACAGCCAGACCGGTGTCGTTACCGGAACCGTCACCGTAAAAGGCGAAAGCGCCACCGTTGTCGGGTTCAAGCTGGGCAATAATTCCGCTGCTGCCGTTATTCCTGCAAAATTCAAACTGACAGATTTCGTGCCGCTGCCGAACGGTACGCCGTTGAGCAATGTCTCCTTCAAGAACGCCGCCTTCATCGTGCTGCCAGCGGGCGCGGGCAATGGGGCGATCGCCAAAGTCAATTTGCCCGGTGCCCTGTCCGGGGCACTGGCTGGCACGGGCACACATATATCCCTGAAAGATGGCGTCAGCCTGATCGGCCCAATGACGGTGCCTTCCACCGGGCCTGTCACCCGGTTGCTCGCGGCCATCGGTCACAATGGCCGGACCTTGCCGTTGGTGGCACCGCTGCCGTCCGATCTGTTCTCCTATAACCTGATTCCGCCATCCCAGCAGTCCGACGATCAACTGGCAAAATCACGGGCCATGCGGGCGGCGATTCTTGACAGTCTGGATTTCAACCTGTCGCTGCCGTCAGTGACGTTGGCAGGGTTGCCCGGTGCCGAGCCGCTGACCAATTCAACCCTGTCGGTAAAAAGCCGCAAGAAGACAACGGGCACCGGTCAGGACTATGACCTTGGTATCGCCGGGGGCATGAACATCGATTTAAAGGGCAAAAAAATTCCATTCGCCGTTGGTCTGACCCAAAAGCCGACCCAAACGGGCGCCAGCGAACTCGATATCGCCGGAACATCGTCACAGAAAGTGACCATGGAGATGTTCCGCACCTTCGATATCGACGGCCTGTCGTTTGCCGCATCACGCAACGATAATAAATGGACGGCCACCGTCGATGGCAAGACCAAGCTGAACAACAAGGACATCGACGTCACCGTCAACATCAAGCCGGGCGCGACGCCTGCTGCAAAACCCGTCTTCGATATCGCCGTCAAGACCCCGATGGCCGTCACCGACGTTATCCCGGCGATGACTATTCAGGGCTTTTCCGACATCACACTGGAAAATCTGATTGTGCGGGACAATCAGGCCGCCGCCGCCATCAAGGTGCGCGGCACGGATGCCGATATCCTGTATTTCCGCGACACGCCATCGGGTCCGGCGAAAATCGCGGTGATGCCCAAGGCCTTCAAGCTGGCCGATTATATCCCCGTGCTGGCCGGAACGCCGATGGACGCCGCCAGTTTCGACAATATGTCGCTGATCTGGGTCGGTGCCGGGCAGGGGCAGAATAATGTCGCGGCCACAAGCATCACACAGAAACCGCTTGCCGATCGCCTGACTGCTGCAGGGACCGGGCTGGATTTCAAACCCGGCCTTAATTTGTTCGGCGTCGCGACGTTCCCGGCGACCAGCGATATCGGCACCTTGCTGACCGGCGTCGGCATGACCAGTTTGAAACTGCCTTTGCGCGGCACCATTGCCGGGGCGATGTTCAGCACCGGCGGCGGGGCCACGGCCCGTAATGCCATTCTCGACACCCTCGATTTAACCCTGCCGCTTGGGGCCTTAAAGCCGCCGGGAATGCCCGCTTATCTAAATTTTGCCGACAAGGGGATCCTGCATCTGGACGGGGCCAACACCAACGGCCAGCGAACGTTTCAATATCGCGTCAAGGATGCCATCGACATCACAGTGGCGGGCAAGAAGGCGACCTTTGCCGGCGCGTTTTCGCTGAACAAGACCGGTCAGCAGTCAAACATCGAACTGAACGGTACAACTACAGACTCGTTGTCGTTCCCCGGTTTCACCGCGTTCGATACCAAGACGCTCGGCCTGAATGCGGCGCGTAATGGCAACGTGTGGACCGTCAAGATGGCGGCGACGGCGGCGCTCAACAACAAGGACATCGACCTGACGGCGACCCTGAAACCCGGTCAGGGGGCGGTAGATTACGACATCATCATCGACACCAACCTGACCGTCGCCGAATATCTGGGCGGTGGATTCAATACGCCGGGCCTCAGCGCCATCGAACTGGAAAAGATCGAGATCACCCAAAACTGGGCCGAGACCCGCATCAAGACGCACGATCAGGAAGCCGATATTGTTTTCTGGCGCAACGCGCCGTCGGCGAAAGCCCATATCGCGGTGCTGCCCGATGCCTTTAATCTGTCGACGTTGATTGCGCCCTTGAACTCGACATTGCTCAGCGGTGGCGGCTTTACCAACACGGCATTTGTCTGGGTGCCGACGGGGCAGGCGGCCAAATCATCGGCGACGCCACCGACGGGAATGCCTGCCAAGGTGACGACGCGGCTGAAAGCCAATGCCGCCACTCATGCTTATAAGGCAGGCCTCAATCTGTTCGGCAGTTTTGCCGCCAGCCCATCAGGCAAGATCGGCGCGCTGTTGTCCAAGGTCGGGGTTTCCAATCTGACCCTGCCATTGAGCGGTACCATTGATCCGTCGCTGTTCACCGGGGGCCAGGCGACAGGTCAGGCCGCCCAGGCGATTTTATCGAGCGTCGACATCACGGCACCGTTGCCGAAACTGTCAATATCCGGCGCGCCCGTGGCCTTCAAGAATGCGCATTTCTCGGTCAAGGGCGGCACCGGCGGTGTTGTCGACGTCAAGGTGCTGGGCGATATCGACGTCACCATGGCATCGAAGGCCATCGACTTCACGTTTGATATCGACGTTAACAAGACCGAAGCATCCAGCAGCGACCTGACCATCAGCGCGGCCTCGACGACGCCGGTCACCTTGCCGCTGTTCCATAACCTGGCGCTGACCGGCCTGAATCTGACGGCGGCACGCGCTGGCAACGCATGGGACACCACCATCGATGCCAAGTCGACCCTGAACGCAAAGCCCGTCGATATCGCCATCAAGCGCCCGACGGGTTCGCCGCAGACGGTCAACGTCACCACCAAGATGACACTGGCTGACATGATGCCGGGCGCCGTCAGCGTGCCGGGTCTGACCGATATCGAATTTGATTCCATTCAGGTAACCCAAAACGCCATCGATATTGCCGGCAAGGTGAAGGGCCTGGACGTCGATGTCGATGTGTTCAAACCGGCCGCTGGCGCCAAGGAACACATCGCGGTCAACTTCCCCTCGACCTTCACCATCGCCACCTTCATTCCGCAGGTCACCGGCACGCCGTTGGCGGATGCCGGTTTCAAGGACATGAACTTCATCTGGACGCCGAAGGATGGCGCGACCGCGTCGGTCGCCAAATCGGCGTTGCCCGGAAACATCTCGGCGAACATTTCCAAGTCTTCGACCGCCACCTCCGTCAGCCTGAAGCCGGGTCTCAACCTGTTCGGTAATCTGGAAATCAAATCGGGCGATAAAATCGGCAGCTTGCTGAAGAAAATCGGCGTCGATGCCTCCAGCCTGCCATTAAAGGGCTCCCTCAGTGACGGTGTGTTTGCCACGGGCAATCTCGCTGACACCTTGCTCGATGCACTGGATATTACCGCACCGTTGCCCAAGCTCGCCGTTTCCGGCGCGCCGCTGACCTTCAAGGACGCTCACTTTGCCATCAAGGGCAAGCATGTGGGGGCCAATCGCTCGGTCGATGTATCGGTCAAGGGCGAGATTGATGTCACCATCGCATCGAAGGCCATCGACTTCACCTTTGATATCGACATCAACAAGACGCAAGGCTCTTCCAGCGATTTGGAAATTACCGCGAGTTCCACAACCAAGGTGACGCTGCCGCTGTTCAAGAGCCTCGAGCTGACGGGCATGGACCTGACGGCGACTCGCACCGGCGGCAAGTGGGACACCACCATCGATGCCAAGTCGACTTTGGATGCAAAGCCCATCGATATTGCCATCAAGCGCCCGGCCGGGGCCCCGCAGACGGTCAACGTCACCACCAAGCTGACGCTGGCCGACATGATCCCCGGCGGTGAAAGTGTGCCGGGCCTGACCGATATTGAATTCGATGCCATTGAAGTAACGAAAAGCGCCATTGAAATTATCGGCAAGGTGAAGGGTCTGGTCGTCGATGTCGATGTGTTCAAGCCGGGTGCGTCCGCAAAAGAGCACATCGCGGTCAACTTCCCCTCGACCTTCACCATCGCCACCTTCATCCCACAGGTCACCGGCACGCCCCTAGCGGATGCCGGGTTCAAGGACATGAACTTCATCTGGACGCCGAAAAGCGGCGCCACCGCGTCCATCGCCACCTCGGCGCTGCCCGGTAATATTTCGACCAATATCGGCAAGTCTTCGACCGCCACGTCGGTCAGCCTGAAACCGGGCCTCAACCTGTTTGGTAATCTGGAAATCAAGTCGGGCGACAAGATCGGCGACTTGCTGAAAAAAATCGGCGTCGATGCCTCCAGCTTGCCATTAAAAGGCTCGCTCAGCGACGGCGTCTTCGCCAAGGGCAATCTGGCCGACACATTGTTGGATGCGCTGGATATTTCCGCGCCATTGCCCAAACTCGCTGTTCCCGATGTGCCGGTGACCTTCAAGGACGCCCACTTCGCCATCAAGGGCAAACACGTCGGGGCCAATCGTTCGGTCGACGTTTCGGTGAAGGGCGAGATCGATGTCACCATCGCATCGAAAGCCATCGACTTCACCTTTGACATCGACATTAACAAGACTCAAGGGTCGTCCAGCGACCTGACCATCACGGCAGATTCCACATCGACGGTGACCCTGCCGCTGTTCAAGAGTCTGGCGCTGACGGGGATGGACCTGACAGCGACGCGCACCGGGGGCAAATGGGATACCACCATCGATGCCAAGTCGTCACTGGACGGCAAACCCATCGACATCTCTATCCGCCGCCCGGCCGGTGAGGCGCAGACGGTCAACGTCACAACCAAGCTGACACTGGCCAACATGATCCCCGGGGGCGAGAGCGTTCCCGGCCTGACCGATATTGAATTCGACACCATTCAGGTGACCAAAGACACAGTCGACATCACCGGCAAAGTCAAGGAGCTGGCCGTTGATATCGATGTGTTCAAGCCGGGTGCGTCGGCCAAGGAACACATTGCGGTTGCCTTCCCCGACACTTTCACCATCGCCACCTTCATTCCGCAGGTTTCGGGCACGCCGCTGGCCGACGCCGGGTTCAAGGATATGAACTTCATCTGGACGCCGAAAAGCGGTGCCACCGCGTCCATCGCCACCTCGGCGCTGCCAAAAGACATTTCAACCAACATCGCCGCTTCTTCGACCGCCACGTCCGTCAACCTGAAGCCGGGCCTCAACCTGTTCGGCAATCTGGAAATCAAGTCGGGCGACAAGATTGGCGATTTGCTGAAAAAGATCGGCGTCAATGCCTCCAGCCTGCCGCTAAAGGGTTCTCTCAGCGCCGGCGTCTTCGCCAAGGGCAATCTCGCCGATACATTGTTGGATGCGCTGGATATTTCCGCACCGTTGCCGAAGCTTTCGGTCAGTGGTGCGCCGGTTAAATTCAAGAACGGTCATTTTGCCATCAAGGGCAAACATGTGGACGGCAAGCGGTCCGTCGATGTAGCGGTCAAGGGCGAGGTCGACGTCAACATCGCATCGAAGGCCATCGACTTCACCTTTGATATCGACATCAACAAGACCAAAGGTGGCAGCAGCGACATCACGATTACAGCCGACAGCACCAAGTCGGTGACGCTGCCGCTGTTCAAGAGTTTGGTGCTGACCTCCCTGGACCTGACGGCGACGCGCACCGGGGGTAAGTGGGACACCACCATCAAGGCCGACTCGTCCCTCAACAACAAGAAAATCGACATCGCCATCCGTCGCCCGGCGGGCGAGCCACAGACGGTCAACGTCACCACCAAACTGACGCTGGCCGATATGATTCCAGGCGGTGCCAGTGTTCCCGGCCTGACCGATGTCGAATTTGATACCATTCAGGTGACCAAAGACACGGTCGACGTTACCGGCAAGCTGAAAAAACTGGCCGTCGATATCGACCTGTTCAAGCCGGGCGCGGGGACCAAGGAACACGTCGCCGTTGCCTTCCCCGACACCTTCACCATCGCCACCTTTATCCCGCAGGTCTCAGGCACGCCGTTGGCCGACGCCGGTTTCAAGGACATGAGCTTTATCTGGACGCCGAAGGCCGATGCCGCCAAGACGGTTCAGATGTCGGTGCTGCCCGATGACATCTCGAGCAATATCTCGAAATCTTCGAAAGCGTCTTCCGTCAGTCTGAAACCGGGCCTGACCGTATTCGGTAATCTGGAAATCAAGGCTGGCGATAAAATCGGCGACATGCTGAAAAAGATCGGCGTCAACGCCTCCAGCCTGCCTTTGAATGGCAGTCTCAGCACCGGCGTCTTCGCCAAGGGAAATCTTGCCGACACATTACTGGATGCGCTGGATATTTCTGCACCGTTGCCAAAACTGTCGGTCAGTGGCGCGCCGGTTAAATTCAAGGACGGTCATTTTGCCATCAAGGGCAAGCATGTGGACGGCAAGCGGTCCGTCGATGTTTCGGTAAAGGGCGAGGTTGATATCAACATCGCATCGAAAGCCATCGACTTCACCTTTGATATCGACATCAACAAGACCAAAGGTGGCAGCAGCGACATCACGATTACAGCCGACAGCACCAAGTCGGTGACGCTGCCGCTGTTCAAGAGTTTGGCGCTGACCTCCATGGACCTGACGGCGACGCGCACCGGCGGCAAGTGGGATACCACCATCAAGGCTGACGCGAAAATGAAGGCCAAGGACATTGATGTCGTCATTCATCGTCCGTCAGGCGGTGCACAGGTCGTCAACATCACCACGACGCTGACCCTGGCAGACATGATTCCGGGTGGCGAGAGCGTGCCGGGCCTGACCGATATCGAATTCGATACCATCGAGGTAACCAAGAACACCGTCGATTTGACCGGCAAGATCAAGAAGCTGGATGTCGGCGTTGCCCTGTTCAAGCCGGTGACGGGTGCCAAGGAACACGTCGGCGTCACTTTCCCGAACGCCTTCACCATCGCGACGTTCATCCCGCAGGTCTCGGGCACGGCGCTGGCCGATGCCAGTTTCGAAGACATGACCTTTATCTGGACGCCGAAAAGCGGTGCGACACGTTCGGTCAAGGCATCTGCGCTGCCCGGCGAGGTGGGAACCGACGCGGCGAAATCGGCAAGCACAGTCAATTTAAAGCCGGGCCTCGCCGTGCTGGGCAATATCGATGTCAGTAAAAGCACCAAGATTTCGAACCTGCTGAAAAAGCTCAGCATCAGCAAGGACAAGCTGGCGCTGAACGGGGGCCTCAGCACCGGTATCTTCAAGAAAGGCAATCTGGCTGACACGCTTTTGGATGCGCTGGATATCACAGCGCCCTTGCCGGCCGTCTCGATTTCCGGCTCGCCCTTGTCGTTCAAGAAATCGCATTTCTCGATCAAGGGCAAACATGTGGATGGCAAGCGCGAAGTCGATGTTGCGCTGAAGGGCGATCTGGATTTCAAGATCGCATCGAAAGATATCAATTTTGCCTTCGTCGTCGATGCCACCAAGGAATCCGGTGCCGGTACCGATGTGACGATCACAGCGGACAGCACGTCGGCAATCAAGGTGCCGTTCTTCGAGCCGCTGACGTTGACCTCCATGGACCTGACGGCGGCGCGCAAGGGCGGCAAGTGGACGACCACCGTGGATGCGGATTCCAAACTGAACAACAAGGACATCGATGTCACCGTTCACTTCGATCCCAAGGCGGGACGCAGTGCCGTCATCAAAGCCAACCTGACACTGGCCGACCTGATGCCGGGCGGTGGACATATTCCCGGCCTCAGCGATATCGGCTTTACCAGCGCCAACATGAACAACAAGTTTGCCTCGTTCACCGGAAGCATCAAGAAACTGTCGACGACGATCACGACGTTCAAACGCGGCCCCGGCAGCAAGCGCCACATCGGTGTTACCTTCGGCGATTTCGATGTCGCCAGCTTTATTCCCGGTGCCGAGCACACGCCGCTAAAAGACGTCACCTTCGATGGTGCGACGTTTATCTGGGCACCGAAGGGCTCGGCGGAAAACAATGTCGCGACCAATGTGTTCCCGAAACCACTGGCAGCCGGGCTGACCCGGGCCGGCCGCACCACGCAGGACCTGAAAGCCGGGCTTAACCTGTTCGCCCATCTGGTGGCGAAACCCAGCGGTACCATGGAAAGCCTGATGAAGGACGTCGGCGTTTCGGCGGCCAGTTTCAAGCTCGGCGGCGGGCTCAGCTCGCAAGTGTTTAAAAAGGGCATTTCGGGTTCCGCCATCAAGAACGCCATTATGAAAAGTCTGGATCTGAAACTGCCGATCCCGACGCCGAAAATTCCGGGCCTTTCCAGCATCGTCGCGTTCAAGAATGGTCACCTGCGCATTCGCGGCACGCGGCCTGACAAAACCATCGGCCTGGATGTCGGGGTGTCGGGTGATGTCGATGTGCACATCAAGGGCCACACGCTGGACTTCTACGTCGATGTGGAAGACACCAAAGAGGCTGGCGTTAAAGACTTCACCATAACCGGCGACACGCTGACGCCGTGGAACAAGCCGTTCGGCATTCACTGGCTTGATCTGAAAAAACTGGCGCTGACCGTCGATAAAAAGACCGGGGCCGGGACCGACAAGTTCTCGATCAAGGTGGCGGCCAAGGTCGATGTGGGGTCGAACTCCAACATGGACATCACCGCCGTGGTCAAGGAAAGCAACGGCAAGGTCACCGACGCGTATTTCGAAATGGACGGGCCGCTGAAACTCAGCGACATCCCGGAAATTAACCGCATCCCGAATTCCAGCAAGTTCACGCTGACCAAGCTGATCGTTTCCGAACACGGCATCGAGGCAGATAGCACAATTGGTGGGCGCGCCACCGACGCCTTTGTCTTTACCGGATCGGGCTGGAACATCGCGCTGACGCAGAAAGACTTCGCCCTGACCGAGTTGATTCACGGCCTGAAGGAAACGCCGCTGAAATACATCAAGCTGCCACACGCCGCCGTGGTGCTTAGCGAAACCGGCATCAGCAACAAGCCCTTCAATCAGCTGAACAAGGTCGCCCAGGACGCCATGAAGGACATCTTTGGCGGCACCGGCGGCATGGTCAACATCAAGAAGGGGCTGGCCGTTATCGCCAGTTTCGATCCTGCAGGGGCAGGATCCATGAAAAAGGCCATCAACGGCATCGGGGTGCATGAAAAAGTCGTCATCATGGGCGAGATCGGCGGCATCTTCGGCGGCTCGCCGATGATCAATCTGGTCGGCACTCTGTCGTCTGCCGGCAAGCCCGGCAATATGCCGAAGTTCATGAAGCTGTCGAAAAACGACCAGTTGGACTTTTTCCTCTCCGTTCTGGAAACCGAAGGCGACTTCGATTTCGAACTGGGCCTGGGCGTCGGCTTTACCGCCAAGGTCAAGGATAAAACCCTGGAATTCCTGGGCAAGGTCAAGATCCAGATCATGGATGAAGGCTTCGGCATCGACATCGTCGGCAAGATGGAGGGCCTGTGGCACAAGCCGTTTGATATTCCCGGGTTCTCGCTGGGCGACGTAACCATCGAAGCCGGAACACAGGAAGACGGCGCCATCAAGCTGGGCTTCGCCGGCACCACCGTTATCGCCAACGACAAGTTCACCATGGCGGCGGATGCCGAATTGTTGCCCGAGGCCCTGGGCGCACCGCAAGCCATTGCGTTTAAGGCGACGGCGGATGAAATACCCATGTTCTTCTTGGAACAGGTGGCCCTGAGCGTCACCGGCAAGGTGGTAAAATTCGAGATGCCCAAGGGCATCCTGCCGGTGTTCAAAAAGGTCAGTTTCGCCTTCGCCACACCGGGCTCCGCAGACCCGGATCTGGGCATTACCGGCGAAGGCTTCGGCATGGCCGGACAGATGGACTGGCTGGGCCATGAACTGGGCTCGATGAAAGTGTCCATCGGCCCGACCTCGGGCCTTTACGCCAACGCCGCGATTGATGACCTGAACCTGGGTCCCCTGCACCTGAAGGACAACAACTTCACCATGAAGGCGGTGCCGCTGAAGGTTCCGACCCTGAAGCTAAATTCCAATATCAAGTTCATCGGCATCAAGGAAAACGTCCACGTCAAGTTCGATGCCAAGGGTGTTACTTTCAAATCCGATGTCAAATTCGGCAAGGATTTCGGCATGAAGACCGATCTGGAGCTGAAGGGCATCGACCTTAGCGCCACCCACCCGAGTTTCAAGCATGCCGACTTCTTCATGTCGGGTGATTTGAAACTGGATATTGGCAAGTTCATCGCCGGTCCGGCGACGAAGGCCATCAATGATGCGTTGGGGGAACTGAACAAGGCATTTAAAAAGGGTGAGGCGGACGTCAAGAAGGCCCAGAAAAAGGTCGACCACCTGACCAACAAAATCAATGCCGAGCGGGCCAAGGTGCGCCGCGAGAGGGCCCATGCCGAGGCCCGGGTGCGCAGCGCCGAAAACCGGGTCAACAGCCTGACCAACAGCATCAATTACGACTGGCACCGCTATCACCACTGCCACGGCTGGAAGAAGGACTGGTGCAAGGCCAAGTGGGGCATTCGCGCCCGGTTCGAAGAAGGTGTGCGCTGGGGCGCCGATAAGATTCTCGATGCCGTCAGGGAACTGGTCGCTCACTTCCCCATCGATCTGGACCCCGAAGTGGCCTTCTGGATTGGGTTGCGAGACTCCGCCAAGGGTGTGCTCTATGTCGCCGAAAAAGCCATTGAGGGACTGGATGATCTGGACAAGGTCGTTGAGAAAATCATCGACAAGCTGACCGGCGACCTGAAGAACTCCGTCAATATCAACAAGGCCAGCTTCAGCGGCGACCTGAAAGGCATCATCGAGCATGATGCGCCGCTCGACCTGGCTATCGATGCGGAATTCTTCGGCCTTCACCTCAAGGATACCTTCGCCTTCAAGGTCAAGGATGTCCCCTACGATGTCGAATACCTAGGGCTGATGGGGCTGATTGCGCTGGATGACTTGCTGGTTAAAGGCATTGTCGACATGACAAAGCCGCTGAAGAACAAGATCGTCGGTGTCGTTTCCAAGAACATCGAAAAGAAAATGGCTGCGGTAAAGCGGGAGCTGGCGAAATACGCGGCGAAATTCAACAAATATAATGCGACGGCAGCCGCCATCCAGGCTCGCAACGCCGCCTTTAATAAAGAATATATCAAGGCACAGATGGCGAAGAACCAAAGCCCCATCGATTACGATCCGAAAAGCCAGACCTTTAAGGACGAATTCATGGAGATCGGTCATTCCGGCCTGTGTCTGACCGCTGATAGCGGCACCCTGATGCAATACAACTGCGGCAGGGACGACAAGAAGGCCTCTCAAAAATGGACCACCAAGCCGGTCAAAGACAAAGATGTCGCCAAATACGGATATGTTTACCTGACCCAGGGCAGCGGCTGTGTCGCGCCCGAGGGTAAATGGAAGAATGTGGAGAAAAAATTCGGCGAGTTCAGCTTCCCGGAACCTGAATTCCAGGGCGATGGAAACATCGTCGTCGGCGGTTGCGATGAGTCGAAGGAGTATTTCTGGAAAATTCTGAAACACGGCGATCACTGGCTGTACATAGCCAACCGTGCGACGGGTCAGTGTCTGGTGTTCAATGATTCCAACGCCGTGCCCGGCAAGGCAAAAGCCAACTGGGCGCCATGCACTGGCTCTGCCAACGAGGTCTTCCGCATCGCCGATTCCGTGACGCCGAAGTATTATCACGCCAACATGCTGTTGCGCAGCGACTCCGGCGGCAAATGCTTCGGCACGCCGAGAGACAAAGACGGCTATTCGCCGATGGTCGATTGCAAGCATGGCGCGCGTTACGATTACCTGATTGACATCCGCGGCGACGTCCGGTTCGTCAACCGCACCACCGGCAAGTGCCTGCAACCGAAAGGCTACAAGGAAACAGACAAGGTGTTCGAGAAGACCTGCACCCAACTGGATTTCCAGTGGTGGTCGCCGATCCAGGTGCCGGGCGGTTGGATGATCCGCAACGCCCAGACCAACTGGTGTACGGAATCCGTCTATTGGGGCAAGTCCCCGGATGTTCAGCAGGGCGTCTGCAAGAATTACGGCTACAACGTCATCACGCCGGTGTTTGCTCCCGAGACAGGTGTTCTGTGGGAACCGGTCTCGACGGCGGCATTCCCGTCAAACCGGGTCAAGTTTGATACCGCCTATACCATCAAGGAACGCGAGGCCAAATACACCCTGAAAATCCATAACGAGGAACGGGCCAAACTGGCGCGCCTTGAAGCTAATGAGAAATGGGCAGCCGCCCACAAAGAGAAACAGTGCAATCCCACCGCCAATTACTGGCTGCGATACTGGCGGGCGCGGCTGCACGTCGGTGGCTGGTTCGCCGACATAATCCGGTTAAAGGCGCGGGCCGAAATCGACGCCATTCTCGGTAGTGGCTGGTGCAAGATAAAACTCGATCCGTGGGCGAAAAAGAATGTCCAAGTCGACGATTACGACATCAAGGTCATTCAGGCACGCCTGAAAAAGAATGTCGTGCCGCCGCCGGAACCCAAATGGTATGCGTGCCGGGCCTTTGATCGGGCATACGAAGCCTGGGTGCCCGGCGTCGTCGATAATCGCAAGTGTGTTTTCGTCGAACCGTGGTCGGGCAGGGTCAAATCGGCGACCAAATATGATATTGTCTATGACGCGGTAGACGTACAATGGGTACGCAACACCGGCGGCCATTTGCCCACATACGCGATCCCGATGGGCAATACCACTAGGCCAAAGGACAACACCCTGTATTCATGCCGCACCATGGTCGACACCAAGACCTTTGTCGGCTGGACCTCATTGGGCAAGAAATGCTGGTACGAAAAGGTCGGGCCCAAGCACTCGACCAACTTCGAGGTGCTCAGTCGCGATTCCAGAACCGTCTACAAGCTGGATTTGGGTGACTGATGGCGCTTCGGCAAACATACCGGGCCTTGGCCCTGATGGCGGCGCTTTTCGCCGCCTCTGGGTCTGTCGGTGTGGCGCTGGCCGACAGCCCGGCGCAGTTTGACGGCGAGGGAAATCTGACCCGCCCCGGTGATTACCGCGAATGGGTGTTTTTGGGTGCCAAGGTGATGGCCAACGACCTGAACTATGGCGCCACCTATTCGCCGGGTATCCATGCCACCTATATGGACCCGGCCAGCTTTGCCCATTGGAAAAAGACCGGTGAATTCCGCCCCGGCACCGTTCTGGTGCGCGAAACTGCGGCCATTGGCGAGACTGAATTCATGAGCGCCAACGGATACTTCCCCGGTGACTTCGACGGGCTTCAGGCGATGGTCAAGGACCCGGCGCGCTACCCCGACACCGAATGGGGATTTTTCAGCTTCGGCAAGCCGCCCTATGCCGAGAAGGTTCCTGTGGCCAAAGGCATGGGCGAACTGGATTGCGCTGGATGCCATACGGACGCCGATACCGATTGGGTGTTTACGCAATTTTACCCGGTCCTGATGGCCGCTGCGCCGACCCGAAAAAGCAAGGCGCAGATACTGTATGAACGCAACTGGACCCCGGCCACCGCGGACGCGGATTCTCTGGGCGATGGCCTGGGGCCGTTGTTCAATGCGCGTTCGTGCGATGCCTGCCACCCGAAGGGTGGGCGCGGAACGTTTGCCTTTAAAGATGATGGCGTTATCGATGGCGACGGGTTGTTGCTGCGCGCCGGGCTGGGCAAGACCGGCGACCCGATTTACGGCATGCAGATTCAACAAAAAGCCGTCACCGGCCAGCGCGCCGAGGGCATTCCCGCCGTCCGCTTTACCGATGTTGTCGATGCGACCGGAACGGTGTTGCGCAAACCGCACTTCGAACTGCGGGGCCGGGCCTATGGCGGCCTGCACGACAAGACTGTGCTGGCCGGGCGGGTCTCGCCGTCGGTGTTCGGCAATGGTGCGCTGGAACGCGTTCCCGTCGCGCATCTGGAAAATCTCGCCGATCCCGATGACGCCGATGGCGATGGAATTTCCGGGCGTCTTAATCGCCATCGCCTGGACCTTAGCGGCAAAACGGTTGTCGGGCGCTATGGCTGGAAGGCAGCCCAGTGGTCTTTGAAGGTGCAGACGGCGAAGGCCCTGCGCATGGACATGGGGCTGTCGACGCGGATGATGGGACCGGCGTGGGGCGATTGCACATCGGTTCAAACCGATTGCCACTCGGCCGTTCATGGCGAGGCAACTGGCCCGGAAGGTCGCGAGGTCGGGACTTACGAAGTTGACCTGATTACTCGCCATGTGGCGGCATTGGCCGCACCGGAACGACGTGGCGATAAGCCTGAGGGCGAAAAACTGTTCGCCGCTACCGGGTGCGCCGCCTGTCATGTGGAAAGTCTGCCGACCGATAAAGATGGTCGCATCGCCGCCTACACAGATTTGCTGTTGCATGACTTGGGGCCGGGGCTGGCCGATGGTCTGGTCGAAGGGGTGGCCAGCGCCAGCGAATGGCGGACGGCGCCGTTGATGGGCCTTGGTGGCCTGATGAAGAACAAAGCGCCGCTGTTGCACGATGGCCGGGCCCGCGATGCTCATGAAGCAATTTTGTGGCACGACGGCGAGGCGCGCTCTACTGCGGATGCCTATCGTAACCTTGATGACAAAGATCGCCGGGCGTTGCTCGGCTTTCTGGAGACCCTGTAGATGAAACGGCTGTTTGCATCGTTGGCGCTGTTCGCCGTGGTTTCCGTGTCCGCCACGGCAGCCCCGATGCCCAACTTCGTGGCTGCGACCGGCAGCGGAGTCAACCACGGCTACAACGGTGACAACTTGTTCATGACTGGCGGAGGTGTCGCCGCCTTTGATTGTTCCGGCGATGGTCAACCCGACATGTATTTAGCAGGCGGCGCGTCGCCTTCATCGCTTTTCATCAATCGCAGCAAGACCGGTGGGGAATTAAAATTCTCCCCCGTCGATGACAGCCCAATGACTCTCGACAACGTCACCGGGGCTTATCCACTGGATATCGATGGCGATGGCATTACCGACCTGGCGGTATTGCGCATTGGCGAGAACGTCTTGTTCCGGGGCCTGGGCGATTGCAAATTCGAGCGCGCCAACGAAGCCTGGAAATTCGATGGCGGCGACGGCTGGACGGTCGCGTTTTCCGCAACCTGGGAACAGGGCCGTGATTGGCCGACGCTGGCCATTGGCAATTTCATGGACCGTGAAACCATCATTATGGATTATGGCGATTGCGATGCCAGCTGGTTGTTCCGGCACAATCCCGGTACGGGATATCAAAACCCGATGGCATTGCAGCCGGGCCATTGCACCAATTCGATGCTGTTTTCCGATTGGAACCGCGACGGCTTCGCCGACCTGCGGGTCTCGAACGATCAGGAATTTTACCGCCGGGGTTCCGAACAGTTGTTCAGTCTTGGTCCCCGCGGGGCCGTGCCGATGCAGGCCGAAGATGGCTGGCGCACGGTCAATATCTGGGGCATGGGCATCGCGTCCAACGACATCACCGGCGATGGATACCCGGACTATTATCTGACCAATATGGCCGCCAATCGTTTCGAGGTTCTGGCCGAAGGAGCCACCGGGCCGTCTTACGAAGACCGGGCAGGGGATTTCAACATTGCCGTGGCCAAGCCCTTTACCGGCGGCGACATCGACCCGTCGACGGCATGGCATACGGAATTCGCCGACGTCAATAATGATGGCCTTTCCGACCTGCTGGTGGTTAAGGGAAATGTCGTCACAACCAGTGCCAATGCCAAGGCCGATCCTAACAACCTGTTGATTCAAACAGCAGATGGCGGCTTCGTCGAGGCGGCAAAGGTGGCGGGTGTGCTCAGTTTCCGGGTCGGGCGCGGCGGCGCGCTGGTCGACCTGAACGCCGACGGGGCGCTCGATCTGGTTGTCAGCAATCGCAACGATTCGTCGGAAATCTGGCGCAACACTGCGGCCAACACCGGCAACTGGCTAAAACTGCAACTCAAACAGCCGGGCGGCAATACCCGCGCCGTCGGCGCCTGGGTCGAGGTTCGTACAGGCAATCACACCCAGCGCCGCGAAGTCACCGTCGGCGGCGGTCATGCTGGTGGGCAATGGGGCGCACTGCATTTCGGCCTTGGTGATGCCAAGCAAGCCCGCATCCGGGTTCAGTGGCCGTTTGGCGGCTGGAGCGACTGGCATGACGTCACGGCCAATACCATCACATCCATCACACGCAAGAATCCCAAAACGATGGCCTCGCGATCGCGCGGCGCTAAAGGAGAGAGACCATGAAGAAACCTGTTCCAGGTATGTTATTATCCAAACTAACGAGTCGATTAAAGGGGGGGCATCAGATGCTCAAAGCTAGAAATTTCCTGTTCGTGTTGATCAGCGCCGGGTTGCTGGTTGGCTGTCAAACGACACCGGACACTCTGTCCAGTAAGTACAAGGCCGACGACGTCGATTTCATGACATTGGTCAAGAATGTTAAATCGGATCGTCTGGGTGATGATTACATCCGCGCGGGTCTGGAACTTCTCGACAAGCAGGATTACATCCACGCGACCAAGGCCTTTAACAAGGCGCTTAAGTTTGACCCGACCGATGCCAATCTGCATTTCCTCAACGCGTTGACCTATCATCTGCGTGCCATGGCGGGCGACTCCAGCCAGCTCGACATGGCCAAGGTCGGCTATGGCCTGGCCCTGCAATATGACGCCAGCAATTACTGGGCGGCCTATCAACTGGGGCAGATCAGTTATGACGAACAGCGGTATCGTGACGCCCAGGATGCCTTTGCCTATTCCTTGCTGTATGCACCGGAAAACCCGGACCTGCTGCGCGCCCTGGCGACGGCATCTTATAATGCTCAGGATCTGGAAACGGCCCTGTCGGCTATCTACAAGGCATCTGAACTGCGCCCCGACGATGAAGGCATCATCTATGACAGCGCGCTGATCAATGCGGCCGCCGGGCGCATGCCCATGGCCGAGGCCGATCTGGTTTCCTATACGCAGACCGCAGGCGCGGCCAATCCGTTCCGCGAGAAGCTGTTGACCAACCGCCTTGGAGACTGGCGCAGGTTCCACAAGGAAAACAAGTTCTTGAAAAAGGTCCAGTCGACGTCCGATATCTTCGGTTCTAAAGCGACGTCGGAAGGCCTGAAACCCAGTGCAAGTTCCTCGTCGTCTTCGAAAAAGGGCAAGGATCGTTCGACCCGCATGGCGCTGGTCGATGTGGTTATCATCCGTTCAGAAGAACGCCTGACCACCAACAAGGGTGTCAACCTGCTCAGTGGCCTGTCGGCGACACTCGGAGGCACGTTGACCTTTAACAAGGTTGATGCCCACCATGGCGATGTCGTCTCCAGCGTCACCAACAACCTGACCTGGGCACCGACGTTGACCTTCGCCTCGTCGGCCTATTCGTTGAACATCTTCAACGATAATAACGACCGCAACGAAGTGCTTGCGCGTCCGACTCTGGTCGCGCTGGATGGTAAAAAGTCCGAATTCTTCTCGGGCGCCGTCTGGCATGTTGAATTGACCGGATCGGCCGGCAGTGAAGGCGCGGTGCAGGATATCCCGGTCGGCATCAAGCTAGATGTAACGCCGGTTTTCCTGAGCGATGACAAGGTTGAGCTGAATGTCACGGCGGCCCGTGCCTTCGTTGAAAATCGGTCCTCGACGGCCAACTTCAACAACTTCGCACAGACCACCAAGACCTTGCTAACCGCTAACGTCGCCATGAAATTTGGTGAAACGTTGATCCTGTCGGGGCTTAGCGAAAAGGAAAGCGAAACGGTTCGTGACGGCGTGCCGTTGCTGCAGGATGTTCCTGTCGTACAGTACCTGTTTTCCAATGAAACGACGCTGGACTTCACCAAGTCGGTGCTGATCCTGTTGACCCCGCGTCAGCCGCGTTTCAGCCATGAAGACGGCACTGTCAAGGTCGACCCGGCAAATCCGCCGGACGCCATGGCCAATCAGGAAAACCTGAAGGAACTGAAGAAAATGTCAGGGTTCCGTCCGGCCTCGACGGTCGACTCGGTGCTTTGGCACTTGCGTAACGGCAAGTACTTCAAGGAATTCCGTTCCGGCGATGTGCGTATGGAAAAATGGGATTATCCGAGCCGCCTCAATCGGATGATCGTTCGTACCATCGAGTTCCTCTACTACTAGACAGAGAGAGGAATTTACCATGAAAGCGATGGTCCATATCGGCCTCACCACGACCCTGCTTGTCGCCATGGCGACAGGCGGGGCGGTGGCGGCGGATTCCGATTATGTGTTCAAGGTCAAATCGACCATGCTGGGCGAGGTCAGCGAGTTCCGCAATGGTGGTAAGGAACTGGAAGAGTTGCGCACCTACAATGTTGCCAACAATCCCATCTATATGACCAACGTCGAACAGCAGGCGTTGATGCCGCTGTATGATTTCCTGTCATGTGCCAAGTTGACCAACCCGACATCCGATCTGGAAATCAGTTCCGGTGGCGGCTTCGATATCACCATGACCAATATCAAATTTGCCCATGGCATGTGGCCGGTTGATATCAGGATAACTCAGATCGACCAGATTCATCTGCTAGAAAAAAACTCTGTCTACATTCTTCAAAGCTTTACCATCGGTGATACGGGCTTGTATGACCCGGACAAGCAGAAAGCGGCGATGAAGATAATGTTGGGGAAGTGTCTGGATTAATGATGCGGCGGTCCGTCGCGTCGAATTATTCACATCCGACCAATAACAAAACCCCGTCCAGGCCAGTGGCTCAGGCGGGGTTTTTGTTGTCCACGTCGGGGAGTGAGCTAGTGGACGGTCTTTTCCTGGTTGCCACAGTTGTCGGGGGGCAGGCGCGTATTCATGTGTGAAAAATGGCATGCCTCGGTGGATGTTGCCTGACGGGTAAATCCGTCATCGTACCTGAGATACAATGTACCGGAATTGGATATAAAATATGTGACTTCGCTTTCCATGACGGGGTCCTCGCATCTGTTTTGATGCCACCATCATATGAAAACGATGTTGCCCGGGTTTATCCGCGATGTGACTGAAATGTTGCCG
>Ga0233430_1001842_pt1 | contig 27111 bp, 24 predicted proteins | sample SI_118_April2016_2_FD_179883 | JGI IMG/M metagenome (GOLD analysis project Ga0233430, IMG submission 179883) | Seawater microbial communities from Saanich Inlet, British Columbia, Canada - SI_118_April2016_150_MG | ecosystem: Environmental > Aquatic > Marine > Inlet | place: Canada: British... | reverse complement strand
ATTTTCGGCAAGAAATCCTGCATCTGATCGATTTTCAAAAAGAGCGAAATTTTGTAACGCTTGATTACGAAAACCGTTATCTAAAAAATAATAAATCGGATTAGCCGTAATTTCAGTTCGTTTATTCCCTACAAAAGGTTTGATGGCTTTCAAAACATATGTTTGTTCCAAGATCGATAAATAGTTCTGAATTGTCGGAATTGTTGACTTACAATCGACAGCTAATTGTTGGTAATTCACTAACTGTCCAACCGAATGCGCCATTAAACCAATCAAATTGCGCATCAAATCCGGTTTTCCTACTTTTAATATTTCAATGATGTCCTTTGAAATATAATTGGAAAACAACTGAGACAAAATAATCTCTTTTTGCTGGACTTTTATTACTTGGGGGTAAGAACCAAACACTAATTGCTGAGTAAGGTCTATCTTACTGCTTTTCAGTTCAAGTTGACTAAATGGAAGAACAATTGTTTCAAGTTGTCGACCTGTCAAATGTTCTTGAATTTTTGCTCTTATCTCTAGTTGTGACGATCCTGAAGTGATCAGCTTTATCGGTTTGGATAAATCAACAATCGTTTTAAGCAACAAGCCAGGATTCTCTAGCCGCTGCGCCTCATCAATAAATAAGATTGGTTTGACTAACTCAAATTGATCTGCGACCTGATCAAGAAATTGAGGCCCCTGATTTAACCAATTTCTGATTTCGAAATAATCACAATTTAGATAGATCGTTGAACGAAAACGTCCCTGATTGATTAATGCCTGGCACAAATATCTGCCCAAAGTTGTTTTACCAGATTGTCGGGGGCCAATCAACACTGTCCAGATGGTGTCCCAATCCGGTAACAACAACGTATCGATGTTATGTCGGTAAATAAAATTACTATCATCAAGAATCAATTCGTCTTGGTCTTTTAACCAAGGATTTGATTGATGAATAACATCTAATAAATCTCTATTCATATTTAAACCCTGCTAATTTAAACATAACTTTATATAAGTAGGGTTTAATTGTCAAACAAAAGCAATGAACTAAAATAAAAGCCCATAATAACAATATTTTAAAACGATTTATCGGCCCAACATTAATCAGAGTTTTTACGTGTGAGTAAAGAAAATAGGGTTTTTAAATCGGCGCTGTATGAAGCGGTACGATGATAGGAACCCCGACTTTCCAGAGAACCGCCAGTTCAGCCTGACTTTTACCGCTGGAAAGCAGGTAAAGGGCGAGAATACACACAATAGCCAGCAGGTTGGTAGACTGTAACGCACTCTTTTTACCGATTTTCTTCACCAGCAGCGGGGCAACCAGCGCTCCAAGCATGGAGAAAACAAGCGCCCCCCCCCAGGAATGCCGCATAAAGGGTGGGGGTTTTCACATTATATTTGAAGAAATAGATGATCATGCCCATGACCACGGCAGAGTACATATTGTGCCCTATGAAAGCACCCACGGTCAGCAGAAACGGACGGTTCTGACCGATGGCCTTCCATTTGTCTTTAAACGACCTGGGACCACCAGCGTCCTGTCTGGTGAACAGGGGATTGCCAGGATAATCATATTTATTAGTCGCAAAAAAGGTTATATACATGAAGATGGACGAAAACCCAGCTAATATCAAAGCAGCAAAGAAGAATCCCTCTTTTTCAGTGGGAAACAATCCCACAATCTTTAACGTAATCGTACTGGCGATGATAAAAGCAATAGGACCAAATATCATGGCCGTAGATGACAGTGCCGTCCGCTCTGTGGCATCTGTCGTCATCAGCGCCGGCATCGCGAAATATGGTACCACAACCGCCGTTTTAATTATCTGCAAGCCGAAATAAGTGACAAATGCCCAGATGATCTTGGCTGTCATTCCCATCTCCGGCACATAAAAGGTCAGTCCAGCGAATATGATCATCGGAATCGGTGTAAACAGCAGATAGGGTCTGTATTTTCCCCAGCGACTGTTGGTCTTGTCAGCGACCAAACCCATGATCGGATCGGTGATGCCATCCCAGACGCGGCAGGAAACAAACAGGATCGCCATGATGGCCGGCGGCAACCCGAAAACATCCGTGTAGAAATAGGACAGGTACAGAATAACAATGGCAAAAGTCATATTGGCCGGCAATGCGCCTGCACCAAATGCCAATATGTGTAGCTTCGGAATCTTTCGCTCTGCTGGTCTCATACCATCCCCTGATTAATGGTTGTGACGTGCGAAACGTGGAGTTTGGCAAAGGATAAACCTTCGGTTCCCTGTTTCAGTTGTGGGTTAGACAGGCCAAGGCAGTAAAAGCCTGATCTTCCCAGAATCTCACCTGCGATCGTGATTAGTGCACCAATCAGGATAAACGGTGCCGAAAATTGGTGGATGTTCTGGAGATTTGACACTTTGAAGTAGATTTCACTTGACTAGCAAGGGAATAATATATACCTTTGATATATACCTAAATGGAGATTAATATGGATACAGCAAAAATATTCTTAAACGGTAGAAGTCAAGCGGTCAGATTGCCTAAGAAATACCGATTTAATTCCGACAAGGTTCTGATTTTCAGAAGAGGCGATGAAGTTGTGCTGAAAGAAAAAAAAGAGTCCTGGGGGGAATTCTTTGCTGAAGAAAGTGCGTTTGGAAAAGATTATCTCGCGAAGCGGGAAGACATACCTCCTCAAACGAGAGAATTCGAATGATAATGCTGGATACAAATATATGTATTTATATACTGAGAGATAGGCCGATAGAACTAGTCCATAGACTGAATTCAGCTGGCGATATATCCATTTCCAGCATTGTATATGCTGAATTGCTCTTTGGTATTGAACTAAGCCCCCAAAAATCACAGAAAACACGGTTAGAGCAACTCAAAAAGTTCGTGCAACATTTAAGTATTGCTCCCTGGGATGAAAATGCAGCCATTCACTACAGCCAGATCAGAGTGAAACTGAAAAAAACAGGGACGTTGATTGGGAATATGGACCTGCTAATAGGCTCTCATGCGAGAAGTTTAGAACTGGAGTTAGTAACTAATAACATAAAAGAGTTTGAGAGAATACCAGGACTAAGAATCGAGAATTGGATTTAAATTTCTCGTGACAATCTGATTAATACTTTCCCCTTCTGTTCGGTTTTTTCAGCCAAAATCCCATAAAAGCCCTTTTTGTAGTGACATTAAGCGAACTACATGGAACTCCCGGGACACACGAATCTTCAAACAAAAATCCTAACAAACAAAGTGGTAATGCCAAATCAGGTCCAAAAGATGATTCAAATTCCTGATTACTTCTTCCGCTCCAGATATTTCGTTGTAGAATTACGACGTCTTAGGATATGCCGAAATATTGACAAAAATAGGCCACTATATGAATTGACTTAACTATGAGAATCTAAAAACGAGTACACATCAGTAGACAGTTTTCACAAGATCAGATCTTCCTGAGATTTGAGTGCTGAATCCAACTTATTTTATTATTTATTTGATCACGCTTGACGTTAATCACGCTTGGCGTTATTATCTGAAGTATGATCAGATCATTTAAGTGTAAAAAAACCGAAGCGCTATCGCAGGGTAATCATATTAAGCAGTTCTCACGCATTTCGTCTGTAGCACGACGTAAGCTGAGGCAAATTGAAATTGCTGGTCGGCTTGATGATTTAAGAGTACCACCCGGAAATCGCCTGGAAGCGCTCAAAGGTGATCGTTCCGGACAGCATAGTATTCGAATAAACGATCAGTGGCGTATTTGCTTTTGCTGGAACGACAGTAGTGCAGAAGATGTAGAGATTGTTGATTATCATTAAGGAGTATCGATTATGAAAAAATTAGAACCAATAACTCCAGGCGAAATTTTGCTAGAGGATTTTTTAAAACCTATGGGGCTTAGCCAATATCGATTAGCTAAAGAGATTGACGTTCCCGCTCAACGTATAAGTGAGATAGTAAGTGGGAAACGTTCGATAACAGCGGATACCGATTTACGTTTATGTCGTTTCTTTGGTCTGTCCAACGGCTATTGGTTACGTGCTCAAGCAGCTTTTGATACGGAAGTTGCTGAACGTACGCTTGGCCCAATAATAAGAAAAATAAAACCTTGGTCCGAGCATACCGCTGAGAATATTTCTCCGTAAGAGAAATATTATTTTGCCTAACTCAAAACCCCTTTTCGTCAATCGAGTGACAACCCTCCCCGCTAGGACCCGGTTTTATTGGATCTATTCCAGCTCTACCAAAATATCCCTATATTTTAAGGTTCAGAAGAACCACCCGCCTCTTATCATCTTTTGCAAAAATCTTCCGGGTTAACATACCCGTCTCAAACCATTAATCCTTTCGCTCCTGGTAAATCTTCATGATACTGCTCATCCTGTCCGGTTCCGGAACAAACTGCAGGCTCTCTTCCTTGCGATAGGTTTTGATGGCATCGTCAGCACAGGTCACGGCACAGACACCACAGCCGGCTTCGATGGATTTGTTGAAGATGTCCAGGGCTTCCTCCTGGGTCACCCAGCGACTCAGACCATTTTCCACAAAAAACGGGTAGAAAACGTTCTCGTTCAGGTGATGCCCGAAAACAATGGCGTGCTTGGCCATGCAGGATCCACAGATACACCTTTTTTTGCAAGAGAAAGGATCTGTTCATTACCACAGCTGGGACAACGGATTCGAGCAAACCCCTGTTTCAGATCCCCGCATTTAAGAAAAGCACGAACTGATTCGCCGATGACGGCCCGGAAAAACCCAAACCGCTTCTCGAATTTCGCGTCGTACATATCCTCAAACGCCTGGTAACAGCGATTAAAGATCTGCCACAAAGGTGACGCCTTTCGGTCCCTGGTTTGACGACGTGTTTCCTTTACATTAATGGGAAACACTTGGATATACACTGAGTACAGCCATGACCGGTCCTGAAATTCCGGGGAGCAAAAACCAAGAAAAGGATACATATGTTCACTATTCCAGGCGCAATCATATTAGAAAATCAAATTGAAAACGGAAAATCTTTAAGCAGTTGCCTGGACTGACACCAGCGGGCCAAATGGAGCTCTCAAAAAAAAAACTTGTCCAATCTTGTATCCAAATTTGTCCTAAATCGGACCAACTGTAGAGGATTAGAATGAAATAGAAGTAAATAACGGGAAGTCGAAGAAAGTGAGGCAATTCTCAGGGATAAATTTGAATTCTTTGATTTTTCAGGATAATTTTACAGATGTGATGAGTGATATACCTGCAAATAGGGGTAAAATGGTGGAGGAGATCAGGATTTTTCCCCCAAACTGACATCCCCGAAGAGAGAATTACTTTTGTCTGCGCCCTGGGAACCCCGAACGGTGGACACCAAACGAAATTCAGGGTTTTCTTTTCTTACGTAAGTAATTGAATTAATATGGTAGCCCCACTAGGACTCGAATAGGCAACGCGTTTCCGTTTACGCCGATGGGAAACACTTGCTGCATCTTAGGTTCCGGAAACCGAAGATTTATCTCTGTAATCCCCTATTTTTAGAGAGGTACAGAGGGGTGGGATTTAGAAGTGTCGATTGAATGTCTTTTGGAGATCGATATTTGTAATATATAAAAAAATTACAGTAACTTAAGTGGATACATAAGTATCTCCGGAAATAAATTTGGGTATACTTAAACGGATCAATTTCACATTTCGGAGTAATCCCTTACAGAAGCTTAACTTCGTGTCCATTTTTACTGGACCACATCAGAACTTGGCATTCCTATGATCTTAAAACAATTTTCCTTGCCAAAGATATTCCAAGAAAAGCTTCCAGGGAATCACTTCTATATGTTCCTTGGTTTTTCTTTCATTCGGATCAAGCGAAACAACAATGTATCTTTGAAAAAGGCCTTCTTCTTTTAATGCTCGAAGGCCTTTCAGGTGTTTTTCACTTATCAGGGAACTGCCTTTGATTTCGATCGCTATCTTTTGCCCGATGAGAAGGTCAACTTCCATTTGCGAAGTTGACCTCCAATAGGAAAGCTTATGATTCCTTCGTTTGTAACTATTGTATGCCCGAGTTTCCAAAATGATAAAATGCTCGAACGCTTCACCAAAAAGCTCACTTTTCGGTTTGATTTCAGAGCGTTGACATAAATTATGAACAACTCCAATATCAAATAGATAGTGTTTGCTCCTTGAAATCGCCTTTCTTATTTTTGTTTTCCTAAACCCCGGTAATCTGAACCCAATAAGAGTATCTTCAAGAACCTGAATGTAGTTTTTTAGAGTGCTGGTTGATACCTGACAATCGCTGGCGAGACTTTCATAGTTTATCTCTTTTCCATTACTCAAAGCAATTGCATCAAGAAACTCTGCAAACGCTTCAATATTCCTGGTCAGTGCTTCCGCCTGGATTTCCTCTTTGAGATAAGTTCCCACATAGCTTTCAAGTTCTCCTTCAGCTTCCGGATTATTATAAATTTGGGGGAGCCCACCCGTGTTTAGATAGCCAAGTAAATTAAAATCGGGTACCTCAGAAAAGCTTAAGGGGAATAGATCCGCTCGCCATGCTCTGCCCGCCAGTAAATTGGCAGCTCCTCGTTTTAATTTTCTGGCACTGCTACCTGTTAACAAAAAGCGAAGGTTTCTTTTTTGAACCAGTCGATGAACTTCATCCAAGATCGATGGAATTTTTTGAACTTCATCAATAACAATGATTTTATTTGGGTCTTGGGCCTCTTCATCAATTAATTTCGGTCTTTTAAGAAGACGTCTGTATACCTCCGCATCTAATAAATCGTATATGGTGCAATTATTAAGCTGGTTTTCGATCAGTGTCGTTTTACCAGTAGATCTGGGCCCAAAAAGAAAAAAGGACTTCTTTTTCAAAAGGGATTCAAGATTGATCATCCGTTGATACATAATGAGAATCCATATGATAGTTGTTGTTTATCATGATATTCAACAACTATCATGTTATTATTAGTCCACTTTGTCAATTTATGAAATCCCCCTGGTACAGAATTTTTTATCAGGTTTGTTTTCAAATCCGCATTTTGAGCATTTTATAACGACCTCCCTTCATGAACTTTCTCCAACTGCTCCAGATCAACCGGATATTGTGGGTTAACATTTCCCGTGTCATGAGTGTGATTGCGAAGAGCCATTGGTTCTGCAGGGCCAGGTTTTAGCGGGGGGTTCCGGAAACCGGAGTTTTATGTTTGTAATCCCTTATCATTAGGGGATTTCCGGGCAGGGTGGTTGAAATAGTGTTGATAGAATGCCTTTTGAAGAACGACATTCAGACTAATTTCAAATGATCACAGCAAGTTAACTTGCCTCATAAAGCTTTCTAAAACAGTTTTTGGGGTTTCTTAATAATACCACATTCGTTTACTTCCTTTGCCGCCAATAATCGGGGTCACGTCTCAAATGCATCACGGCCAAAATGTAAATTTCATCATCAATGAGAGAATAGAGGAAACCGTTTTAGAAGGATTCTTCTGATATCACTATCCAAAACAGTCCAAGCTTCTGGGTGGGCTATGATCTGTTTAACTGCGGAAAAAACTTCAAAGCTGAAATCGGTTCCAAGACTGGGTGAGCACTCTTCATAATAGTCAACTGCATATAATAGCTCTTCTTCCGCTTCCGGATGAAAATAGAATTTCATGTTGAAAGTCTGTCCCAAATTCTATTAAAGACCTCATCACCAGGAACCGCTTCGACAGAACTGGAGTTTAGTTCTGATAAACGTTGTTTTGCCACTGATACCCATTTCTTATCAACAACTGGGTCTGGCGGATTAAGGCTATTAAGGATAGATTCAACAACGACAGCCCTTTCTTCTACAGGAAGAGAAATTGCTTCTGCTATTAGGTCTTTTGTTTTCATCTCAGTCCTCGCCTTTTATGGATTTCGTTTTCAGTCTCTATCTGTATCATAATTCAATATTATTCTAAGAACAAGTCCCATAAATCAGATCGCATTCAATAAAAGCACTTAACTTTGTGTCCATTTTTTCTGTACAACATCAATCATACCTGTTTCGATTTTGAAATCAAACAACGGAATTCTGTTTTCAAAATTATCCAAGTGACTCTCGACTACAACAGTCCCAACGATCTCTAAGTTCCGTGTAGTGAAACCTAGCCACCTGAAACATGGGAAAAAGATACATTAATTAAACACTTTGAGTATTCTCACCAAAATCAGCAGAACAAGACCGCCCACGCCCGTAGCAAAACCAAGTGCGACGATGGTAAGGTTCAGTTTACCGGGACGAAATTCCTTGTCGATCATTTTCGTGACACAGAAGATATTCATTCCGAAAATCAAGGGATAGTTGACCAGTCCCACCGAAACAGCCAGAAGTACCATCACCATGGGGCGCTGTATCACAGTCGCTAACAGCAGACCGGTGGTTGTCACCAGGTAACTTCCCCAGAACGCAGCAAACAGGGTTACAATGAAAACCGGGAAGATCCATTCCCCCAATGTCTGGGTATAGATTTCTGACATTTTGAGCATGATATCAATTCCTTTGGGAACAATTCCTAGGGGTTTTAGAACCGTGGCGCCAATGGAGAGCAAGACCGTCGCAATAATGCAGCAGAGGACCATCCCCACCCGGATATCAAAAATCGATTTTTTCAAGGCCTGAAGTAGTGCCGTTTTTCCACTTCCCTCGCCACTGTCTCCCAACCAATCGCTACGCTTATTGACTGCCCACTCGGATAGAAAAATAGATATGGCTGGATCCGTTGGCATCCTTAAAACGCCCACAACCACACCTATATGGACACCTGGTTTTCTCCCGCTATCTTTTCAAATGGCAGATAAAAATCAGGAAGGACCTCCGGTGCCGGGTGGTCCGAGGGGATTGATTAAAAAGGGGTCGACATTACCGGCTGAAGCGGTTATAGTTCTGACACAAAAACACCCCAATATTTGTGTCAGAAACAACATGAAAAAAAGAAAAAATACCGTAGATATTCAGATCATTAATCGAATATACGGGCATGGTAGGGGTTGGGTCTTCACCCCAGATCATTTTAAGGACCTTGGCAGCCGTAATGCAATCGCTTCTGCCCTGAAACGATACAAACAAAAAGGATCTATTCGCCAATTGGCTCGGGGTCTCTATGACTACCCTGGGATTGATCCCGAATTGGGAGTTATACAGCCTTCTATGGAAGCCATTGCAAAAGCCCTGGCAGGTCGGGATGCCACACGCATGCAGCCGACAGGCGCTTATGCCGCGAATCTGCTTGGGCTCACCACCCAGGTTCCCATGAGGATTGCGTTTCTGACAGACGGATTACCCCGCACCGTCCAGGTCGGCAACCGACAGATTACCCTCAAACAGACCACACCACGCAACATGGCGACTGCCGGCAGAATTAGCGGACTTGTAATCCAGGCCCTTCGTCACTTGGGCCAACAAAATGTCAACGACCAGATCATTTCCCAGTTGAGCCGTCGCCTTGACGGCGATGCGAAAGCCCAACTACTAAAAGATGTTCGATATGCGCCCGCCTGGATCGCTGATATTTTTCGGCAGCTGATCGACAAAGGAGGCTCAAAGTGAAGGAGTTTATTAAACTGCCACAAGAGCGCCGCCGCTTGGTATTCAGTCAAACGGGAGCCAAGCTGAACCTGGCAGATGTCGCCGTGGAAAAGGACTTCTGGGTCTGCTGGATGCTCGATCAGCTTTTTCAACAGCCGACATGGGGAAAACACCTCACATTTAAAGGAGGAACCTCGCTCTCAAAAGGGTGGAAACTTATCGAGCGTTTTTCGGAAGACATCGACATTGTCATCAATCGGGCCGCAATCGGGTTTGGGGGAGACAATGCGCCTGAAGAGGCCCCCAGCAGAAAACAGACGAAAAAACGACTCAATGCACTACGCATTGCCTGTCAACAGTATGTGACAGACAACATTCAACCGTCTCTGTATGACACTATCACTACCCAGATGCCAGCCAGCCTCACCTGGGAATTGACTGACGACCCGGAAGACCCCGACCAACAGACCCTGTTGTTTTTCTATCCGACCGTGTTTCCGGATCAGGCCGCATACCTGCGACAATCAGTAAAAATTGAGATGGGGGCCCGATCCGATATTGAACCAATTGAGGCCATCAGAATTACCCCGTACATAAGCGAAGCGTTTCCCAACCTGCTACCAAACGCAACAGTCGAGGTGCGCGCGGTTTTGCCAAAACGCACGTTTTGGGAGAAAGCCATGCTGTTGCACGAAGAATCCTTTCGTCCCGGTGGCAAGGGATCCCGTAAGGACTATATGGCTCGTCACTACTATGACCTGTACCGACTGATCCAGGCAGGCATCGCTGATAGCGCTGCCGTAGATATGGATCTGTTTCACCGTATTGCCAAGCATCGCGCGATATATTTCCGGTACTCCTGGATTGATTACGCCACACTGGTCCCGGGACAGCTTCGATTGATTCCAACAGATGCCCAATTACCGGACTGGCGGTCGGACTATGCTAACATGCAAAAGGAAATGTACTATGGCACAGTACCTGGCTTTGATGAGATGATTGAGATTGTCCGTCGATTTCAGGATACATTCAATCAAGGGCAGGAATGATTCGGCTTTCCAGTGTACTTTCCCAATTCCTTTTTCACGTTTTTCAGCTTGCCTAAGAGCATCAGCTTTCCAAGCTGAGGGTCGCGAGTTCGAGTCTCGTTTCCCGCTCCATTCTTAGCGACCCGGACATTTTGCAGTCAGAATGTGTTTGCGACGCGATTCCTTAACATCAATGGGAATCACTTGACTAATTTCTAAGCCGATCCTTAGTTTCGCGCTTGCCCCAACAGCTTGATCTTCAGTGACTGCTTAAAGGGACCCGAGGCTTCCGGATCCAGGGGCAGTCGTAAGCGGTCTGCCAGTCCCGATGAGGTCGTTCCGTCGGCGAACAGGGCGTCCAGGCCGCCGTGGGTTGCGAACAGGGCTGAGACCCGCCGGCGGTCATTGTCGCCCAATGCCACATATCGCTCCTGCAGCACCTCCCGGCACCAGACCCGGTAGGTGGTGGTGATGGTGCTGCGCAACTCAAGGGTGGCACCACGGTAATCAAAGGTTTTCTTCCCGTCCCGGTGCGCCAGCGCGTTCTGGTGCAGGTAGGGCAGGTAGTCCTTGGCAATGCGCGACAGCAGGGGTCCCCAGTAATCCGCTTCCGGCCAGATCCAGGCCTGTTCGGCGGGGCATTTATCGATCCTGAGATTCCAGAGCCGGGCCAGCCATTCGTAGGTATTGGGTGCCTGCTGCCGCATCACCTCGGCAGAATTGGGGTCGTTGCCGAAATGGCGGAACATGGAGCCGAAGAACCCGAAATCGGCTGTACTTGGATGGCTGCCGAGAATAAAGGGCTGTTCTTCCAGCAGGGGCTCCAGGAATTCGAATTCCCGGAAGAGCATATCCCTGACAGCGTCGCTGTTTTCGCTGGACACGCCGTCGTTCCAGAGCCACTCCTTCATCAGTTGCCACCTGCCGAAATACCAACCCAGCAGCCGGGATGGCGCCTTTGGAATATTAGTGGCAGCGATCCGCCAGCCCAGAGCCCAGCGCGAGGCCCGCGGTACCCACCGCCACCAATTGGCCGGTCGCCAGAGCCACTCGTCGCCATAGTCCTCTATCAACAGGGCAACGAAGGCAAGGGCGGGATCATCGGTTGGCAGCACCGGTGCTTCCGAATATTTCTTTTCAAACCAGCCGATCAGGGGGGTGGTGTCAAACAGCCATTTCCCGTCGGCGGTCCGAACAGCCGGTACCTTCTGTACGCCCGTGGCAGCATGGACCATTTCCATTTTTTTGCTGTCTGCCTCGATGGGGATATGGGGGATCCCCTTATAGTGCAGATAGGCTTCCAGCTTGCCGCTGAAGTAGGAAATATCCATCTTGAAGAGTGAATAGGGGGCCTGGGGGTCTGAAATTACATTTTTAGGTGTTCTGCCTACGATTCCTTCCTCCCCACCCGATTTTGGGGGATCCGGCTGCATCCTGTTAAACCATTTCCGATGCCTGTGCCGCTTGACCAGGTTCCGAACCAGGTATGCGACCAGCGCCAGGAGCAGGATCAACAAGGCTATCAGGGTATAAAGGATCGGTGATCCTGCTTTCAGTTGTGTAATCGCCAAATTGATCCCGAGCTGTTTTTGAAAGCTATAGTCTTCAGAGACCGGTCGCACGTTGTTGTCGATAACATATTTCCGGTAAGCTGCCATCATGGCGGAAAACCGCTCCTGCATCGCCTCCTTCAGATCCCTGGTTTCACCGGGATCGGTCACGATATTATACAGATGCCATTGGCCGTCCGCGACGGGTCCCCGGTCCATGACGATCTTATAATCCCCCTGGAAGAGGGCGGCGTTTCCCCCCAGTTCATAGCCGATGGTTTTATCAGCCGCATGAATGCGTTCGGTTTTTCCCTGTGCCAAGGGCAGAATGCTCTGCCCGACCATGGACTCCACGGTGCGGTCCTGATACTCATTCTGTGGATTGTTGACGCCGGCAATATCCAGCAGGGTGGGAGCAATATCGGTGACGAAGGAAAAGGCGCTGGACATCCTGCATGCTTCGGTGATGCCGGGTCCTGACATGATCAGAGGCACCCGCATCCCCCCTTCATGGGCAAAAAACTTATGGAAGGTCAGGGGTGAGCCGGCAGCACTGGCTATACTGGGGCCGATATTGACATAACTGCCGCGGGTCCCCAGGTTTTCATAATCCAGGTTGGAGCCGTTGTTTTTCATCCAGAGTTTCAGAAACAATTTATCAATGGGTGTTACATCCAGAGACCTGTCCCAAACATCGTTGCCTTCGGCACCATTATCCGACATAAACACAAAAACGGTGTTATCAAACTGGCCGGTCTCCTTGAGGTATCCTTTCGAACACAATTTTCAGCAAACGCACATAAAATCGCTTGACTTTGAAAAAACAATTTCCTACTATCTACCGAAGTTAGATAAAGTTAGGCTTTTCAGAGCAAACTTAAACCGCTGCTTTTCTTCAATCGGTTTTTAAGAATTTGGCATCTATGAAAGTTAGAATAAGTTAGGCAATGTCTTCCAAACTTATACTAACTTCAATAGCAATGTCATGAGAGAACAAAAAGATGAATCCGGTAAATAATCCTTATACCCCTGGAGCGGGAGTACCTCCTCCGGAATTGGCGGGTCGCGAGACGATTCTCATCCATGCTGAAAACGCCATAATGCGGACAAAAAATAGAAAGGCAGCCAAAAGTCTTATTCTGCTTGGTCTTCGCGGCGTCGGGAAAACGGTACTTCTCAATCGAATCGACCAGATTGCGGAGACTGTCGATTGTCGAACCGCGATTTTCGAAGCCGATCCGGAACGTACGTTGCCGGAGCTTTTGACACCGCAGCTGCATCGGTTGCTTTTGCAGCTTGATCGACGCAAGCGGGTGAGTGGGGAAGTACGAAAGGCGTTCGGACTGCTTCGCGGCTTTGCCAACGCTTTCAAAGTGAAGTTCGGCGATTTTGAGTTTGGCCTTTCGAACGAGATGGTAACGGGCGATCTCACCATCGATTTAACCGATCTGATGGTCGCCATTGGTGAAGCCGCGAAATCGCGAAATACCGTGGCGGCAATAATGATTGACGAGGTACAGTACCTTACAGGAAGTGGATTTGGCGCATTGATAGTGGCTCTCCACAAAATATCGCAACGGCAATTGCCCCTTCTATTTTTCGGAGCGGGTTTGCCTCAGCTTGCGAAACTTGCCGGTGATGCGAAAACCTACGCCGAACGTTTATTCGACTATCTTTCTATTGATCGTCTCGACAACGAGAGTGCCCGGGTCGCACTTATCGAACCGGCCAAAAGGGAATCTGTTACCTACGGTGACGATGCTCTTGAGATCATTTTGCGGGAAACCGACGGGTATCCGTTTTTTCTACAAGTTTGGGGTTCTCATATTTGGGAGATAGCATCGACCTCTCCCATTACAGCCAAACACGCAAAAGACGCCACAAAGACCGCTGTCCAAGCTCTTGACAAGGGTTTCTTCAGGATAAGGCTTGATCGACTTACCTACCGTCAGCAGGAATACGCCCGAGCGATGGCCAGTTTTGGATCGTCACCGGCTGCCTCCACTGCTGTTGCAAAAATTCTTGGTATTACCGTCAAACAAGCGGCGCCGATTCGCGATGAAGTCATAAAGAAAGGTATGGCATATAGTCCCCGACGTGGACTTGTAGCTTTTACCGTACCCAAGTTTGATGAATTCATCAAAAGGAATGAATGATTGGAATTCGCATTTTCCATGTCGATCCATTTTACTGTTCCCCGTCATGTGTTGCTGCAAACCCAACTTCCATCTTCTTTTGAAAAAATAAATTTATATGAAACCAAGGCGATTTGCGAGTTCAAAAATGATATGAAAAAGCCCCGATCAAGTGTTTCAGCAATTTGAAAGCGACTTCAATTTAAAACGGCACCCGTTAACCCTCCTATTCCTCATCCAATGCATCGGCGAGACTCAGGAACAGGTTTGTGGATACAATCGACGGCACATCCTTCGATCTCAGGTACAGCAGCTTCGACTTCAATTTTTTGGCCGCCTTGACATCGTCATCGTCATCCGGTGCCAGGGCCAGAATATCGATGACGTGTAACGCCAGTTGGACCTCGCCTGCTTCCAGTAAGCTTTCAGTCTTATCCAGTAAGCTCTGAAAGGGTTCTCAGTGATCAGGAGTTTGAGAGACTACTTGCTGCTGCCTCGGAACACATAAAGCCAGTTCTCATTGTCGCCTTCTATGAGCCGATGCGGTTTGAAGAGATCATATTGCTGGAATGGGAAGAAATTGACTTAAAATCAAACCCTGGATTTATCCGCCTGGTGGCAAAACGGACAAAGGGTAAAAAAGAGGGTCGGCTCATACCTTTGCGTCCCAGGGTACGGGAAACACTTGAGAAGCTACCCAGTCGTTTCACCCGCAGCAGTCGGGTATTCCAGCACAAAAGCAAGTCCTTGGTGTCCTGGAAAACTTTAGTTCCGGCTAATGAAAAAGAAGAGAAAAATGCCCAATAATCCTGAACGCTGGACACCTATATGGACACAAAGTGGGTCCCATAGATTTTTTGCGTAACTAGCTGAATTAATATGTTATCCCCGCCATGACTCGAACCTGGATCTTAGGTTCCGGAAACCGGAGTTGGATCCCCGGGATCAATTGATTTCAGAGGGAATGCGTTGGGGATATGTTTTGGAATGTCGTTTAAATGTCTTTTTGAAGGACTACAATAATTTTTTTAAAGTTTAATGTCCTGATAAATATGCTTATTTTTGAGAATTGAAGAACGCAGACTTGTATGAAAGGGGAAACAGATGCGAGCCATCATTCGTCAGATGAATTTTTATCCCCAATGTATTGCCTATGAGACTCATAAACAGCAAACACAGTAACAAAGCTATCTGATACTTGATACATAATCCGATAGTTTGAGACGATTAGCTCCCTGAGATTGCTGTACTTGGTCTCTGGAATCACCCGTCCACTGTATGGATGTTGGACTAATTGGTTGGTTTTCTTTTTGAAGGACTGAATCAATCGTTTGGCGGCAGCTGGATTATCTTTGGCAATAAAATCTTTGATCTCCTGCATATCCTGCATTGCCGAATTAAGAAAGCGAATCTTCATGCTTCCAATTCTCTCCACATCTCATTTTTGTCTTCAACAAAATCACCGTTTGCAATTTCCTGCAAACGGATTGCGATGAGATTCATGACCTCCTGTTTCTCATTCAATCGGTCATACTCTCTTGGTGACAACAAAACAGCAGCTGCCTTGCCATTTTGTGTTAATACCAAAGAATTGCGTTCCGCATCTTCAAGACTGGATATATATTGCTTATATGAAGACCGAAATTTTGACAGTGGAACGATGTCTTTTTCGATATTTAAACCGCTCATATAACCCCCTTTAAATTAAGTCTAAATTTTGTACATAATTTATCCTTATTCCCGTTAGAAGTCAAGGTAAACATCTTAAATCTGTCTAAAAATCTGAGTGCAGTAAATTCATTCAATGAGAAAAAACCAAGCTTTCATGCTTGTCGGAAAAATAGAATGATGAACCATGCGACAAAATGTCGTTCAAGCAGAATTCAATGCTCACTTCAAGGTGAAATCTTGAATATTTACTGCAATTCTTGTAATCTTAAGTTTGAGGTTCATAGGTAATCACTTAATCTCAATGACTCATATAACGTCTTTTGTAGAAACCCGATACAAAAAAAAGAAATGAAATTTCCAAAGTTTTTTGAAGACATAGAAAAAATTAGACTTCAGGACGATTTATCTGCTTTTTTGGGTGTTTTTGAGAATGGGGTCATAGAATTCTCTTTTCTGGATGTTGTAAAATGTGCAGGTCACTCCTGCCCAACCGTACTCGGAGCTTTTTTAATGACCCTGGAAGGACTAAAGGTGTTGTATAAAGATGAACTCCCAAAAAGGGGCGAAATACTGGTCGAGTTTCCTCAAAATGAAAATGAAGGTGTCGCAGGCGTTATCGCGAATGTTATCGCTAATATTACGGGGGCAACACTAAATAAGGGATTTAAAGGGATTGGCGGGAATTATGACAGAAGATTTCTGATGCAGTTCGAGTCATCAATTAACTCGAATGTAAAGTTCACCAGGGGAGACACCAATGCATCTGTGGAAGTTTTTTATGATGTCAGTTCAGTGCCTCCCAACCCGAAAACATCAGGTTTGATGCAGCTCTGCATTCAAAAAAAAGCAACCATAGAACAGCAAAAAGAGTTCGGAGTTCTCTGGCAGCAACGAGTTGAATCTATCTCAAAAAGTATCCCAGTGGTAATAAAAGTGAATAAACTAAACGGGTAGTTGTATAACCGCAGATATCAGCAACTATGATAGTGGCTATATGTCCAGGACAGATCCCATGACTGAACAATATTTGAAGAAAAAGAATGCTATCAAGATGCCTTTTCTCTCTCCGATGGCAGCTTGATAGTAAATATGGTTCCCTTTCCAAGCTCGGAATCAAGTTCCATTGTGTCCTGATGGCTATTGGTTATGATCATATTCGAGACGGATAGAACCAACCCAGTTCCTTCACCCACCGGTTTTGTGGTGAAAAAAGGTTCAAAAATCCGTTTTCTCGTTACCTCATCTATACCAAAACCGACTATCATCTGACCGAAGAGGACTTAAGGAAATTCCTATCCAGTAGACTGGCTGCCTTCAAGATTCCAGAGGAAATTCGGATCCAAACGGATTCGCTACCCAGACTGGGGAGTGGAAAGCTATCCAAACTTCAGCTCAAGCAACACTATCAGGAACGCCTCAAACGCACTTAGCCAATGTAGACGGCAGCGTAAAGCAACATATTTTAATTCTCATCAAGACTCTTTTCTGTTGAAAGATAATAGGACACAAAACACATTTTTGCAGAGAAAATTCAATCCAAGAGGTTTTCTATGACAACAGCAACTATTCCGAATGATAACGGGTTATGACAAATTCCTGTTTCAGATCCCCGCACTTGAGAAAGGCACGAACCGATTCGCCGATGACAGTCCGGAAAAAGCCATAACGCGTCTCAAACCTTTCGGCATAGGTTTCCTCAAACACCTGATAACAGAGATTGAAGACTGTTGATAAAGTGCTCTTGCCGGAGATGCTGTCGGACGACCTCAACAGTTGGAAAAATCTGGGGAATTTGATGAAGAAGATGAACTGTGGGTTATAACGACCCGCTACTCAGACTTCAATACACTATTACCATTGAACTTTTTCCTCTCAGTTCACGCCAATGTCAATTCAGTGTTTTTTCAATGTAACCATTAGTCTTCAATTACCCTGTGAATAAATTGTTTTAATTGAAGTAATCGGCCCAAATTCATCAAACAGACTTGACCTGTCCGAATTGTCTGGATCGATCCCTATCACAGAGTAAGGCTCGTAGATTTCTCTTTCAACTTATTTCCAGCAGATTAAGTCCAGCCTTTACCATGTCTTTATCAAACGAGTATATACCTTTGATGCCTTTGGCTTTCGAATAGGTAATCAAATATGCATCAACCAAATCAAATTGCTCTACCTGGATAATCTGGAAACAATTAATTATTATTTTACTGTTTGGAAGATTAACCCCTTTGAATGATACCAGTTTTGATAGAGCTCCTGATACTTCATGGGCTGGGATTTTATAAATCCTAGTAAGAACAAAAAAAGATTCGAATAGCACAAGCTCCGTTAATTCTATTCTATCTCTCCAGTCTCCACCTTATCGAAAAATGAAAACACTCCGCCGAATTTTTTTTGAATACTATTCGGTGTTTCGACCAGAAAGCGAACAATTACATTCGTATCAATAAAGCTAGCGGCCATCGGATAATCCCTCAGCCAATGCCTTTCTCATCTCTTTTTTCGTGGGAAAAGCCTTCCTTTTACTAAATCCGGATAATGATCCGGCAAGCTCTGAAGATTTTGACGCTACTGGCTTCTTCAATTTTATACATTGCTCATCCGAATCAATTATCACATCCATCATATCACCGGGTTCTACACCAAGTGCTTTCCGAATTGCAATCGGGATAACAATCTGTCCCTTGTTAAACACTTTCATCAACATGATATCCTCCTGAATCGGTTATACCTAAAAGTATAACCTTTGAAAATAATTTCTGTCAATCGGCGTATTGTAAAACTATCCAAATATCTGGGAGCAATATAGTCAGATCTTTTCCAGCACTTCTCTATGCCGCTCTTCCAGTTGTCGCTGCTCAATTTATGCTTCTTTGATTTGATATTCGATTTCTTTGTTTTGATACACCTTCATTCGCCCTCAATTTTCGATAGACACTAGTTTTAATAGATAACAAAATACAACAAGAGTGTTTAAGAAAAGAGTGTCTATAGAGCTTTTCAGTTTCTCAAAAATCCAGCACCCCAATGTCGTTAAAATGTCAATTGGGTGGCAACCTGTCACCCGCAAACCCAATAAAACTGTTGATAGATGTCGATTGAAAAACGGGCGTTTTGAAGAGGAAAAGGATAGTAACTGACTGAATTGATATGGTAGCCCCACCAGGACTCGAACCTGGATCTTAGGTTCCGGAAACCGGAGTTTCAGATCTGTAACCTCTTGGTATCAGAGGAATAATAGGGAGAAGGTGTTTGGGAGTGTCGATTGAATGTCTTTATGATAGATGATTCAGTCTAGTTTTTGAAGTTTGTTTGCTGATATTTAGCCAATTTTCAGATTACACAAAAGCTTTACTTAGAGCAGTCGGTTAAACCTTTACAATCAAGTGCTGGATTCTTGGCAGCCTTTGTTTCATAACACTATCAATCTCTCTGCGAATGTTATCGTCGCGTATTTTACCTAGCACCCACACCATTGCCAGCACAGCGTGTCCCTTCAATTCTCATATTAACTCATGGGCGGTATTAGATCGGTTATCATTTCAGTGATAGTATCAATTAAACCGGGAATCCTTTCTTTGCAAATAGTAAAAATTGCCTCGGCATCAATGTCAAAATAGTGATGGCTGATAATATCCCTTACACCTTTAGCACCTTTCCAATCAACTGCAGAGTATTGATCAAGCAATTGAAATTCCGTTATTTTATCCAGATTTTTCAAGCTTTCTCCAATAGCGATCAACATCATGCAGATAGCATCCAGTTTGTCAGTGCCATCCTCTGTGGCTAGAAAATCATCTGCTGTTTCGATCTTAGAAAAACGACGTTCTATTTTAAGCCCTCCTGACTTGATCTGAGAAAGAATCTCTAAAACAAGCTCAACATCATACATAAACGGCCTCATTATCGATTCTTTTTTTTAAAAAGGGATTCATTTTCTCTCTGTAATGAACGATATCAACCGGAGCATGATATGCCTCCTGCAACTCATCTTTAATGTGTACTAAATAGAAGAGATCGGGCTTTCTCATTTTGATCACAATATCTACATCACTGTCATTATCGGCTTCGTTTCGAGCCGTAGATCCAAAAACACCCAAAGCGGTAATTCCATACTGTTCCGCAAAACGATTCTTGTAGCGAGTCAGAATATCTAAAACTCTGCTTCGATCAGCCATAACAATCCTTTTGTAGTTTTTAGTACCATTTCGGTTCTTATGTTCTATGTTCTGTTTCGGTTCTTATGTTCTATGTTCTGTTCGCGATATTGTGATCTTCGTATTTTTGGTTTTTGCGGTCTTGTTTTCATATGAAGCCCCCACCATCTTTAGCTTATATTATCAATCTCTATCTGTATCATAGTCCAATACAGTTTTAAGAACAAGTCCCATGAATCAGACCATTTCAGGCAGGGCGGTTGACTTCATATCAATTGAATTTGACTTTGTGTCCATTTTTTCTGGAGCACATCAGTTGGATTGGATTGAAATCCAAGGGACAGATGATGGAGCAATGTTCACCAACTTTGACCATGCTCAGAAAGGGGAGAGACTGACTGGAACCAGTATTTATCGAATGGTTAGAAAACTTGGGGAAGATATTGGAATAATGACCAGACCGCATGGTATACGACACACGGCTATAACGGAGGCTGTGAAAAAAGCCAAAGAGAACGGTATTGGGTTAGAAGAGGTCCTTGATTATAGTGACCACAAGGAAATTAAGACTTTACTGGTATACAGGGATAGGGAGAGAAATGTTCAAGGGAAACTATCAAACCTTATCGTTAATGAATAAATTTGTTAGGGTAATTATTATCAATCATTTTTGTCTTTTTCCACACTCATCATTTTTCATCAGGAATATAAACGGCAATCATTTCCACTTCCAAAGGTTTTGAAACGCGATTCACGTTCCTGCAAATTTGTTCAGCTTCTCCCCAGCTATAAATTTCAACTTCTTCCACCTTGTCTGTATCACCCCACGATCCCACTCGCCACCAGACAGAATGTTTGTTGCTCCAAATATGATACTGCTTGCTCATTGATCTCTTGAAAAACTGAAAAAAACCAGGAAATTTAAAACTATCTTCATTTTAACAGGTTATAAATACAGGTAACAGAGGAGATTATCCAGCAGAGACTGTCAAGGCAGTCCTGCCCCCGGAATTTGCACTTCAACGATCTCTATTTTCGCACTGCAGGCTTCAAGGACTGTTTCCCTTTGAAAATCGTCAGCGGTCATTAAGAAGAGTGTTTTACGTTCCGGTCCGCCGAGCATACAGGCAAAGCATCCACGATCGGTGAGAATACGGTGCGTGACCTCACCCCCCTCCAAAACCCGAAAACATTCACCCCCTCTCGGATTGGCAACCCAGATGGCACCTTCGGCATCCAGGCAGATGCGATGGGTGGGGGAATATTGTCACAAAAGATCTATAAATAGTAAAGCAGTCTCTTGTTGAGCAGAAATTCGTTCAGCAGGTCTTCACTGAAAGAGAGGCGAAAGCCAAGGTAGTAGTGACGAAGGCCCGGCTCGTACCCGGGACGATCGGCGCAACGCAGGTCCCACGGGTAGAATCTCCATGAGCCACCTCGATTGACGCGGGTATAACTAGTACTGGGGCCTTTTGGATTATTCTTTGGGCTATTATTATAGTAATTTTTTCCCCACCAATCGGACACCCACTCCCAGACATTGCCAGACATATCATAGAGCCCCAGTGAATTTGGTTGAAAGCTTCCAACCGATGTAGTTTTTTATCGATATGCTCCTGATTTTGAGTAGCTTTTCTTAAACCTTGAGCTGCCATTGAAATTGGCTTCGTTGGGATCTATAATGTCTTTCCCATTACCGAACCTGATTTTTTTACCGCCTTCCCGGCAGGCAAATTCCCACTCTGCTTCTGTTGGAAGTCTATATTTGCCGTCGGTTTGGCTGTTAAGCTGCTTGATAAACTTCTGGACATCATTCCAGCAGACTTGTTCCACCGGGTAGTTATCGCCGTTTTTAAAACGGGCTGGATTGTTGCCCATGATTCGTTGCCACTGTCCCTGGGTAACTTCATATTTTCCCAGGTAATAATCATCAAGGCAGACTTTGTGTACGGGTTTCTCATCATTATCGCCTTCGCCGAAGGTATCTCCCATCTGGAAACAACCGCCTTTGATAAAAACGAATTCCTTACCGCTAACAGGATCGGTGAAAGGCGAATCAAAGCTCTTCTTTTGGATTTATATATTAGCTGAAATAGTTTTACCATCCACTACAGTAGGAGATGCTCCTAAAACGCATTGCGAAAATAGAATGGTTAAAAATAAACTGATTAGAATCTTTTCCATCTTCGTTTAGAAGAAAACACGCTATGCAGAATTGCACACAAGGTGTTGTGGGAGCCAGGAGAGAAATACTCCCGGCTACCCGATTAGAGATTTTGTATGTGAAGAATTTACAGTCAGTTTAGCATGTCTTGGTTTCATACTGTATCGTAACTTACCTCCTCCATGTACCGAATCTGCATGAGTTCTGAAACGGAATTGATATTCCAGCGAAAGGAAAAGCCAAAGGTGAACCGAAGTCGAAGAAGAAGTAAATTGGTGGTAAATTAGCGGAGATCTTCTCCGCTGATAAGTGCCGTCCCTGACGTGGTGCGATTGTATCAAAAAAATCTGGAAGGATGACCCATTAATATGCCCTGCGTGCATGGGACCCATGAAAATAATTGCGTTCATAACTGAGGGTCCGATCATCCATAAAATACTCAAACATTTGGGGTTGTGGGATGAGGAGACTGCCCGGGATCCGCCACTGAAGACCGACACCCCGGAGATTGTGTGGATCCCCGTCGAGGACACCGGATGGGCAGTACCTGATCAACCGGATATTATAGGATAACCCTTCCGTGCTATGAGTGTGGTTATGAAGACCGGACAGTTGTGTTTCGAATCCGGTGAAAAACTTTCAAAATGGAATCTATCTGAAGAATCCCCTTGATTTCATTTCAATCGGCCTTGATTTCGGGGTAAATCACGCCTGTTTATTCCAACATCGGAAAAATAGGATGAGTTTTGTTTTATTGTGAAAAAGGAAATTCCTATCATTTCGGAGGGGCGATCCTGTTGACGTTCAGGCATGATATGGCCTTTGACATGTTACCATTTTCAGCTTAGGGACAACTGGATCCTGTTCCTGCTGGGAGCGCACATTCCCACCGACCATGTCAGACAGACTATATATTGCAGTTTTAGGATTGACGGTCATCATCCATAAAAATCAAGTTGTTCCCAGAAAGTCGGGTTTTACTCTGGAAAGAATGTGATACGCCAGTACTAAACTATAATGACTTGTTTTTGCGTTTTGGTTTCAACACTATTCTTCACAATTCATTCACACCAGTTTTTTCAGGGGAAGTTCCCGTTATTCAGCCGATTACTGCTTTGCCGCGGTGATGGTAGTTACTGTCAGCGGCGTGGTTGAACTTGCGGTTGAAGCCGCATCTCCCAACTTGTCGTTGGCACCATAGCCCCAACACTGAATCGCGCCTGTATTCAGAGTAGCGCAGGTAAATGTATCTCCTGTCGAAACATGAACCGCCGAAGCTCCCAGGCCGCTGACGCTCACCGGTGTTGCTTCGGATGCCGAAGTTGTCCCATTTCCAAGTTGTCCGTTACTGTTAACCCCCCAGCACTTTATGGTTCCGTCGTTCAGCAAGGCACAGGCATGGGATATCCCAACACTGACCTGGATGGCAGTGCTGATGTCTGAAACCAAAACCGGAGACGAGTTGGTGGTTGTGCTGGTTCCGTTCCCCATTTTTCCGGTGTCTCCGTTACCCCAGCATTTAATCGTTCTGTCGGCCAGCAGTGCACAGGCGTGGTCGTTACCCACGCTGAGCTGGATAGCGGTTGAGATCATGGAGGTACTGACATAAACCGGTGTTTTATATTCCGTGGTATCTCCGTTTCCGAGCCGTCCCTCGGTTCCAGCGCCCCAACACATCACCTTCCGGTCACTGCCCAGAGCGCAGCTGAAATCGCTACCAACACCCACCTGGATAGCATTCGAGATGGAGGTGACTTGGGTGTTGGTACCATCCGGAGCAGTGTAGGTCCCACTATCCTGGTTGTTCCCCAGTCTTCCGTTGGTTGCCAAGCCCCAACACTGGACCGTGCTGCTGTAACTGTTATCGATAACCGCACAGGTGTGTTCATCACCTGCCGCCACCTGGAGCGCGGACGAGATATTGGAGACTTGGACCGGTGTTTTCTGGACGGATGTGCTCTCGTTCCCCAGCTTTCCGTTGGAACCTTCTCCCCAGCACCAGACCTGACCATTGTCATTAACAGCACAACTATGGTCCTTGCCCACACTCAGTTGCAGGACACTGTCGATGGTTGCCACCTGAACCGGTGTTGATCCCGAACCACTGGTCGAATCGCCCAGTCGATCATAGCTGGCACCACCGTCATCCCCCCAACAATAGGCCGTCCCACCATCAATGATGGCACAGGAGTGATTCAGGTTTGAGCTGAGGTTGGCTTCGACCTTGCCGATTACGGAGAAGTACAGGCGCGCGATTTCGGTTGTATTGATGGGCCGGTTGTAAATCCGGATTTCATCCAGACCGCCGTCATAATACTGTCCCGCACTGTCCTGCCGCCCGATCTGGATCAGAGTCGCCGTGTTCAGGCTGAGGGATCCGGCAGAAGTGGACGAAGCCGACTCTGTCCCGTCAATGTATAGCTTCGCAGTCCCCAGGGACTTACTTCGAGTGACCGTGATATTGTGCCATTCGTTATCGTTGACAGCAGATCCAGTCAGGGTGTTTCCTGTGCCATCGTCCTTTGTGTTACCATAAAGGATTTCACCAGCATTTCCAATGGTCATCCCAAAATGCTTATACAGGGTTCCAGTGTATGTTTCTAAAACAGCCTTGCCAAGATACCAGTTGGTATTGGCAGCCCCAGAGGTCTGGGAGGTTTTCAGCCAGACTGACAATGAGAAGTCATCTTCAATGGGGTTGTCGATCTCAATATAATCGTCGGAACCGTCAAAGTCGTAGGCAGAGCCGCTTTCGCTAACGACATTTGCCGTACTCAGGGTCGAGGCATTAGTATTGGACAGTGTCCCGTGGTTGCCCTGACCGCTGCCGTCGTTTTCGTTCCCTTTCAGGGGATAGTAGCTGACCAGTCCCGAGGGAATAATGGTCGCTGCCGCCACCGCATTCACTCCGGATGCGTAGATCGGGGCGGTGCTGCTGACTGCAAAGGCCCGGTAGAAATAGATCGTACCGTTTTTCAGACCCGTATCCGTATTGGTTTCAGCGGTTCCGCTGTATACGGCATCGCCGGAATTATAACTGGCGGGATAGTCACTGGTGCTCCGCCGGATTATCGTCGAACTGTAATTCGTTGACGGATTGGTCCAGGAGAGAATGATCTTGCTGTCCCGCGGCTCGGCCGTGAAACTGGTCACATCGGTATAAACTGAACCGTTGGAGGAAGCGGCATTCGCATTTTCAGATGCAATGGTCGTGGTGGGTGGTGTAACAATTCCACCGGAGTATGAAAAGGCCGTATAGTAATAGGTAACACCATCACTTAGAACTGTGTCTGTTACTGCTGGCGAACCTGCTCCAGCAGCGTTATAGACAGGACTACTGGAACAAGGCACGGACAGGTAACCAAGTGTCGATCGGCAGATGTAGACATTCACGGAATTCGTATTTGTCCAGCTTAACTCTATCTGCATTGTAGTATTGTTCCCCGCCGCAGCAAAGCCAGTTATCGGCGGAACCGGTGTCAGGGTGCCAGAGCTAGCGTCAGTGACCTTGGCCAAGGCTGTAGAGTCCGGAGTCGGATTCTGGAAAGTCAGATTTTCATCTCCTTCCAGAGATACGACACCGGTTCCGGTGATGGTGGTTCCCCCTTCGATGGTTACTGTTAAACCAGCTACATCAGAATCATTAATTTTAAGGGTAGTACCATTATCCACAATCAAACCATCCGGGAAAGTCAAGTTGGAGCCGGGCCCGAAGGTAACATCACCAGTTGCTTTAGCCATCAAGGTTGAATCGCCGGCTAGGGTCAAGGTGCCATCAATATCCAGATCACTGAAAAGGATGATATCATGGGCTGTCACAGTACCGGATAGCGTTAACTCAACAGCATTAGTGTTGGTCGTAAGCGAGCTGTTGATGGTTAGCGTGCCGGTTGCTGTGATAGTGGCGGAATTGTATAAAGTCAGGTAGTTGATACTGAAATTATTACCTCCGGCGACTGTTATATTTGGGTTAGCCGCTGTATCTACCACACTGACGCGGTTGATAGTTCCACTACTGTTCAGAGCCAGGGTGCTGCCAGCGACGCTCAGGTTAATATCGTTACTGTTGGTAAAGGTCCCGTCACCGGTGAAGGTCAAGGTGTTTGCACCGATATTGATGGCAGCGCCACTGTAGGAGACAACCTTGCCAGAAGCAATGTCGATCTCCGTATCAGCGCTCATGGTGATACTTCCTGATGTATTGAAAGTAGTATCGACATCGAAATCCAGTCGTCCACCTGCCGAACTGACGGTCGCCGCAATCACGGGTGAGGTCGTATTAACCACTAATGCTGCGCTGGCACCCGCCAGAGCCAGGGAACCATAAAAAGTACCCCCGGTGGTCCAGGTCAGAGACTGACCGGCTGGAACACTCCAGCTCGTGGAAGCGTTCGTCGTCAGGGTTGACGGCGATAAGACAAAGCTTGCTGCCTGGCTAACAGTTGTACCGGTTACGTCAAATGTGCCGCCACCAATCGTTGAAGTCACACTGAAGGTCAGGGTACCGCCGGTACTGGAGATAGTACCATTGGTGAATGTCGGCGCAGCTGACAAGGTCAGGTTATTGCTGCCGGTCAGGATCTGTTCATTGGCATTATCGAAAGTAACCACATTGGTTACGGTCAGGTTGGTACTGGCAAGGGTCAGTGCCAGATCGCTCAGAGTTAAGGTGGCGACAGTAATCGTGCCGGCACCGGTCAGGGTGGCATTGGCTGCAAGCTGCAGGGTGTCCGGAGCCGTAAAGGTTGTACCGGTCAGGTTGAGATCCCCATTCAGTACCAGGGTACTGCTGCCGACGTTGAAGATCCCACCGGAGATGGTCGTGCTGGCAGCAAGAGTGATGGTTCCACCGCCGCTGGTGATTTCCCCGTTGGAAAAGGTCGGGGCTGCAGACA
>Ga0233430_1001832_pt1 | contig 27211 bp, 27 predicted proteins | sample SI_118_April2016_2_FD_179883 | JGI IMG/M metagenome (GOLD analysis project Ga0233430, IMG submission 179883) | Seawater microbial communities from Saanich Inlet, British Columbia, Canada - SI_118_April2016_150_MG | ecosystem: Environmental > Aquatic > Marine > Inlet | place: Canada: British... | reverse complement strand
CCCTCACCCGTTATCTACGCGAAAATTCTCATGTTGCCGTGATTATTTTGACCGGCAAGGATGAAGAAGTTGACCGCATCGTTGGTCTGGAAATGGGTGCCGATGACTATGTGGCCAAGCCTTTCAGTTCCAGAGAATTACTGGCCCGGGTAAAAACCGTACTCAGACGCATCTCAGAAAATAGTGGATCGCAAGCTGATGATACGGGCAACGGCATGACACGATTTTCCGGTTGGAGTTTTGACAAAGTAGCCCGCCGTCTAACCTCACCCAGTGGCAGCGAAGTGGCGCTAACGACCATGGAGTTCAATCTCCTGACTGCGCTGACAGATAACCCTAATCGCGTCCTCGACCGTGATCGCCTCCTCGATTTACTGCAAAACCGCAGTTGGGAGCCTTATGACCGCTCGATCGATGTACTGGTTGGTCGGCTGCGGAGTAAAATTGAGCAGGATCCCAAAAAGCCAGAACTCATCAAGACTGTTCGCGGCACCGGCTATGTGCTCGCCACAACTGTTGAGCAAGACTAACTCTTTTTAAGAAAAGCTGTTTATCCAGGCTGTTGGATCGTCCGGCGCGTGTTCGGTCGGATAGATGCCGATCGTCAATTTCTCGAGTTGCCCCTCGCTGTAGAACTCCAAAACCGAGCGCTCAATTTTTTTGCCATAGCTGGGTGATATCCAACCGCTGCTAACCCGCCAGAGCCAAGCGCCAGAATTTCCAGTGCAAAGATGAAATTCCCTCTCAGAAGTTTTCAGAGACCAAAGATTTTGGGTAACCTCAACAATTTCGCAACCCGGCGCAAAATGAAACGGGATGACAACCGCGTGGGCCCCCTCGCCTTCAAACTGATCACTGACGACGAGCCGGTGCAAAGCTTTCTCCAAGACGATTTTTCGAACTGGCGTGACCGGCTGGGCGAGGCGCTGATAGCCGGAATGTGCGCCGACAAAAATATCTTCAACATCGCTGGAAATCCATTCGCGGATTTCTGGGATTGCATCATTTTGCAATTGGAAGAGCTCAGCATCTGACACAAACCGATTTTGTTCTTCCCCATTGATCACCGGCGTGTTGTGCGCTGCGGTCGAGCGAAATGCATTTCGTTCTTCATAGGAAGCCGTATAGACATAAGTGCCGCTATCGGTAATCAGGGAGACACCGTCCAAATAAGCTTCAAAGGAGAGGCAATCATTATGGCCATGGCCGCCTCGATCAGCATAGCCAACCGGCCCACAATCAATAAACACGTGGTCCTGCTCGCTGGCCATGATGTAGCTGCCGACATCCGTAAAACATCGTGACGTTGGAGTGGTTTTATTTTTCTCCGAACTATTTTCAGCGCCGTAAGTCCAAAAAATCTCTCCCCGCGCTGCGACACTTGCAAAGATCTCTCCCCCGGCGCGCATTAAATCTGGGAGATAAGAGTGATCGTTGAGCGACTGGCCCCCAAAAGGTAGCACCCGGCCATCATCGGCGTCACCCGAAAGCGGCACCAAGCCGTCTGGCCTCGTATAGGCTTCGGTATAATCCGCCATGCTCAACAAATGCTGTTGATAGCTGTTCGAAACGTCTTGTCCACAAACTTGTCGATAACGCGCCGGCCAAAAAAACATCTCCGCCACAAAACGGTGATAGGCGACAGAGCCTTCAAAATCAGCACCATCTGCCGGCACTTGACGCGGCAGTTCCTGGTTTAGCTTGTGCCAGCCAAATTCTTGCCAGTGGATCGCCCTTTTGCTGACGCCAAAAAACAGCCCAACGAAAACCAAGGCGCCGGCATCTGCTGTGCAGTGATTGCCATTGATTCCATAGTCTTCAATATAGCGTTCACAAAAAATACCATGTTCGAAAAGCGTCCGTAAGAACGCGCTGCGAAAATCATAGCCGTCCCAGGCATCGGAGTTTTTAAAAACATGAAACAGCCACGTCCAGGAATAGATTCGCATTGCCGCTTCCATGGCGACCGCCCAATTCACACCCCTGCCGTAGGGGTTGGCCTCGATCCAATCGCTAAGGACCTCACGGGAAAAGTCAGCGTATTTTTCATCGCCGGTCAGCATATAAGCCTGGCCGATCGGGATTAACCATTGTAGGCGCGACAACTCCCACGGCACTTTGACGTCACTACCCCGCTCCGGGTTTAAGATATCGATATCGCGGAAGAACTTCATTGGCCAATCCTCTTCGACCTTGAAATCAGTATCCCACAAAATCGGACGGCTTAGCGTTTCCGGACCCGAGCCAAGTAAATCAACCTCGAGACTCAAAGCCTGCTCGGCTGCGGATAAAATTCTAGCCATCTCATTTGGAATAACCGCATCCAACTCGCTCGGCGCAACACTTTTCGTGATGCATGGGTAGGGCTGAGCTGACAATTGCAGCCAAAGATCCTCGACCGTCTCGGTGCCAAACCAGCGGACAAAGCGGCCATCGTCAACGCCGTAAGTCGGCGATACCCGATAGCGATCCAGCAAACTCTTTGCTTCCTGAACCAGCCGGTGTTTCAATTCCTCCGGCGAACGCTTAAAGCCGCGCTTTATACGATTAAGCCACAACCCCACAGAGACTATCCTCTTACCAATGTTCCTTCTTCATAATATAGATGAGTCCATAAACAAATGATAAAGGTCGCAACGACAAGAAAAATGAGAAACACCAACAGCCTGAGCTTGTTTCAAACACCGGCTGGATTCTGACTACGTCAGAATGACGGCGGGGTCTATGCACAAAGACCACCATCATCCTGAACGTGTTCAGGATCCAGTCTTTCGACGGCCAGAATCGGTGACAGTTTACTTTGTTACCCTATTTTTCCTTGATGTTCTTCCAGCCAATCGGCGGCACGGTGTATGGTGGTGGTGGGTTTTTCATGCCGAGCCTAAATCGCTCACCTGATTCTTTGTCTTTCCAGCCAACTTTCTCGGTTATCGGAACATGCATTTTGATGGTGTCGGGTTCGGGGCAATAGGCAACGCAGTCTCCGCAGAACCAACATTCATCCGGGAAAAGTACGATTGGCACCTCTCGCGCTTCCGGATGGGGAACCAATACATCGGTGCGGCAAACCTCAATACAAAGTCGACAGCCGGTACAATTGTCAGGATTTATCTCAACCACCTCACAAGGCGCTAAGGGATTTGAGACCATATAGGCTTGATTATATTCAGTCATTCTGCGGCCTCCAATTTTGGTCGCGTGGTATTTTCATCAAGTCCGTTATGGCTGTCATAATTTTCCCGATAGTTTGAGGCGTAGGGTTCCTTGAGCCAGTAATCGTACGGCTTATCGCTGATCTCAACCTCCCCATTCACACCGCGTTTAATGATGACATATTTATCCCACTCTGGCGGGTCAACTTCGGGAAAGTCAATGCGCTCAAAATCGCAGGCCTTAGAACTGGCTTTGCGGGCGCGTGACGCTTCCATGATCATCTGTCCAACGGTCAGTCTGGAAAACGCCTCCATGATGCGGGCAAGTTCGTGCGGATTTCGGGCAAAGACTTCTTGGCCTTCACTTTCCTTAATGCTCTCCAGCCATTCGAGACCAATTTTCAAAGTCTCCTCAGCCTTATAGGTCGAGCAATAATCTTGCATGACCCGGCAAAGCCCAGCTTGGAATTCTTTCCAACCAATACCAGCTTTACGTTTCACGGGTGCATAAACACGCTCTCGCTCATCGTTAAGCTGAGATTTTTTGACGTCAACGTGATCAACGCCCAAGGCATAATCCGCCGACCTTCTGCCGGCATAGCGACCTGTCGAGGCCGATTGCGAATGATTGCCGCCGCCGAGCATTTGATTGCCTGCAACGTAGAGCCCTTCGAGGCTCGAGCGGCAATCCCAGTCATAGGCCAAACCACCACCGCCGCCAAAAGCAGTTTCCCGCCACTGGGGTGGGCCTTGCCCGTTCCACCAAGGTTTATGAACACCGGCCTCTTCCGGCGGCAATACATTGGCTTGCATCATGTGTTTGTTGGGATCGTAACCCGCATTGGTGTACGGCTCATAAACGCCATGGCGGGTCTTGCCTTCATTACCAACCATCAAGCCAAAGATCGCTTTGCGTTCCAACTCGGGCATGCCGGGCAAATCTGCATAAAACGGCAGTACGAATTCGCCGCTTTCGATGCGTTCGGCCAGATCATGGGTGAGCGTTGGACCCTGGGTCTCATAGGGGTGCGGCGGCGGGCCATGATAGAACATTTTTTGGCCGGGCGCCGTCTTGTATCGACCGGCCACATCTTTAATCTCATTGCCATCGCGGTCAACCCACGGAACCTCTTTGCCATTGGCATCAAGGATCGTACAGGCAAACCACGTATTATGGGCATTACCTGTGCCATAACCAAAATACCTGAAACCACCGACAGTTCGTCCACCGGCTTCCATTTGACCAAATTCAGCACCGGCGTTATAGGCTATCGCGTTGCCATCACCAACACCGTTGGGATCATCGTGAATTGAGTTTGCACCAACAAGTTCCGTCGAGAACACCCACAGTCTTGTTGTTGTTCCTGTGCAGACGATGGTCGCCTTGGCTTTAATGACATAGAACTCGCCTGTCCTTAAATGGAATCCGGCCGCACCAATAACCCGGCCGCCAATTTTACCGCCTTCGGTCAGCATGCTTGTGATCATAATTCGGTTTTTGATTTTCACCCCAAGACGATCCATTTCGTCATGCATGGCTTTTTTAATATAGGCACCCTGCACGCGGACAACGGTTTTGGAATCGTAATCATAGGCAAACATCAGTTTGGTTTCTTCATCACGGAAATCAGCGCCGACGAAATCATCATTTACGTCACGAATATCGATGCCCCATTCTTCGACATCTTGCAGCGCCTCCCAGCTTTCCATCGCTGTAATATAATGTGATGCGCGGCTACCATATTCACTGGTGGCGATGCCTTTGCGGCACTCTTGAAAAGTATCTACCTGATCTTCGGGTGTGATTCCACTCACGGGGTTGGTGCAGGCATTGTGCCAGTGATCAACACCCGACCCCCCACTGCCACTGGTCAGCACATTGGCTTTATCAATGACGAGGACATCGGCACCTTTTTTGCGCGCACTAATGGCGGCATGGCAGCCAGCGGTGCCACCGCCGATGATGAGAACATCTGCCGTGAGTTCGTTGACCTTGTCGTAATCAACCTTATACGGCCATGGCGGCGTATGCTCATTTAGCGGAGCTTCAAAAATCGACATATAAATTCCCCATTTATCTATTATTATTTTTCTACAATGTGCTTTCGCACCCCCTTATGCCTTGATCATAGTCAAATATCGGAGCGAGAAGAAGAATTAATTTCCAATTAGAAAGTGCGTGCTAAAGGCGGTTTATGCGTTATGATTTTTTAATGAATAATAAAAATAAACTCAAAGACGGGGGCATTGCGAGGGCCTTTTCGAGCCGAAATTTCAGGATTTTCTGGTATGGCCATTTCAGCTTCATCATCGGTGTCTGGGTAAATCGCGTTTCTATTGCCTGGCTCACCTGGGAACTCACTAATTCAGAGCTCTGGTTGGGCTATATGGGGGCCGCCTCGATGGTGCCGATGCTGTTTTTAGGCCCGCTTTCAGGCGCGACTGCTGATCGTTATGGGCATCGCAAACAACTACAAATCGCCTCAGCTATGGGCGGCTTGGTTACGCTCATCTTAGCGATCATGGTTTTTACCGATCGAATCACCCCTGAAGTATTATTGTTCCTCACCTTCCTCGGTGGCGGAACCCGTGCTTTTACGGTCCCGGCCCGCAACGCCATGGTCCATTCTCTGGTCGGCAAAAAGGATATTTCAGCTGTCATCGCAGTCAATGCGGCCAGTTATCACAGCGGTAATTTCATCGGCCCGGCGATTGCTGGTGGGGTCTTGGCCGCAGGCGGGGTCTCTATTGCCCTATTTGCCTATTCGGCCATCGCCATTGGCGTTGCGCTACTCTACAATTTGCTCGACATCTGTGATGAAGGAAATCAAAAGAAAGACCGCAAAGCCCTGCTTAGCGAACTCAGTGAAGGCTTTCGCTATGCCTACAATCACGAAGGTATTCGCAATGTGATGATCCTAACCGCCGTCGTTACGCTTTTTCTACAGCCCTATATGGAAATGATGCCAGCCTTCGCGACAGAAGTGTTTAACCGCGCCGTTGATGGCTTTGCCATATTGCAGGCCTCAGCCGGACTGGGGGCAATGATTGGTGGTCTCTGGCTGGCCCAGCGAGGGCGCACCCAGGGCCTTACCCGTATATTATTGATAAGCACTTTTGGTGGTGTCTGCTCCGTCACCGCCTTCAGTCAGATTGACCATTTTTACTTCGCCATGGCCGCATTATTTTTTGTTGGGATTTCCATTGTTGCCGCAAATATTGGTTCCCTGAGCCTCATCCAAAACTCGGTTGATGCCAAAGTTCGGGGCCGCGTGATGAGCCTCAATGGTGTTCTGGTGACAGGTGGCCCAGCGCTCGGTGCCATCCTCATTGGAACAGTAGCTGAAACCTATGGTGTGCAAACACCCGTTATGGTGAGCGCGCTCATCGGATTTGTTATTTGGCTGGTCATGGTCCGGCCAACGGCTAAGATTACAGCAGAGTTAGAAAAAACTGATTAGGAGGCCTCATGCCAACCGTTCTGATCACGGGCACCAGCCGGGGAATCGGCCTGGAATTCGTCAAGCAATACGCCGCCGAGGGTTGGAAAGTTATCGCCGTCGCCCGCAATCCAGGCTCAGACGATAGGCTTGGCGAAGTTTCCGGCGAAGTTTCGATCCATCTCCTTGACGTGACCGATGCCGCCGCTGTCGCATCATTTTCTGAAACGATTAAGGATCAACCGATTGACGTGCTAATCAATAATGCTGGCATAAATGGCAATCGGATGAAAAAGTTTGGTAATACCGATTATGAAGCCTGGGAGGATATGCTGCGCGTCAACACCCTCGCCCCGCTCCGCATGACCGAGGCATTGATTAGCAATATCTTACAATCAAATATGAGAACTGTCGCTTGCATTTCCAGCGTCATCGGCAGCATTGGTCGTAACTCGACGGGTGGCCGCTATGATTATCGCTCGAGCAAGGCGGCCCTTAATGCCGTTATCGCCAGTATGGCACTCGATCTCGCTGAGCAAGACGTGAAAGTTCTGGCCCTGCATCCAGGTTGGGTTCAGACTGAACGCAATGGTCCAGAGGCACCCATACCGCTTGATGTATCGATTGCGGGCATGCGCAAACTCATTGATGATGCAACAGCCGAAACGTCAGGCAAGTATCTAAACTTTAGGGGTGAGGAATATGACTGGTAAAATCCAATGCTAACCAAACCAATCCCCTCCACTGGTGAAGCGTTACCAGTCATCGGCCTTGGCACCTACCGGGCGTTTAACACCTCGCTCAATCCGTTTAAGAAAAAGGCTTTGCAAGATGTCGTGAGACTGTTCTTTGAAGCCGGTGGTACCTTGATTGATTCGTCGCCCATGTATGGCAAAGCGGAAGCCGTCACCGGCGATGTGCTGGCCAGCATCGACGGCCATGGCAAAGCCTTTCTCGCCACCAAAGTTTGGACCGATGGCCGCCAGCGCGGCATCGATGAGATGGAGGACTCGCTACGCAAAATGCGCTGCACCGAGATTGAGCTTATGCAAGTTCACAACCTTGTCGATACCGATACTCATCTAGCAACTTTGCGAGAATGGCAAGCTGAGGGGAAGGTGAAATATATCGGCATCACCCACTACACCGAAAGCGCCTTAGGCGAACTTGGCCGCGTGCTCAAAGAAAATCCGGAAATCGCGTTCTGCCAGTTCCCTTATTCCATCGCCAGACGCGATGCCGAGGATTATTTTTTTGATCTCTGTGCAGACTTGGAAGTCGCAACGCTCATCAACCGACCCTTCGAGCAGGATGGACTATTCAACCGCATTAAACGTCAAGCTGTTCCAGAATGGGCGGCTGAGTTCGGCTGCTCTAGTTGGGCGCAGTTCTTTTTGAAATATATCTTTGGTCATGATGCCGCGACCTGCGCCATTCCGGCGACCAGCAACCCAGACCACATGGCGGATAATCTCATCGCCGGCGAGGGCCGCCTCCCGGATGCGGGTGAGCTCAAAAAAATGGCGGATTATTTTGACAATCTTTAAGCTGTCAGTTTTTTTTGAAACAACATCCGCGGCCTGATTCCCATCGCCGCCAGAACGCCCAACACCACAATCACAATACCGAGGCTTTCGATCGTGCCGGGCAACTCACCTAAAATGGGGATACCCATCAGCGTGCCAATGACCGGCACCAGCGAAATGAAAAGCGCGATCTTGGTTGGGCCCAATATTTGAATGCCACCGGCGAAAAATAAGACGGCGACAATACCGACCAGAAAGCCTTGATAGAATATCTGCAGCGACAGTTGTGCCACGCTCGCACTCATGAAAACATTCTCAAAGAAGGTGAAGTAGATCGGTGTAAAGCTGATGATGCTCAGCACAGCAACGACAGCCACGGCCTGCACAGGGTCGACACCCCACTTGCGCACGGCAACGGTAAAGCACGCCCACAACAAGGCCCCACCTAGAAAGAATAAATCTCCTTTCCAGGCCCCTGGCGAACTCTCCAAGAAACCGCCCCAGCCCAACATTATCAATCCAACCAAGAGAGCGATGAGACCGCTCGCACGGTAAAAGCTTGGACGCTCGCCTAAAACGATCCAACTTAAAATGGCTGTAAACATTGGCATAGTACCGGGGCCGAACACCGCGCCGTGGGCCGCTGGGGCATAGTTAAAACCCGTCATCAAAGCCAGATTGAATGTCCAACCGGCGCAAATTGTTAAAAAGATCGCTCTCGCCCAACCGAGACCACCTAGCGTTCTAAAATCAAGCTTCAAAACGATTGGCAATAATAAAAGACCAGAAAGATAGCGAAAAAATGTGAGATCCGCGCCGCTAAATAAGTCACGCACCCCAAACCGCGAAATCACGATAAAACCACCCATAATAAGGGCCGTCAGGGCGCCGCCGAGCATCGCTTGCTTGGGAGTCATCTTGTTAAACATGAGGCATAACTTCAAAAATAAATAAAAATAGTCATGTGTGACCTGGAGCACTGCTTTATGCATTTCAATCCGGCATAATGCAAACAAGTGATAGAGAATGACCATTTCATGAGAGAAAGCCATGAATAAACTAGAACGCAGATTTAATCAGAACAGACGCGATGCCCTCGAACGTAGAAACGGGAAGGATCGTCGTACCACGAGTGAACGGCTTGCCGATGAACGCCGGGACAACGATCGCCGGGGCACGGATCGGCGCAGTACCGAACGCCGCAAACACTGCATGCATTGCGGTATGCCCTATAGATTAGAGATAAAAGCCATCCAAGCCTGCACCTGCCGCGTGACCGCCCTTCGCGGCACACCATAGAACTTCCCTACCAACCGCGAATCTGATACCACAGCGCTATGACTACAAACTCCATAGAAGTCGTCTTGTTTGATCTCGGCGGCGTTGTTGTTCAGTTTCAGGATCCTGGATATTTAGCCCGGGTATTGGACGAGGTTGATGATGCGAGTGCTTTGGCCAAATGGATCGCCTGCCCATCGGTTCATTCTTATGAAACCGGGAAATGCGATCGACATGATTTTGCCAATGGTATTGTCACGCATTTCGAACTTGAGGCCCATCCAGACGATTTTCTTGCTGATTTCCTCGCCTATCCTCAGGATGTCTTTCCTGGCAGTGAAGAGATCGTGTCCTCTATCCACTCGGATATTCGGGTTGGCTGCCTGAGCAATACCAGCGAATACCATTGGGACAGCCAAAAATCATCTGAGACTATTCAAAAGATGTTCGAGCTGCGTTTTCTATCTTATGAAATGGGGCATCTAAAACCCGATCCGGAAATTTATCAAACCGTCGCTCGGCAATTGGACTGTCCAGCAAGCGCAATTCTGTTTTTTGATGATCACCCCGATAATGTCGCTGGTGCCAAAGAAGTCGGCTTTGAGGCCCACCTCACGAAAGGCATAGCGGAAGCGCACACTCACCTGCATCACTATGGGCTCGTTAAATAGCGCGATACCACTCGGCTAAAGCTTCACCGATTTCATGGGGGCTGTCTTCGTGGACATAATGCAGGCCTTCGACGGTAACTTCCTTCTGGTTTGGGAAGGTTCGGGCATGGTCCAGGATTGCGCCTTTTAGAACGGTCTCGGGCTCACAATGAATGAACAGCTTCGGCAGATCACTCGCCGCCATCCAGGCATTATTAGCATCGATCACTTCCAATACATCTGCCGGCTCACCCTCAACCGGAATTTCTCTCGGCCAGGTTAATGTCGGCCTGCGATCTTCACCGGGATTTTTATAAGGCCGGCGATATTCATCCCAGACGACTTTGGGCAAATCTCGGATCACCATGGCGGGGAGAATCTTTTCAACAAAAAAGTTGTCTTGCAGAACCAAATCATCGCCCTCGCCCGAGCGAAATTTGCGCATCAGATCGGCGACTTCAGGTGTCCAATTCGACCATTGAAAATTCCCCATTACACCTTGGGTGTAAGCAATTGCTTTTATGGCTTCGGGGTGGTTTCTCGCCCAGGTGAGTCCGGTTTGCATACCCCAGTCATGCATCATCAGGGTGACATTTTTTTCAATGCCCAGCGCTGATATGAAACCATCGATATAGTCCTGGTGCTCGGCCAAGCGATATGAGCCCTCCCCGCTATCGGGCAGCTTCTCTGAATCGCCTTGGCCAATATTATCGACCGCAATACACCGCGCCTGATCTTCGACATGCGGGATAATGTTGCGCCACATGTAAGAGGACGTAATATTGCCATGAAAAAACAAAATCGGATCACGCACATCGCCGGGCCCGCCGGTATCGACAAAGGCCATCGTCTTCCCTCGGATGGTCACCTTTTGCTTTTCGTATTTCATCTTTGAGTCGATGGTTTTTTTTGGCATTAAGTTTGTTCAAGCCGAAGCAAAGCTCGACATTTCCCCGTTCATAAGTAACGTATTCCTTTGTTAAGGAATTCTCTCGTGCAAAGTAATCGACTTTTTTCAGCTAATACAAGCCCTAGGGAGCGCCATACCCAAGTTTTAAAACTGGCAGCCCCGATCATTTTGGCCAATCTTTCGGTGCCACTACTGGGCGCCGTCGATACTGCCGTGATGGGACACCTGCCCCATGCCCATTATCTTGGTGCCGTCGCCATTGGCGCGACCATTATGCAATTTATCTACTGGGGATTTGGATTTCTCCGCATGGGCACGACCGGGTTAACCGCTCAGGCTTTTGGCGCCAATCAGCCAGCAGAAGTTAGAGCAAACTTTCAGCGCGCCGCAATCCTCGGCCTGATCATCGGCCTGCTGCTATGGGCCTTACAATATCCGATCATCACGCTGTCGCTGCATCTCTTTGAAGCCAGCGCCACCGTTGAAGAACTCGCCCACGCATATTTTCAAATTCGCATCTGGAGTGCCCCTGCGGTACTCATAAATTATTGCCTTATTGGCTGGTTCATTGGCATCCATAACACCCGCCTCACTTTCATCCTCCAGGTCTGGATGAATTTGGTCAATATTCTGCTGGATTTGATTTTCGTGCTGGGATTTGGCTGGGGTGTCGAGGGTGTTGCGGCAGCAACCGTGATCGCGGAAGTGAGCGCCGCTCTACTGGGGATAATTCTTTACCGGAGAGAGGTGAGCAGGATTGGTGGCACTCAGGAACCGGTTAAACTCATCGATACGGCGAAACTCAAACGCATGATAGCGATCAATCTTGATATATTTATCCGGACGTTTTGTCTCATTTTTGCCTTCGCCTTTTTTACCGCTGAAGCGGCGAAATTTGGTGACGCCACTTTGGCGGCAAATGCTGTGTTGTTGCAGTTTCTGCATTTTTTGTCTTTCGGGCTTGATGGCTTTGCCCAGGCCGCAGAGGCTTTGGTCGGTCAGGCCTTGGGGGCCAAAGATCGCCGGATGTTTAAGATTGCTGTTAGAACCAGCACAATCTGGGCTGTTGGTATATCCGGAGCTTACGCTTTGGTCTATTGGATCACAGGTCCCCTGATCATCGATTTGCTCACTGATATTGAGAGCGTTCGCCTGGCTGCCAAGGAGGTTGTCATCTGGCTTATCGTGCTTCCAATGATTGCCGTCTGGCCCTATATGCTTGATGGCATATTCATTGGTGCGACGCGCTCGGCTGACATGCGCAATGGCATGATGATCTCGCTCGCGATCTTTGTCGCAGCACTCTTTGTTTTTAAAGCTGAATTCGGTTATCACGGCTTATGGCTGGCGCTTACCATCTTTATGGCCGCGCGCGGCATCACACTGGGATTCGTTTACCCAAAACTGGAAAGAAGTATCGGAAACTAGAAGTGATAGCCGTAGCGGATACCGACTGATTCCAAGCCTTCATTTGTTGAGCAAAGCTTGGCATTTGAGATGTGATCAAGATGCGCCATGATCGAATGCACGCCGCCAAACCGATAACCGATATCGAGCGACTCGCGAAACAGAATGCTACAGCCCAGCGATTTCCGATCAAGCTTGTCGGTCACCTTGTAGCCGTCGTGATAGCCACCACCGAGTGAGAAATTGGCAAAATAATTACCAAAGAACATCCACTCCCAAGTCAGCCCCAGATAAGCCTGATTGGTATCGCCAGCCGAGTTGTACGAGGCACCGATATGAGGGCGCGGTGCCCAGATTTTTTTTAGGATTTCCGGCGAGGTAAATAATATTTCTAAGTTAGCGTCATAACCCGTTTCTTTGCGATGGCTAAATGGCCCTTCGTCATGAATAAGCGCGCCAATGCGTACCTCTGAAATAATGTTTTGACTACCAGAACGGTCGGCACTATCGAAATGAATGGGTTTTGCTGGCATACGTCTCGCCGGTGCGGACTGATCCGATTGTGGGTTGGCGGGTGAGCGAACCGTACGGTCGCCTAAATCTGGCCGCGGTGCCGTCTGCATCTTAGCAAAGGGATGCGGTTGATTTAAAAAGCGCGACATATCATAGACGCCGCCTGCCGTTCCAGCGGAACCTGCTCCGGCAGAAGACAATAGAGCAATGGCAGCGAAACCTGCCGTTTTGAGAAACCCTTGAAATACTGACTGCACGATCTAAATACCCGTCCCTATTCGATACACTTCTTAGAACAGCATAGTTTTTACACTGTCTCACCAGCTTGTCTAGGGTAACTCCGTCATCGGGAAATAAAAAGCGTAACTGTGAACAAAATTATTAAAGATCCGGCCTTTTCAAATTGTACACCGCCCGCTATTGATGAAGATAAGAATTTAATAGGCAACACTCAAAATTTAGGGGACATCAATGATTTACGAATTTCGAACCTATGACCTTCAGCCGGGCTCTGTGCCGGAAGTGATGAAGCGTTTCGAGGAAGCTTACGAAAAGCGCAAAGAGTTCTCAGAATTAGCTGCCTTTTTCTACACCGAAATTGGCCCGCTCAACCAAATTATCCATATCTGGCCCTATGAAGATGTTAACCAGCGCCAGGAAATTCGCGCCGAAGCCGTAAAATCTGGCGTCTGGCCGCCAAATATCGCTGAGTTTATTCAACACCAGCATGTCGAGATCATGATGCCCTGGTCTTTCTCGCCGGAATTAACACCCGGCAATCACGGACCTTTTTATGAAATGCGGAGCTATATCTGCAAACCCGGCTCGATCCCGGCAACTCAGGAACGCTGGCAGACCAAACTTGAAGAGCGCACCAAAATGTCACCGTTGGGTGCCGTTTTTAGTGTCGATATTGGAACAGCGCTCAAGATTGTCCATCTTTGGCCCTATCAGGACTTAAAACAGCGCAGTGATGTTCGGGGCGAAGCAGCCGAAAAAGGCATTTGGCCACCCAAAGGCGGTGGTCCCGGCTTCTTTTCACAGGAAAATAAAATATTGCTGCCTGCATCTTTTTCACCGATGCAGTAAAAAATTAAAAAGAAACAAAATATAGGGGGCCGTCTGGTGATGGCCCCTTTGCTTTACCCGACAACAAGTGTTTGCGGCATTACTTTTCTAATTCGGGCAAGGTGCTTGGCGACCGGATCAAATTTCCGCCACCGTTCTTGTTCTGCATAAGCTTGCCGGTAGGCACTCGTTTTTGAGGGATGAACACCCATGACCTGCTCGGCATTGGCGCTGTCGGTTACAACCCAGTTTTTATTCGCACATTCGTATCTAACTGAATAACGCATTCTGCGATCTCCTATGGATAGCCTTGAGCTAATCTAGAAGAAACTTCTTTATAAAAAATGAATAAAAATCATCAGTTGTCAGAAGGTGAATTTCCAAGACTAAGCGTAATCGCCTGTTCTTTTCCTCCGCGAACCGTCTCTACCGGATGTTTCGCATTTGAGAACACGCGACGAATGCCTCGCCAAATTTTGGGCAAAAGCCAAATTGCAAAAATAACAAAAATGCCAAATCCGAAAATAAAAACCACGGGCTTAAAAATCGCAATTGAAAGGCCTAAGAAAACCAACACATCCTCAAAAATAGAAGCCGCCCAATTGCTGGCAGGTTCGGGCGAGGTATTTATCATCGCGCGCGCACCGGCTTTGGTGAGATGAGCACCCGCCGCGATCGAGCCGCCCAACAACAAGGCTAAGCCGGTTTGAACTTCAGAACCCATACCCGTATCAAGCCCGCCAACGGCCCCAGCTGCCATGAGCGCGCCGGCAGGAATTCTAATAAATGTCTGTATCGCATCCCACATTGAATCGATACCAGGAAATTTATCGGCAAGGAATTCAACCGCATACATGAAAATCGCGACACCCAATACCCAGGGGCTGGACAAAACTTGCAGATTATCGGGGAGAGTAATGACGCCTAACAAATCAAGCAGGCCAAGCAAGGCCGCAGTAGCGTACAAATTGAGGCCACTTGCCCAAGATGCGCCTAGCGCCAATGTCAAAGTTTCTAAAACGCCCATTCTAGCTCCCTCTAGACATATTTAGTTCAGATTGATGCTGTGTCCAGAGGAATTGTGGCAAATGAACGCTTATTGATTAGCCAAGGATTTCAATGAGCGTGCGTGATAGCTCATCCGCGCGAAACGGTTTGTTGATAATCGGAAACTGAATTTTATCATCTTCATCTAACAACGCACTTTGATCGGCATAACCGGTCATCAAAAGCACATTAATTTCAGGGGCGATTTCACGGGTGTGTTTGGCAACCATTGGACCGGAAATTCCGTTTGGCAAAACAACGTCACTCAACAGCATGTCAAAGCTCTGAATGTCTTCCGATGCCATATCATAAAGCTGTCTTCCATCACCGCAATCGTAAGGCTTATAACCCAGGCGCGCCAACAAACTCAAGGTCATGTCGCGTACGTCCGGATCATCTTCAACAACCAGAATTTTTTCACCCTGCCCCAACATCAATTCCCGCGTGTTCTCCGCCTCAGAAACACGTTTCACCTCCCCTTCGAAACGAGGCAGATAAAGCGAAACTTTTGTTCCTCTCTCCAAGGCACTTTCGATTTCAATAGCACCGCCCGATTGAGAGACGAAACCATAGACCATACTTAAGCCAAGGCCACTGCCGCGGCCAACATCTTTGGTCGTAAAAAACGGCTCAAACACACGCTCGAGATGCTCCGGAGATATGCCATTTCCCGTATCGGAAATCTCGACACAGACACAGTCGCCAAGCGCTTTTTCGGTCAATTCGAGCTTTGCCAGCTTGCCAGCGGAAATGTTTTTGCAGTCTAGGGTCAAAGTCCCTCCAACCGGCATCGCGTCACGGGCATTAATCGATAGGTTAAGGATAGCATTTTCCATCAGATTGATATCCACCTGGACGGGCCATAAATCGGCTTCGGTGGTGTGTTTTATCGTTACGTGTTCACCCAATGTGCGTTCGAGCAAATCCTGCATCTCCCTAACCAAATCGTTGAGATAAGCCGGCTTGGGATTCAAGTTTTGTTTACGGGAGAAAGCAAGCAATCGACGGGTGAGCTCAGCCCCTCTTAATACGGATATCTTTGCCCGATTGATACGGCTGGTCAATTTCTCATCGCTTGACCATTTTTGTAGGACGAGTTCCAAATTTCCCAGTACCGCCGACAAAATATTGTTAAAATCATGCGCAATGCCGCCGGTCAATTGTCCGACGGCTTCCATTTTAAGAGCTTGATGGAGTTGGTCTTCACGATGTTTTTCATCCGTGACATCCGTATGAAATACAATTCTTCTTCCATTGGCTAAGGCTTCCCGGCGCGCTTGATATAAACGACCGTCCTTAACAAAGATTTCAACGATGGTATTTTGACTTTGATCCGGATTTTCTTGTTCATCAGGCCCATTTTCTGAATCCTTCGGGTTATACAAGCTATATCCGAGCTCTCGGCGCTTTTCGATATATTTCGTTCGAGAAATATTTGGCTCCGCAAATTTTGCCATATCTGGAAACATCTCAAGATAACGGGAATTTCGCATAACCAATCGATCCGATGAATCCCACAGAACAATTCCCTCGGAAACATTCTCCATCGCTTCACCGAAGATTTCCTGCACACCGCGCACGGCTTCACGGGCTTCAACTTCATCGGTTTCATCAAACGTCGTGCCTCGATATCCCCTAAAATCACCATTTTCATCGAATATCGGATTACCATTTACGCGTAAATATCGTCGGCGTCCTGTTTCGTCGGATCGAGAATAGCGAAAATCGCGAAATGGATGACGGGCATCAAGCTCAGACCGATGAGCTGCCCAGATTAAATTATGCTGATCGATTTCTTCTGATTCCCACCGCGTTTTCCCGAGCATGGGCGGAAAATCATTGGCGAAGGAGGAAGAAAAATAGATAAAACGGTGGTCAATATCAGTCTCCCACAAATCATCAGCAGCCGTGCTGGCAAAATCCCGGAACCGTCGCTCGCTTAACTCCAACTCGCGTGAATTTCTTTTCAGATCCGTAATATCCTCGGTCATAACCATGGCCACGTTTGGCGGGCAGTACGCAAAGGTAAGAATCTGTTCCTGGATTTTACCGCTGGTATAAAAGCTGTGCGTATTTTCCTTGGCAAATGTTTCCTTCAGAGCGATGCATCTTTTCATCTCTTCCAAAATATCAGGGCGGGCACTGTTAAAGACCGAATGCTTAACACCTAATACTTCGGCGATTTTACCATCGGTCGCAATCAGTGCGGCTTCGTTATAATCAAATAATTCAAAATCATCCCCCACTTGGCGCCAACAATTGATGGGGACCGGAATAGATTTAAAGAGAGCGCGACGCTGAGCCTCGGTGAGCCTTAGTTGCTCTTCAGCATTTTTCCGATCCGTAATATCCTGTACCGTTCCAATAATTTTTATAACCTCGTCAAATTCATTTTTAACCGGACGAAGTGAGACAAAATGATGGACATGGCGACCACTCGGTAGGGTGAGGGAATAATCATCTTCAGAACCGCGGCCATGCTTAAGAGCTTGCGTCATATTTGAGACAAACCGCTCACGACTTTCAAACTGTAAATATGTATGAACGTCTTTTTCTCTGAGGGGACCGAGTGCCGGGTCCCGCTCCATTAACCGATAGATCTCATCAGACCAGGTTACTTTGTTGTTTTTAAAATCCCGCTCCCAACTACCGAACCGTCCGGTTCTTTGGGCCTCTCGTAACGCCTCTTCACTTTGCCGCAGAGTTTCCTCAATCTTATTATGCCAAACTTGAGTATTTAAAATGGCATCGGCGAGGGGATATAACAGCATCAGAATAAACGGCATCGTCAAAACTGACGTTTGTAAGAGTTGCAGGCCCAGCTTTACATCGGGCAATAAGAGCGCTGTCGGAGAAATTAGGACGCCCATAACAATGCCGCACAAAGCCAATTTACTGAAACGAAGCTTACGATCGTCACCGAGGGGGAACTTGACCAAAATAAGGCCCAAAATAACGGGCAGTATTAACGCGGTAATTCCAGCAAGAGTTCCCGCGCCGCCAATATGTACTCGATAGGCTCCCGCAATCACACCGGCAACAAGGGGAGCCAAATACCCTCCGAAAGGACCGGACAGGGCGATTAAAATGGCACGACTATCGTAAAATATCCCTTCGGCAAATTGAATGGGCACCATCATGGAAATTAAAGTGGCTGCACCAAATAAGATACCAAGAAACACCTGTTCGCTAATTTTGCCGTTGCCAATCAAGCGTAATGGTAGCCTGCCGATGAGGAACGCAAGCACCAGCAACAGGGCAAAATTCTCGATCAAGGAGATGATAATTTGTGGCACGGTTTCACCAATTAAAACTATAGCCTTATCATATGGCTATTCTCAGCCAATTTTAAAGACCATAGAGGTTAATTTATAACCAAATTTAACGTGTAAATCGTAGCGAAGCTTAAGCCTGACCGCTATCCGCGAAACGCTTATAGGCCATGTCCTCGATCAGGATATGATTATTCCACCAATCGTGCAGAAATTTGGCCGTAACTTCGACAACACTCACTTCACCTTTTTCGCACTGGTCGCGAATATAGGTCAGCTGGTCGAGCATTTCATGATGGCGTCGACGATGATCCTCCATGCGAGGGAAACCGATCTCTGTCATATACTCTTCTTCGGCTTTGAAATGAGATTGTGAATAATCGCCGAGTTGATCAATGATGAAACGCACGGTTTTGAGGTCCAGACCAGAATCTGATTGGGTTAAATAGGTATCGATCAAGTTGAGAATAATGACGTGATCGTCATCGAATTTTGCAACGCCGACGCTGTACTCATTTTTCCAATTCATCAATCAACCTCCAACCAAAAATGTTAAGATTAATCTATAGCGTCTTAAAATCCGCGCCTTGATCTAGATCAGATACTTATCAAGAAGTTACTCTGGTATTTATTGGGGCAATAGCTTTCCTGGATTCATAATGCCCTTCGGATCAAGTGTCGCCTTGATTTGCAGCATGACGGCCAAAGCCACCGGGTCCTTATAGTTCGTCATAGCATAGAGCTTGCTTGTGCCGATGCCATGCTCTGCGCTAAACGAGCCACCAAAATCACCAATAGCAGCATAGACGGCGGCTTTAATTTCATCCGCCTTTGCCATCATTTCATCCGCCTGACCTTCTGGCGGATAGATTGAATAATGAAGATTACCATCACCCAAATGTCCCATATGGCACATCCGAAGGCCGGGCAAGATAGCCTCTGACTGGCGTGTCATTTCATCGACAAAGGCATGAACTTGATCAAGCGGCAGAGATATATCAAAGCCAATACGGGCACCGGCAGCCGTCACAATTTCCAAAGCCCCTTCCCTCATATCCCACATTTCGCGCCGTTGAGCCTCAGAGGAAGCGATTACGGCATCCAGCACACTACCGTCCTCAAATCCGGCCTCAAGTATTTTTTCCAGCTTTTCTGAAACCGGCGTGGCCCCTCCTTCGCTCGCAATAGACTCCGCATCGGATGTTGCAGCGATCTCAATCAATACGCACAATTCAGGAATTTCCTTAAATGGAATGGTATGTTGCGGCCCATATTTTTGCACCATCTCCAGGAAGACGCGTGGGATCAACTCAAAGGCTTCGACCGCACCGCCGGTTTCTGCTTGCGCGCGGTTGAGCAATTCCAGGCCACGGCTGATATCCGGCACCACCGCGAAAGTCGTCGCCCGTGCTTTGGGCAAATGAAACAGCTTCATGGTCGCCACCGTAATAATGCCAAGCGTGCCCTCTGAGCCGATAAATAAATCGCGTAGATCATAGCCGGTATTGTCTTTGCGTAAGCCCGACAACAGATTAACGATCCGACCATCCGGCATCACCGCTTCAATGCCGAGACAGAGCTCGCGGGTATTGCCGTAGCGCACGACATTTTGACCGCCGGCATTGGTCGCCAAATTGCCGCCGATCATGCAGCTTCCCTTGGCGCCAAAATTAAGTGGGAAAAAAAGATCCTGCGCTTCAACCGTTTGATGAAGAGTCTCCAACACACAGCCGGCTTCCACGGTCATGGTCATCGCCGATGGGCTAACATCTCTAATCTTGTTCATGCGTTCCAATGATAGGACGATAGCCGTGCCGCTATCATCGGGGACAGAGCCACCGGCAACGCTGGTATTACCACTTTGCGGCACGACCGGCGTCGCGGTTTCAAAGGCCAATTTCATTACAGCTGCGACGTCCGTAGTATTTGTCGGCCGAACGACAGCTAGCGCCCGGCCAGTCATCGTACCCGGCCAATCAGTGATGTATTTCGCCATATCTTGATCGTCGGTGAGCACCGTTGCGCTGTCAAATTGTGACTTCAATTCCGTTATGATATCGATCATACTTGTTGCCCTTTGGTTTATAGTTCAAGGTACCAACTATAAGAATTCGGAAGAGAATGGCAATGTTGTGAACCTAGCAATTGACCGGCCCTTCCCATTTTCACGCGATTAATGTTGTAGGGTTCTATTTTGCCACATCGAATTAAAATTGAGCATGAATTGAATTGTGTATTCATCCAACATTATGGCGATGTGGATGCCGAAGAGGTTTTGGAGCAAGTTAAAGCACTCGGCAATGATCCGAATTTCTCTCAAGGAATGAATCTGTTGCGAGATTTCTCACAAACCAAACTTCCCGCCAATTACGGCCTTGATCGGTTCAAGACCGGCTACGACCGCTGGATCAAAAACAATGACCAATTATTGGGGTCACGGCGTAAAGTTGCCTGGGTGCTGAAGGACAAGGAAGACTTTATAACCATTCATCAGTTTTGCGTCGTTACAAGACTGAACAACATGGTCGCAGATAGAAAACCTTTTCGCGACATGGCAAACGCGCGTAAATTCCTCGAGATTCCCGACGAATATGTCATTGAATACCCCAAGCTTCCATAAAATAGGAAATGGCCGATAATGGGCGCACCGATAACCGAGACAAAGAAATGGCAGTCGGCTGAGTACGACATGGTCATCGATGTGCGCTCGCCAAGCGAATTTGCCGACGATCATATCCCGGGCGCGGTCAGCATGCCGGTCATGTCTGATGCTGAGCGTGCCGAAATTGGTACCGTCTATAAACAACGCTCTGCCTTCCTTGCCCGTAAAAAAGGCTCGGCTCTGGTTGCCCGCAACATTGCTGACCATCTCGAAACCAAACTGCATGACATGCCACCGAATTTTACTCCGCTGATCCATTGTTGGCGGGGCGGCCAAAGGTCGAAGGCTTTTGCCCAGATTTGCAGTGAGATCGGCTGGCAGACCTATACGTTGAAAGGCGGCTATAAAAGCTATCGTCGGGACGTGCTGCAAGGACTTGAAGAGCTGCCCGCACAGCTGTCTTTCATCGTCATCGCCGGTCGCACGGGCTCGGGTAAAACCGATATCCTGGCTGGCCTTGCCGATCAAGGTGCCCAGATGCTTGATCTCGAAGAACTCGCCCAGCATCGCGGCTCTTTGCTTGGCCGGATGGTTGATCGCCCGCAACCCAGCCAACGCATGTTCGAGTCGAACCTTCTCGCAGCCATCCAAAACTTTGACCCTGGCCAGCCGATTTATGTTGAGTCAGAAAGCTCCCGCGTCGGCGATATTCAATTGCCGCCCGTTCTTTGGCAAAAGATTATTACCGCGCCAATGATTTCAATCGCCACCTCCAGAACAGCACGGGCGACATACTTGCTCTCAGGCTATAAACAACTGACCGAAGATTTATCGGATTTGCAAAAACTCGTCACCGGCATGACCCATCGCCACGGCCATGAACGCACGGCCATCTGGCAGGGATTAATAGAAGACAAAAACTGGCAGAACCTGGCAGAAGACCTCTTGGAATGTCATTATGATCCGGCCTATGACAAATCCATCCTTCGCCACGACCGTCCTCTGTTAGCTGAAATCGAACAAATAGACTGCGCGCCAAGGACCATCAAGGCGACGGCCAGCGAGATTTTAGGTATAGACAATCATCTAAACTAAGGCCTGCGACACGACTCCTAAAAGTTGACGACATCTAAAGCAAACGACTAGTTTGACCTTGTATTGCAGCGCCTTAACGGCAATTTTTTTGGGTTCTTTATTCGGAATTATCTCGCGGACGGTACAATGGCAATTCAATCAGCCGATCACATTCCAATTTTAGACATTGGCGCATTTTTGAGCGGCGATGAAAGTACAGCGATTGAAGTGGCAAGCCAATTGCGCTGGATCCAGGAAGAAATTGGCTTTTACTACATCGTTAACCATGGGCTCTCGGCAGAACTTATTCAAAGAGCTATTGAGCAGGTTCGGGGCCTCCATTCACTACCGATGGCCGATAAGCTCAAACTGAAGGTCGACGAAGATACCACCGGCTACGTACCCATAAACTCAACCATCTATGTGACGACCGATGCCGGCGATAATGATCAATATGATTTAAACGAAAATTATCGAATTGTTCGGGAACGCAAAGCTGACCACCCGTCGATCCAAGCCGGCAGACGTTTCACCGGCCCCAACAAATGGCCACCGCAAGATCTGCTGCCTGATTTTAAATCCACCATGCTGGAGTATTACAACGCGATGGAAAATCTTGGTCGCGCCCTCTTGCCGCTTTATGCCCGGGCTTTGGATTTAGCGCCAGACTATTTTGATGAGTTGTTCACCGATCCGACCTGGCTAACCCGCAATGTGCATTACCCAGCGGCCCCCGCCAAAGACAACCAGTTCGGCATCTCGCCGCATACCGATCATGGTTTCATTACGCTGCTGCCGGTTTCAAAGGTGCCGGGCCTGGAAGTTAAAACTCAAACCGGCGAGTGGATGACCGGCGATTATGTTGAGGGTGCCATGATCGTCAACAGTGGCGACTTTATGCAGAAATGGACCAATGGCCGTTTCATCGCGACACCGCACCGTGTCCTGGCCCCCAAAGAAGAGCGCTATATCTCAGCTTTTTTCTTTAATCCTAATTGGGACGTCCGCTCAGAGCCCCTGCCCAGCTGCGTCAGTGCCGAAGCGCCTGCCCAATTTGACGTCACAACTTTCCACGAACACCTCTGCAACTATGTCGACCGCAACTACTCAAAATCGTCGGGTGGTCAAGCGGATGAACAGACGAGTGATCCAGCGGTTTCCTAGCTCAGCCATCGCGACCTTTGCGTCCGTGGCTTGCCGCAATAAATTACCCTAAAACCGTTCCCTTACTTTCATCATCCATCATAATTGTGTCATGAGAGGCGGTCAGGGCAGCCGTAAATTCTGGGTCCTGGGCTTGCTCAGGCGTCAAATCCTGGACGGCGGAGAAAAGTTTCTCCATTCCGCCCGGCGTATAAACCATGAGCATCTTCATGCCCCCTTCAGACTCAATTTGATGCGGTACCCCTGGAGGCACATGGACGCAAGAGCCTTGTACGGCCTCAAAATTCTCACCCCCTACAATAACTTTCGCATCACCCTCAACAATATAAAACGTCTGGGAGCGATCATTGTGACGATGCAGCCTTGAGACAAAGCCCGGCTTACAAACCTCCTCAATCAACTCAAACGCACCGCCGGAATCCTGAGCCCGAACCATAATATTAAGCTCATTCACTCCCGCCTGATAAACATTCCCACCCTTCGGACCTATCAATCTAACTTCATGCTGCATTGCCGACATACCGACCTCCTTCCCTGAATTTATATCTCAAAGAGTATAATTCGAGGCACCCACCCCGTCACCCCGGACATGAGTCGGAGGACACGATATTTAGTGCCACCCGAAAAACGCCCCCGACGAGATCCCAGACACTTTCGGGAATTTGGCCAAAGTTGGTACCTCACGGCGTGCGCTTGACCGAGATCGTGAGGGCAGCATAGCAGGCATTAATACCCAAGCGATGAATTTAGGTTCTTACCTTGATTGGCCTAAGCTGACGGCGCTTTCTTCGTTAAGCTAGGTTTGAAAATCCCAAATATGATGATAATCAAAATGGGTATCGTATTGGCGGCGCCGATTATCTCTTCTTTCAGCAAGGTGGCTCTAAAGGAGTCAGAAATTGCACCGGCTTCCAGACTGGCTTTGGCCAGTTCGGTTAATTCTGGATTCATCGGAATGAGGAAGAAGGTCGCCATTACGGCAAGATAAGCTGATAACACGACCTTGACCCAAAGCCATTTCGGCCTTTTAGGATAACTCCAGAACATTAAGCCACCGGCAATTAAAGCAATGGCTAACCCGGGCCCAATCAGAATATAGGCGACGTATTCCATAAATATCCGCCCTTGGTACAACCCCTGCAAGTCGTGTCCCGCCACGGCTATAATAACAATATGGGCCAGAATGCCGCCGACATACATTACCAACCCGACAACATGAAAAAACTTAAACAGTTTCATAGACATTTGAAGGCCCTCCGAAAATTTATCCACACCAAAATCTTATTAAATCATATTTAAACAATTTTGTTGACTAGTTAAATATTAACTGCTTAACTAAATGAATGTCAAATGAAATCATACCTGATCCCCTCCCGTCATTGGGTCGCCTTTTGTATATTGCTAATCGAGCCGTAGCCGATCAGGCGGAGGCTCGTATCGCTAGCCATGATCTGACGCTAACTCAATGGATAACCTTAACGGCTCTTTGGCGTCAGGATGGCATGACCAATAATGGCTTGGCGGAATATAGCGAAGTAACACCGGCCGCATTATCCAAAACATTAGGCCGTATGGAAAAGAAAGGTTTAGTAAAGCGGGAAATGGATAGTACTGACCGCCGCGTTCAACGGGTATTCCTAACGCCTAAATCAAAAAAACTGGAACCTTTAATCAGCTTTTATAGCGAGACGAATGAATTAATACTGGCCGAGTTTGGCACGCAGGAGAAAGAATTATTGTTCAATATGCTCAACCGTATTATCGATCGAGCAGGTTCTTTGGAAATCGACACGGCATGAACGACAGTTACATTTCAGCCCTGGTTTCACCACCGTCAACTAAAACTTAACCAAGATTGAGCCATCCAGACCGTCGCAATAGTCACTATTGCGCATGCGATCAAGTTATTACGAAAATTCATCAAAAAATAGAGAAAATTAACAATGGAAATACATAAGAAAGTTTTGAAAAATGCGATTGTGGTTTTTGTGCTTATAGCCGCACTCTCAACGACCTCAGTTCTAGCTGAAGATAAGACCTTTGCTGATGTCTGTAGCGAATGTCATACAGGTGGCTTCAAAGGCTGGGTATCTGGCGCTCCAAACGTTAAAGAAAAGGACAAGTGGCAGAAATTCATTGAACGTGATTCCATAACAAAAATGAGAGAAATTGTCCTTAACGGTACCGACGACCATAAAAGAAAAGGCGGATGTGAAACTTGCTCAAATTCGGATGTTGTTGACGCAATCGATTACATGATGTCGTTGGTTAAATAACTGAAGAACAATTAGATCTGCTCAAGTTTAAGTCGCTACTCCAAGCCAAAAACATATCATAATTTAGCTTCCAGCTTAATCCCCACTACTTTTACCACCCTAACGATCGACTACTTAACATTCCACTTCATTCCACTATATCTCAACCAAGTCGGGACCAAAACCGGGACCAATTTAGCAACCACGGGTTCGGAGACCTAATGGGTCACCATCACGATAAAAAAAATGTAAAAATGCGATTTTTTTTAGATCGAGCCAAGTCGGGACCAAAGCCGGGACCAAATCTCCCTCTGATTATTTTTTTTGGCTGTTTTCTGCGGTTTTTTCCGAGCGATGGTGACCCCTACGGGATTCGAACCCGTGTTACCAGAATGAAAATCTGGCGTCCTAGACCTGGCTAGACGAAGGGGTCGGTAACCATCGGCTGGAGACGAGGGTTTATACGCCTCACCGCCTGAAATCAAGTCCCTATTTACGTCAATATGTAAATTTTTTTAATCATAGGTTTTTGGGGGTTTTGCGCCGAATTCAGGTGCTGGATTGGCCCCGGAGCTTCCATAGAGCCAGCGGACCGAGAAGTGCGACGATGCCCATTGAGGCGAAAGCGAGGCCCCATGACGTCACGTTCAGGCCTGCGCCGGAAAGATCGAGCACCATGCCGACCACCAGCGGGCCAATTGCACCGCCGCCAAAGCCGATCAGGGCATGAAGACCCAATGTCGCCCCCCGCCGGCCTTTTTCAGCCGCCATCACGGCTCCGGCGGTCAAAGCTGCCGAATCTAGTTGAACCAGCCCGGCATAGAGAATAACCAAGAGCACAATAATCCAATAGGGCAGCGCGGCCAAAAAGCCTAAAACCAAGGCCAAAAGGCCCGCAGATATGAGATAAATCACCACCATGCGGCGGCGGCCAAAACGGTCGGCGAGTTCACTGCCGCCGATACTGGTCACCATGGCAAAAAAGGCGCTCAGGGTTACGACCACTGTCGGCGCCATAAACCCGGCTGTGCTGCCGGGCTGTAAAGTCAGGCTATACGCCAAAAAGGCCACCATCCAAGAGCGCATGGCGAACAGCTCCCAACTATGGGCGCAATAAGCGAGCACATAGCCCATGGCCTCCCGGTTGCGCAGCACCGGCCGAAAATCCAGTAACTTGGTCTCAATATCGGGTTTAGCTGGGGTGATCGGCCGCATCGTCACAAATACCAACAAAGCTGCCGCCCCGGCACAAAAGCCTGCAATCATATGCGCCTCTGACCAGCCCAAAGCGTTGCCGACTTCACCCGAGTAATAAAACGAAATCGCCGTACCTAGGCTAAAACTCGAGGTATAAAAAGCGAGCGCCCGGGCCTGCTTTTCACCGCCATAGCGATCAACCAAAACGCGGAGACCCGGCATAAAGGTTGCGGCTAAGCCAACGCCCGCCAACATACGCAACAGCAGGGCCGACCAGAAACCACTGGCGAACGTGGCAAAGCCAAACAGCGCGGCCGCCGTCAGAAGTGCTCCGCCGAGATAAACCCAACGCGCATCAATACGGTCGGTCAGGCTGACCAATACCGGCACGCTCAGAGCATAGCCGCCGAGTAAAATCCCGGCAATCCACCCAGCTTCGGTGTTGGAAAGCTGCCAGGTTTCGATGAATTCCGGCATGAGAGAGGGAAATGTAAAAACGCCAAGGAGCGTTAAAACCTCGGCCAGACACATAATACCAACGATATAGAAAGGAGATTGGCGCATTTTCAGCTAGCCAACCGGCGCTGCGTCATCGATCAAGAGCTGCACCGATGAGCGGCCTTGCCAGATATTCTCCCTGAGACGGCCAACGATAT
>Ga0233430_1001827_pt1 | contig 27257 bp, 18 predicted proteins | sample SI_118_April2016_2_FD_179883 | JGI IMG/M metagenome (GOLD analysis project Ga0233430, IMG submission 179883) | Seawater microbial communities from Saanich Inlet, British Columbia, Canada - SI_118_April2016_150_MG | ecosystem: Environmental > Aquatic > Marine > Inlet | place: Canada: British... | reverse complement strand
CCATGAAGCACTGCTGACGGGTCCTGTCTCCGATCCAGACCATATGGGCACTACAGTCATACCACATCCCCGTAAGCGAATCCTGACGGGTCAGTGCCTCTTCATAACCCAGCAGCAGTGCTTCATGGGAAGTATAAAAATAGGCTTCGCTCAGCTGGGGAACAGACTGCGGATCGAAACCGATCACTTTCATGAAGGTCAACGCTTTTTCTATATCGTTGGCCAGCGTTTCATATGATTTGCCCTCGGCGGATTGCTTAACGAACTCCTTATTCCAGGCGTGCACCTTTTCCAGTGACGCATATCCCCCGCGGGTGAAAGCCCTGAGAATATTCAGGCTGGCAGCAGAGTGAAAATAACTGGTTAGCAACCTCTGACAGTCCGGTGTTCTGGCCTTGCTGCTGAAGTCAGCAGCATTGACCATATCACCCCGAAAGCTGGGCAGTTCTATCCCATTTTGGATTTCAGTCGGCTTGGATCTGGGTTTGGCGTATTGTCCGGCGATACGTCCCATTTTAATCACAGGTTTCTCGCCAGCATAAGTCAGGACAACAGCCATCTGCAGAATAACCTTCATGGTCTCGCGGATAGTGGGGGCGGTGCACTCGCTGAATTCTTCTGCACAATCACCACCCTGCAGCAAAAAGGCTTTCCCCTGTGCAGCATCGGCCAGCAGGGCTTTCAGTTTTCTGATCTCACCAGCAAAGACAAGCGGAGGCAAAGCGGTGATCTGTTGCAGAATCTTTTGATACGCTTGTTGATCTGGCCATTCAGCTTGCTGCAGGGCCGGATAGGATTGCCAGGAGTCTTTGCTCCAATTTTCTCTGCTCATCTTCATTTAGTTGGTTAGAGGATGTAAAAAGGTATCTCAGCCCGGGCTGAATCGTCAGAATGACTGACGGAATGTTGTGTTCATCATAGTTTAGCATAAGTTTTTACGGAGAACTTGACAACTCAAAGCGTACCACGACTGCTAATCATTGCTGTCTGAAAATCTTTATAAATAGGGAGCTGGCTTATAGTTGCCATTGACGCGTCTCTTTGTTCTGAAACAGGTTTTGCACCGCTCGAAGATCCAAATATAGGTCCGGCTTTACCAACAAATTGAAGAAGCTAAATTATCTATTGATATAAAAAGCTTTTTTCATGTTAAGAGACAAATTAAATTATTTTGTATTTTTTGATTCTTCAACGATTTAAATAGTATTGATGGTTGATTTTTTGCTAATATTACTTATAATTGTCGCTAAAACAACCTCACTATATTTCTGAAATTTTGAAAGAGTCTTTCCATGCATAAATCAATTTTGGTTTTGGAAGAAAGTGCAATGGTTCATGATCTATTTGAATCCGCCTTACCAAAAGAATACTGGGATTGGCGTATTGAACATGAATCATTCCAGGAAAATTATGTTTCCAAAGCAGAAGACATGCTACCCGGGATTATTTTTCTGAGTAACCAAGATCAAAAAAATGATTATGTAACGGTAAAAGAACTGCGCATTTCGGAACAGTTAAAGGATATTCCTATTCTGCTATTGACCATTGCCAAGGATAAGCTCGATGAAAAGCAGCTGCAATCACTTGGGGTTCAAGGATTTTTACGGAAACCGTTCGAATCCGCGACGCTGTTGGAACAAATAGAAGCCACACTACAAGATCAAACACTCCAGCCCCCTCCCCGGGACGAACTGGAAAGTATAAATATCATTGATGATGAATTGCGAGGGTTGCTGTCAGGGAACGCATCCTCTGAGATAACCATTGACAATTTGGAAGAGGTGCTGGATCCAACTTTACAGCTACACCCCATTGAAGCAGAATCCATGCTTTTGGATAATGAAGATGACCAGCTGGATGCAATTGAGGAGATGACGGACTTTATTGAAGAGGACAATGAGAGTCTCCTTGAAGATAACATGCCCGATGAGTTCGAGTTTAGCGAAGATGACGAGGACGAACTGGATGAATTTGAACAGGATCGAGCAGAAACCGAGGCTATCGAAATTGAACTTGAGGAAATCGGCCTGGATATTGACGAATACAGTCATGATATCACCAGTCCTGCCTCCGCCAAAGTGCCGGCTGCTGAAGATCATCGAATGACGAAGATTGCCATCGTTATCGATAGGCAAGACAGCGGGATAGATTCACTAAAGAATGAATCCGGATTCGGGGAAATCGGATTGATGGAAATTGACGTGATCCCCTGCGATGTGAAAGAAGCGTTAACGGCTCCGACCGCTGGCCTGTTCGAAGAGGTTCAGGTTGATAGAGATCCAGATACTTCCCTAACTGAAGAGGCCGGATTTTTAACCGAATTGAAAGTGACCCACAACGGGCCCGACCGTTCCATCCAGGCTCGTAACGGTTCGATTGTCGAAAACATAACAGATTCATTAGCACCTTCCCTACCCTTTACAGAACTGGAAGTGTCTCAATATCAGGCTGATGATGTTATTGAAATTGAACATACCGAAATCAGAGACGAGATCGATGACGATTATGAGGCCGTGTCTGAAGAGGAGTTTGACGACTCGGATCTGCTGGAGATTTCAGTAGAGGGCTTTGACACAGAAGAAGTATCTGATGAGATGCTCAGTGACGATATCGACGAACTGGAGATTGACGAGGACCCATTCTCAGACAGTACAGATTTTGGAGAAGATGAAGAACTCCTGATCGAAGATTTAGACGAGGAAGCGCTATTAGCTGACGATCTGGACGAGCCGGAAGTGGTGATGGATGCTATGGCAGAGGAGGACCTTTCAGAGATTGTTATCTCGAATGTTGAAGATGAGGATTCAGAGAATTTTCAGGATGATGAGGACCTCCAAGAGATCGGCGGAATTGAGGATTTAGGTCAGTTCGAACAGGAACAGGGCGAAGCAGAGCCGCCATTTATTGAGCAAGATGAAATGAATGGCCTCGAGATCGATTTCGAAGCGGATGACGCATCTCAAACTGACGAAACAACCGCTGATGAATTTAATCTGCAAATGGATGAATTCGAGGATCTCGATTCAGACAGTGCCCAGATGAGTATTCAGGAAATGATCAATTTTCGGCAGGTGATGAAGGCAAAATACGACATACCTGAATTATCTGCTACAGAATCTGACGAAGCGGAAACCGCAGAAGAAGATCTTGAGATTGGCATTATGTCAGACGATGAGATCGATCATTTAGATCTCGCAGATACGAGCGAGGACGAGGAAAATGGTCCAGCATTCGAAGAGGAATCTCTCGATGAAGACATGGACATGGTTCTGGAGGAGTTTTCAGACGAAGACGATGCAGATGAAAATGGTGAGACAGAGGCAGATACCGAAGAGATCGACATAATCGCTGAGATAGGAGACGATAAAAGCGGCGAGATCAATATATTCGCTGACCCGGATGATGACGATACTGGAGAAGTCGATTTATTCGCAGATACGGACGACGATGAAAGCGAAGAGATCGATATATTCGCTGACCCGGATGACGATGACACCGGAGGGGTCGATCTCTTTACAGATGACGAGCCGCAAGAGAGTGACTCCCTTGAAGCGCCTGCTGAAGACCTTTTTCTTGAAAGCGATGAGGGGGATGTCGAGGAGGATGATCTGGATCTGCTGGCTGAAGCGCCAGAAATGGATGGTGAAGAAACTCTCTTTGAAGATATTCCCCATGAGCCCTCGATTGCTTCAGATGAAATTGATCTTCTAACTGATGATCTGCATTTATCCGATGATTTCGCCGCAACGACAGAAAATGAACAAACCGAATCCGATGAGTTGTTTGATGGGGACATTGACACCGAACTGGTAGTAGATAAGGCGGCGGCAGAGCCTGACGATTTTTTTTCTGAGCCGATAGAAGAGGCTGAATCAGATATACTGGAATCACCGGAAATGGATCTAAGCGATGAAATTTTCTCGGACCACGAAGTCGAAGAGGATGACGATGTCTTTGAAGAGGTTGACCTCCTGGAAGAAGAAACTTCGGACAACACTGAGTCAGAGATTGCTTTCGATCCGGATTCAATGATGAACCAGGACATGTCTGACTTGGAAATGATCAATGAAATGGAAGATGTTACTATTGACGTTCCGCAGGAGATTTTTGAAATCAGTGATCTTAAGATGGGGGATATCACTCATAATCTGGATGAAGACACAGAACCGGTTGGGGATGAATTCCCGTTGGAGGAGACCGAGCTGACAGAAGATATTGAGCTGCCCTCGCTGGATGAAGATCTCCCGGATTTGCCTTCTATAGGCGAAGACATGGAAGCGGAGAGCGATATTTTTGAGGATGCCAGCCAAACTGAGAGCTCTGAAGCAACGCAGAATGATATCGAAGTATTGCAGTCAGAAAATGATTTTGAATCCGTTCCGGATGAGTCAGAGACGATCGAGTTTTCCGACGAACAATCTGCCATACCTGAAACAGAAACTATTGAAGAGCCAGCCCCGGTCGCAAAAAAGAGATCGCTGATACTTTCACCTGATGTGAGAGATAAACTGAGTGGAATGATAGAAAGTGTCATTTCAGACACCATCCAGAGCACTCTGCATGAAATGTTACCTGAGATGATGGACAAAATTATTCAGGAAGAGCTGGATGATTAGGCTCTGATTATCCGTCACCAGTTCTTGACCCAGTCGACCAATCAACTCAACTAGATAATTCCGAAATCCATGCCCGTTTTATCAAATTTTCGTTTTCTACAGATCAGACCCTCTCTATTTTTGCTATTCAATATCCTGGCTCTGATCAGCATCGGAATTGTCATGATCTACTCCTCCAGCGCTTTCTACGCCGAGCGAAATTTTGGATCCCCCTATTATTTCATCACCCGTCAATTGCTGGCGCTGGCAATTGGCGTTGTTCTGCTGCGAATTGCCATCAAATTTCCTTATGGAAATTATAAAAAACTAACGCCCATTTTGATGATTGTGACGTTGGTTTTCATGCTGATCGTTCTTATCCCTGGTATTGGCAAGCAAGTGGGGGGTGCCAGACGGTGGATCCGGTTTTTAGGTATTGGGTTTCAGCCTTCTGAAATACTGAAACTGACACTTATCATCTGGGTTGCTGGTTTTTTGAATCGTAAAAAGGAACTCCTGGGTTATTTTTCCCGCGGTCTTCTGCCCAGTTTTATCGTGACCGGTATTTTTTGTTTTTTGTTAATGCTCCAGCCCGATTTTGGGACTGCGATGCTTATCTGTATGACCCTGCTGTTGATGATTTTTGCGGCTGGAGGAAAAACATTTCATATGGTCGGCAGCCTGGCTGGTGTCGTAAGCATCGGTGGTTTCCTGATTTTCTCCAACGTCTATCGCATGCGTCGGATGACTGGATTCCTCGATCCCTGGGCAGACCCACTCGACAGCGGTTTTCAACTGGTTCAATCTTTTATCGCCTTTGGGACCGGTGGGATTTTTGGACGGAATCTGGGAAACTCCAGACAGAAGCTGTTCTTTCTGCCAGAAGGGCATACCGATTTCATTTTTTCAATCCTGGCAGAAGAAACCGGTTTTATCGGCACTCTGCTCGTCATGATACTCTTTTCGTTGCTCATGCTTAAAGGACTGGAAATATCGCTGCACTGCCCCGATGATTTTGGTCGTAACCTCGCCTTTGGCATCACATCACTCATTTTTCTGCAGACTGTGTTTCACATCGGTGTTGTCATCGGTCTACTGCCTACAAAAGGAATTCCACTGCCGTTTATCAGCTACGGGGGCAGTTCCTTAGTACTGTGTATGTTCATGGTGGGCATTTTGATCAACATCTCCAACGCATCCCATTCAGCCCACCCTGATGCCAGAAAATCGTGAGGAGATCCGTATTCTGATCGCAGGCGGTGGCACTGGTGGTCACCTATTTCCGGGTATCGCTATCGCTGAAGCATTTAAAAACAGGCGGATATGCAACATTCGCTTCGTCGGGACGCGCAACGGAATTGAGATGAATGTGGTGCCCAAATGTGGATACCGATTGCATACCATACCTGTTTCCGGCCTGTATCGGGTTGGCTTTTTCAGAAAGCTGAAAAGTCTGCTTAAACTACCCCTGGCTTTTATCAAATCCTTCTGGATTCTGATCTCATTTGATCCTCATCTCACCATCGGAATCGGAGGTTATGCCTCCGGACCCATCCTGGCGCTGGCAATTCTACTCCGTAAAAAGGCCATCTTGCAGGAACAGAATGCTTACCCGGGAATGACCAATCGCCTGCTGGGGAAATACGTCCCCCTTTCATTTGTACCGTTTGATGGAGTTGATCACCTGTTTAGGCAAGCCGTTGTGGTTGGGAATCCCATCCGCAAAGCGATCATAAAAGCGGCAAATCAGCTGGATGAAAGGGTCGATGGGAAATTTGTCATCACAATTCTGGGAGGAAGTCAGGGAGCACGCATTTTAAACCGGACAATGGTCGATATGCTTCCCTTGCTGGCACCTATCGCCCAGCGGCTGAAAATAATACACCAGACCGGTAATTCCGATCATGCCTGGGTGCAATCTGCCTATGATCAACACTCAATGATCGAAGCCACTGCCAGCCCCTTTTTTGATGATGTTGACCAAATATTATTGCAGAGCCATTTGCTGATTTGCCGGGCGGGATCCATGGTAAATGAAATCATAGCCGTGGGTCGGGCGAGTATACTGGTGCCCATCTCTGTTTCCAGTGGAAATCATCAGAAAGAGAACGCCAATAAAATGACATCTGCTGGTGCAGCCATCACACTTGACGAAAAAGAACTGAATCAGGACACGCTTTTTCAGGTTATTCAATCATTGCTGGATAATCCTGAAAAACGCAGAACAATGGAACTAAATGCGAAGTCTTTATTTCCGGGGGATTCAGCCGAAAAAATTGTGGATCACACAATAGATTTTTACGGGTTGTAAACGATTCTAACCCCTTCCTGACTGAACACAGTCCCCCCTGGTCCTGTAAAACAACCCTGCTGGAAACTTCCAGCGGGAAGACAGCGTCAATTTGTGCCCCTTGATTTGACAGGGCGGTATCGATGAGCACAACGATAATAGCGGTGGGGATCGAACGACAAAACTCAAATTATTCGGCCGCTTTGTTCGATTCAGTCGCTGGGGTGGATTTTTCTGTACTGTCCTTCTCAACTCCCTGCTGTAACTGTTCCTGAGAGACTTTATCAATCACAGATGACTTGGCGCTTTTGGAGGTGGTGTAAGTGAGCGAAAAAGAGGTTAGAATGAACACGACGGCCAATCCATAAGTCAATTTACCGACAAAGGTCGCTTGACCACGAGATGAATGAACCTGTCCCGTTCCTCCAAACACGGCGCCTGCTTCCGCACCTCTGCCAACCTGGAGCAGCACGATTAAGATAATGGTGATACAAACAATGATGTGAATGACAATAAGCGGTGTATTCATATTTCCTGTTGACCTTTGATATTGATTAAGGGTCAGCTCAAAAATTACTTGGCATTCTGTCGGCAAAATGTCCAGTCTTTTGGGGACTTTTGCCGACAGCTTATACCAAGTTATTTTTGTACGATCCCTAAAATGATGCAATGATTTGTGAGAAATCTTCCGCTTTGAGGCTGGCTCCACCAACGAGCAGACCATCAATTTCGGATTCTCCAAGTAAATCAGCCGCGTTGACAGCGTTTGCACTACCACCGTATAGGATACTGGTTGCGTTGGCAACAACATCCCCGGCAAATTCTTTGATTTTGCTTCTGATAAACCGATGAATTTCAACGGCCTGCTCAGGAGTAGCGGTCTTTCCGGTTCCAATTGCCCAGACCGGTTCGTAAGCAAACACCAACCGGGTCCAGTCTGTTTGATCCAGCTGGCTGAAAACAGCTGCAATCTGGGTGTCAATAGTCTTGAAATGGTCTCCGGCTTCCCGCTGAGCCAGTGATTCTCCAATACAGACGATAGGTGTTAAACCCATATTGAGCAGCACCTGAGATTTTCGCCCTACCATGTCATCAGTCTCATTGAACAGCGAGCGACGCTCGGAGTGACCCACCAGACAGTAGCGACATCCTAAAACCTTCAAAAGTTCGGCTGAGGTTTCGCCGGTGAGTGCACCGGACAATTTTTCTGCGCAGTTTTGAGCCCCCAGTTGAATGACTGAGTCATAAATCCAATCCAGCGCCATTGGAACCAATGCCATCTGTGGACAGATAACCACTTCAAGATTTTCCCTGATTTGAAGCTGTTCCTTTAATTCGGCAACCAACTCTTCTCCTTCTGCAGGCAACAGATTCATTTTCCAGTTGCCAGCAATGATCGTTTTACGTGCCATGCTTTTTCTCCGTAAGTGCTTCGATTCCGGGAAGCTTTTTCCCTTCAAGCAGTTCCAGCGAGGCCCCGCCACCAGTTGAAATGTGAGTCATTTTTCCGGCTTTATTGATCCGGTTAACAGCCGCCACCGAATCGCCACCACCCACAACTGTCACAGCCGATGAGGCTGCCAACCCTTCAGCAATACTAAAGGTGCCCTGTTGGAAATGGTTCATCTCAAAAACGCCCATCGGTCCGTTCCAAAAGACCGTTTTTGCATTCCCGATGACGGAAAGAAAATGTGCGATGGTTTTCGGCCCGATGTCCAGACCTATATAACCGTCCGGGATATGGTCTTCGACAATCCGGGTCGGAACATCATTACTAAAGGATTCAGCCACCACATGATCAGTAGGCAGATGAACTGTTTTCCCAAGCGTCTCGGCTCTGGCAAATGTTTCTGCCACCAGGTCAGTACTCTCCCCGTCCAGGATAGAGTTCCCGATTCTCTTTCCCTGGGAATGCAAAAAAGTATACGCCATTCCGCCACCGATCAGAATCTCATCCGCTTTGTTTAGAAGATTGCCGATCACATGGATTTTGTCCTTAACCTTGGCCCCGCCAATAATGGCACAAAATGGGGCCTCCGGGGATTTAATCAGGTTTTCCAGAACAGACAGCTCCTTCTCGATTAATAGGCCACACGCCGCGTTGTCAAAGTAGCGGGTCACCCCTTCGTTGGAAGCATGCGCCCTATGAGCCGTCCCAAATGCATCGTTGACATACACATCTGCCAGAGACGCCAACTCCTTTGAGAACTGAACGTCATTTTTCTCCTCCTCCGGATAGAAGCGGACATTCTCCATTAACAGACAGTCCCCATCCTTGAGACAATCGATTGCTGCCTGAGCAACCGGCCCTAAAAGTGCAGGAGAGAAAAAGACCTGCTGCTGCAGAATATTGCCCAACATTTCGGCTACCGGCCTCAGTGAAAACGCTTCAGCGGGTTTGCCCCTGGGCCGACCTAAATGAGAGAGAATGATCAACCGCGCGCCACCGTTCAGCAGATACTGAATGGTCGGCAAAGCAGCCAGGATACGAGTATCATCCGAAACCTGATGGTTTCCATCCAAAGGAACATTAAAATCCACCCGTAACAGGACTCTCTTCCCTTTCACATCAAGATCTGCAATGGTCAGCTTGTTCATATGATAACTTTAGCTCCGCAAGGGGATGACTGGTGTGGCTCTGTCATAAACGATGATTGTAGCATTAATTCTTTCTTTTTGTAGGAGACGCGTCAAGATTTTTATGAATTCCCATTGCACCCGACCATCCCGCACTCTGATCAAAGTCGTTTTCTGGAAATCTCGTCAAAGTAGTAAATAGCGTTGACGTCCAGATCAAGCAGATAACGCCGCAATAAATCTAAAGCCGCGGCACTGACCAGTTCCTGAAAAATGGTTCTTTCCCGCCGGACCAACAATAATCTGGTCTGAATATTGTCAAGATCTCCCCAACCAATGTAAACAGTTCCAACCGGTTTTTCCTCGCTGCCCCCGGTTGGCCCCGCAATACCCGTGACAGCAAGAGCAACATCGGCCCCGGTTTTTTCCAGAACTCCCTTGGTCATCGCTATAACGACCTCCTGACTCACAGCGCCGAAATTTTCGATTTCGATTTCCGAAACGCCCAACAGTTTTTCTTTGGACTGATTCGAATAGGAAACAATTCCAGCTTCGAAAACATCAGATGCACCCGGAAGTGCGGTGATTTGAGATGCGATGAGCCCACCGGTGCAGGATTCAGCAAAAACTGCCCGCTTCATTTTTTTCCGCAGCAGATCGAGAACAGTTTCAGGCAGTGAATGTCCCTCACTAAACACATAACCGGACAGTAGTTTATGTACTTGTGACAGCGTATCTTCCAGTACTGCCTCAGACGCCGGGTCATTAATCGACAATTTAAGTTCCACGCAATATTGATCTGCCCTGAAACCCAGTTGAACCCGATCCCAAATCTCCGGGGAAATATTTTTGTTCAACAGCTGTTGTACCTGTGACTCACCGATACCAATAATATTCAAACGGGAGGTTTTAAGACTGGATTCCAGCTTATAATGTCGACGGATATCCGGCAGAATACTCTGCCGAAGCATTGCCCGCATTTCACTTGGAACACCGGGGGTGAAATAGCAGAGCGCCTGTTTGATTTTCAGCTTGAACCCAAGCGCCAACCCGACCGGATTGTCCAAGAGGTCTGCTGATTCGGGTATCAGGGCCTGTTTTTTTATTTGGGAATTAAAGGATGAATTGTTCGCCAGAAACTTTCGACCAAATCGTTTCTCAATATGTTTTAACGCAAGGGAATTCTCAACCAGTTTACTTCCGGAGACAAATGCAGCGGCTTCCGCTGTCAGGTCATCTACCGTAGACCCCAACCCACCATTGATAATCACAATATCGTTATTTTCTGCTAAAAGCGATAGCGCATCTGTAATTGATGAAAACTGATCTCCGACAATCAGTTTTCGATCAACGGGCAATCCTTCACCGGCTAACTCCCTGGCCATAAAAACCGAGTTTGTATCTGTAATATCGCCCGATACCAATTCGTTACCTGTCAACAACAGGCTGAGTCTTAAAGTTTCGCCATTCTCCTGCATTTTTTTCATTCCCGTAGATTTTCAAGCTCAGCTCACACCAGATTCAGTGACGTTTTCATCAAAACCATCACTGAGAGTAATCACCGCACAAAAGTCATCTTTTTTCACATTTTCCCCGTTTTTGACCGGGAACGTATGGAATCTTGAAATTGAAAAACGGCTTTCCAGGAGACTGATTGTTTAGATCGTAAAGCATACTGAAAATAGCCGGACATGGTCAAACGTTAACAGTCCCAAAAGCTGTCCATGCTTGAGGCGCGATCTTTTGAAAAACATCTTTAAGCAGGTCCGATCTGACAAAACCCAGGTTCTTTAATTTCTACTGCCTTTTAACCTTTCGCCAGGATCGAAATATTTCTGATGCCTCAACAGATTGATTCAACAGTTATTTTACTTTTAAATAGAAAAAAGATAGACATTCCCACAATGCCTTAATAACATAAGGGGTTGAAGCTAAGTTATTAACTGTTTGTTATCTTGGAGATCAATTGTTCTAAACATCAATCCCAGATTTCCATAGCCAATACGAAAAAATGAAAGAAGACATTAGTAAAACCAGAAATATTGGTATTTCCGCTCATATTGACAGTGGAAAAACAACCCTCTCCGAACGAATTCTCTATTATGGGGGAAAGATCCACAAAATCGAGGAAGTTCGCGGGGGAGGAGCCGGCGCGACCATGGACTTCATGGAGCTGGAAAAGGAGAAAGGGATTACCATTACATCAGCAGCTACAACGGTGTATTGGAATGAAAAAAAGATCAATATCATCGACACCCCGGGACATGTTGATTTTACGGTGGAGGTTGAACGTTCCTTAAGAGTTCTGGATGGAGCGGTTTTAATTCTCTGTGCGGTTGCCGGTGTACAGTCTCAGTCCATCACAGTGGACCGACAGATGAAGCGCTATAAAGTCCCTCGGGTTGTGTTCATCAATAAAATGGACCGAACAGGTGCCGATCCCTTTAAAGCAGTCCATGATCTGAGGGAAAAACTGGGCCACAACTCGGTAGCTATGCAGATCCCCATTGGGGCTGAAGATATGTTTAAGGGCGTTGTCGATCTGATCCGAATGAAAGCCTTGTACAATGAAGGCCCCAAAGGAGAGGAGATCGTTGAAAAGGAGATCCCGACTGATCTGCTCGAGCTGGCCACGGAAAAAAGAAATGAAATGTTGGAAGCCGTCTCCATGTTCGATAATCAGATGATGGAAGACCTGCTGGAGGAAAAAGAGATTTCAGAAGAGACCATTCACAAAGCCGTCTGGGAAGGGGTTAACAGCCAGGAACTGACACCGGTCTATTTCGGATCCGCATTTAAAAACAAGTCGGTTCAGCCTCTTCTGGACGCGGTCTGTCGGTATCTACCATCACCCATTGACGCTGCACCCATGAGTGCGGTTGAAACGGGAGGGGAACAGAATACAATTGAGCTGAAACCGGACGTTAATAAGCCTCTTGTTTGTATGGCTTTTAAAATAACCGAGGAACAGTTCGGGCAGTTGACGTATGTTCGAATCTACCAGGGAACCATGAAGAAGGGAGTCAACCTTTACAACATTCGAACCGGGAAAAAAATCCGGGTCGGAAGACTGGTACGGATGCATTCCAACGATCGTGTCAATATCGAGTCCGCAGGTGCCGGTGACATTATTGCCATGGTAGGTGTTGATTGCGCATCAGGGGATACATTTTGCGGCGAGGATATCAAGGTCACCCTGGAATCTATGTATGTTGCCAATCCAGTTATCTCTCTGGCGATTTCATGTAGCGACACTTCAGCCACAGACCGTATGTCCAAGGCACTTTCCCGCTTCATGAAAGAAGACCCGACATTTAAAGTCAGAACAGATAGTGAATCGGGGGAAACCATTATCAGTGGCATGGGGGAACTGCATCTGGAAATCTACATTGAAAGAATGATGCGCGAATATAAAGTCCCCATTGAAGTAGGCCCGCCACAAGTTAATTACAGGGAAACGATCTCTCGAACGGCGCCATTTAACTACACTCACAAAAAACAGACCGGGGGTTCAGGTCAGTACGCCAACGTCGTCGGAGATATCGAACCTCTGGATTTTGATAATCCAGATGCGGAAGATTTTGAGTTCATTAATAAAGTCAAAGGTGGAAATATCCCTTCAGAGTATATCAACGCCTGCGCCGCAGGCTTCAAGGATGTCATGCAGAAGGGCCCACAAGCTGGCTTTCCGATGGTTGGCGTCCGCGTGACCCTGAAGGACGGGAAGTACCACGAGGTTGATTCCAGTGATATGGCATTTCGAATTTGTTCCAGGCAGGCGATGAAGGATGCGGTACAGAAAGCCAGTGCCCATTTGCTGGAGCCCATCATGAAAGTGGAAGTGGAAACACCTTCTGAATTTCAGGGTGCTGTGATCAGCGACCTCAGTTCTCGCAGGGGAGTGATCGGTGGAACCATCGTCCGGGACAATATCACTGTCATCACAGTTACCGTGCCGCTATCAGAAATGTTTGGTTATTCCACAATAATCCGCTCGGCCACTCAAGGCAAAGCGACTTTTTCAATGGAATTTGACAGTTACGGAATTTGTCCCAGAAACATTCAGGAAGAGGTTGTTGCCAGTCGTAAAGAGAGAGAGAATCTCTAAAGAGACTAGCCAAGGTACTGCAGTAATCCATGCCACAAGTCTTCGTCTACAGGGTCCAGAAACATGCAGCCGACCCTGTAGCTGTCTTCGATATCTTCTTCTTCCCTTGTATCAACAACACTGCGAACCTCTATCTCCAATTCCATCAGAATCACATCCTCGACTGACGGATCTGCAATCCCGCAGGAGATGGTCTGCCCCACTGTAAACCTTTGCTTGGAAGAAAAACTCAGCCCACCCTGTGAATAGTCGTTCAAAGGAAATATGTGTCTGGCATCCCCATCAATGATGGTAATATTGCCATAAGCCTTCACTCTTTGAAATTCACGAATTGACTGGTAATAAGCCTCATTCTTTTGCACCAGCCCATTGCTGACCGCAGGTTCCCCACTCTTCACAATTCTGTCATCAAAAAAAGTGATTATGACTTCAGTGTTTTCAGGTAGTTGCTCTTCAGGTGAGGGTGATAAAGTGATCTTCCCATCTTCGTACGTGCCATATAGACTAAGCATAGTTTTTTAAATCAGTGAAGAAATTTAGATAACCAAACAGACTGACCCATGAAAAATATTGTATCTTGTTGCACTATAAATCGATTTTTTCTTTTTTGGAAGCGGAAAATACCAACTTTTTCAGCTTGCGCTATTTTGTGAGATTCCTTTTCCGCGCAACCAGGCTGGCCGATTCCCTTTTCTGGCCATTTAACGCAACCACGTCTTCCTCTTTGTATAGCACTATCTGAAGTCCAATAAACGCCAGCAGCAGTTCATTAGACTTCAGATAGTGGTCTTTACGGATGTCTTGTTGATTCTGACTTTGAAGATGACTATCCAGAAAGGTCTTGAAAATCAGAATCCCATCTTTTTTCAAGGCTTTTTTAATGTGGGGAAACAGATTTCGATCAAGGAAATTAATATTGATGATCAGATCATAACCTTCCGGTTTTGGAATATAGCTGTCCAGGTCAACCTGGAAACAGTTTATCGCCGGATTTTGCCCCTGAATCAAATCGATGGCGACACCAGAAACATCGACTGCATCGATCTGAAACCCATTTTCCGCCAGAAAAAGAGCGTTTCTCCCGTTTCCGGCAGCAATATCCAGTGCCTGACCTGGATTTGCCAAATGGTAGTAGCTCTTAATCACATCATTGACTGTCGACGGATACCTGGTATTTCGATAGCGGTCGTTCCACCGGATTTCATCAGTTTTCATCAAATGATTGTTGTGGGCTCTGGTGGGTTTCTATTCTTCAACAGGTACAGGTGGTGGTGCTGTATTTTTTAACGTTCTTCTGGCAACACTTTTGATGATGGTGGTGGTGATTGTCATCCCACGCTCTTTCATCTGTTGCAGAATGTGATTAACCATTTTCTCATGGTTACCGTTGCGGCAATAATGTCTCGCCCAGTTATTGCACAGCTCAAAAGACTCCAGGCAAACCTGAGGCGTTCCTTCAGACTGTTGTGACTGTTGTGATTGTGACCGGGGTTGGGATTTCTGCCGTTCAGGGCAAGCACCAAAAGCGGATCCAACCAAAAAAACAGTCAAAAAGGCAATAGAAAAAAAGTACTTCATCTCCAGTTCTCCGTTGAATTTTGTCCAGGAGTAAGTTTAGAATTCAGAATATAGAGACAAAATGCAAAGAATCTGCCATTACGATTGAAGATCGAAAATTGCCCCCTAAATCTCAATGACCCATAGATATTCAGATCCCGAATTCGAACAGTCTATCGCTACACTTGCGAAGAATGCCATCAAAGACGAAGTCTTCCCCGGAATCGAAATCCTCTGCGCCCGGGGCGACGGCATTCTTTTCCATCGAGCTTATGGACGGATGGACAGGCACCTGGACAGCCAGGCCTTGCAAACTGATTCACTGTTCGATCTGGCATCGCTGACGAAACCACTCGCAACTGCTGCTGCTATTTTGCACCTGTCAGATAATGGGTTGGTAGAGTTAGAAACCCCGGCTTCCCTTTTTATCAGAGAATTCGAAGCGACCGAAAAAGCGAATATTTCCATTTCCCAACTTCTCACCCACACAGCAGGTTTTCCTGACTGGACAGCACTTTACGAACCCGATTTTGACAGAGACAGCGCCTGGGAAAAAATTATTCATGTTCCTTTGGTTTATAACCCAGGATCAGGATTCATATACAGCTGCCTGGGATACATCGTACTGGGTGAAATCGTACGACGTATCTCTCAAATGACCCTGGCTGACTATTGCCAAACCAGGATTTATAAACCACTGGGGCTGGATAACCTTCTTTTCAATCCTGACCCCGAGCGCATAAATATCGTTCCAACCGCTGATTGTCCTCTGAGAAAAAAACGGTTAAGGGGTCAGGTACACGATGAAAATGCCTTCACTTTCGATGGGGAGGGAGGCAACGCCGGACTGTTCGGAACCGCCAGCGCAATTTATACGTATTGCCGAATGTTGCTCTCTTCTGGCAAACTGAATGATAAACAAATTTTTTCAGTCGCAGCCGTTGAGGGTTTTCTCAATAATCAAAACCCTTCCTGGTTGGCCCCACGGACTTTTGGCTGGGATGTGAATGATGGAAGCGAGACGTATATGAGTTGCGGGAATCTCATGCCCACAGGCAGCATTGGTCACCTGGGGTTTACCGGAACATCCATCTGGATGGATCCTGTCTCCCAATTCGTTATTATCCTGCTGTCAAACAGGGTCAACCTTACCAGGGACAAGAACATACCCTTAATACGTATATTTCGCCCCAAAATGCATACTCTGTTGCTGTCAACCTATTTGTAGATATCAACTTTTCGGAATTGTTATTTAGAGTAAACTGACCTCATCCAATGACTGAAAAAAACCCGATGGCTTGGCTCAAACAACTGGAAAGTACACTAAGGGCTAATAGCGAGCGTACAGGTTGGCTTTATCTGGAACCGATTGACGACGAACTCCTGGAAACAGTTCAAAATGTACTGGCCTCTCCACAGATGGAAAGGGAAGCTCCGCCGGACGTAACGCCCCAAAAAACCTTACTGAACACAGCCTCCCGCATAGGCGATATTTCGATTCCAACCAAAGACGGTAATATCTCCGCACCCACCCAGGAAACACCTCTGGCAACGACATCCGAACCACTGAATCTGGATCCGATGCTGGCAAAAACCCTCGATTCATTGAGATTAAGGTTACGAAACTGTAATCTCTGCAATCTCTGCAATGAACGACAAACAGTCGTATTCGGGCAGGGCAACATTCAGGCGGAGCTGGTTTTTATCGGAGAGGGGCCGGGTGCGGATGAGGATAAATCAGGAATTGCGTTTGTGGGAAAAGCAGGGAAACTATTAACCCAGATGATTCATTCCATCGGGATCAACAGGGAATCGGTGTTTATCTGTAATGTGGTCAAGTGTCGTCCCCCTGGAAATCGCAATCCAAACAGTCAGGAAATTGCGATCTGCTCGCCTTTCCTGCTGAAACAGTTGGAGATTTTAAAACCCAGGTTGATTGTGACGCTAGGCAATATCGCGACTAAAACACTGCTGCCACATGCGTCCGGGATTATGAAAATGAGAGGGAAACCAACCGTCTTTCAAGATATCCCGTTGATTCCCACTTTTCACCCTTCCTATCTATTAAGAAACCCATCAGCTCTAAGCCTTGTCTGGGACGATATGCGGCAAATTCGACAGGTTCTCTTTTCCCCACGGCAGGCACCCGTTGCAGATTGAATGAATCATGTCTCTCCGGAAAATTGACTGAGAATCCGATCCATCTCTTCTTCAACATACTCTTCAATCTTCGTGATCTTCCCCCCTTTTTCCAAAAAGTCCTTCATGGCTTCAGAGACATCGTCACGACTCGGTTCAAATGATTTCGATTTTTTTTGACTTCTTGAAGATCCCTTTCTCATTTTACTCTCCGTTAAGCAATCCTGCTTATCTGCAGCTTCATCCATGAAGTGTATGAAAGGTCTGGGGCTTACCTGTTTTGGGTGCCCCACTTTCCTTAAACAATCTCCAGAAATTCAGGTGGTTATCATTATTATGGCTTTTGGTCCCTCTCATTGTTAATCGAGAGAAACAATTCAATTAGCGATGATATTGATCCTTTTCTGCTATCTTCATACCAAACTGAATTTTTCTTAAACGACCGTTTCTTTGAAAAAACCGGATTTTATCTTATGGCACTAAAAAAACAGGAAATTTTTTAAATTGAACCAGGCTCAATTTTTTTTTTTGAGCACAGACAGTATCCCTTGATCATCACATATTCCTAAATAATTTCGGCGTCTAACGTTTTATTATCTGTTTTTATAGCGTTAATCAGTCAACAACAGCCCCGCATTCAACCTGTTCATACCGACCCGTCGACCAAATTGGCGTTCCGCCAGACAAATTTTTATTGCCTAGCCTGGCACACAATCCCAGCTGACACATTCTGTTTTTCCCGGTATAATGGGATTTACCACTCAAACAGAGTCTATCGGTGGTTTGTTCGTTTCGTACAATATATCAAAACCATACATGAAGCTGAGCTAAAAATGAAAAAAGGTGAACGAATTGAAGGTTTCCAGATCAAATCGATTGATGTGCTACCGAAACTGAAAAACACAATGATCCAGCTGGAGCACGAAAAAACCGGTGCAAAAATGATCCACCTGAGCAATGAAGATGATAACAACGGCTTTGCTGTTGCCTTCAGGACGACACCGGTTGATTCCACAGGAGTCGCCCACATACTCGAACACACGGCACTTTGCGGATCAAGACGTTATCCAGTGCGGGATCCTTTTTTTTCCATGATAAAGCGCAGCATGAAGACATTCATGAATGCGTTTACAGCGAGCGATTGGACCATGTATCCCTTTGCGACACAGAATGAGACCGATTACTTCAATCTATTGAATGTCTATCTGGATGCCGCTTTGTTTCCTCTTTTGTCGGAGGAGAGTTTCAAGCAGGAGGGGCACCGACTCGAATTTGAAGAACAGGAAGATCCGAATTCACCCTTGACCATACAGGGAATCGTATACAGCGAGATGAAAGGGGCCATGTCATCGCAAAGCCAAATCATGCACCGCAGCATGGGAAATGCGCTGTTTCCAACTGTCACTTACCGGCATAATTCAGGTGGGGACCCTGAATGTATCGCTGATCTCACTCATAAACAACTGCTTGATTTTCATCGTTTTTACTACCATCCCAGCAACGCTTATTTTTATACCTATGGGGATATAGACCTGGAAAAACGGCTGCAGGTTATAAATGTATCCCTGACAGAATTCGATAAAATTGACATTGATACCATCGTCCCCGATGAAAAAAGATTTACGTCACCTCAATCCTTTCGTTACCAATATCCCCTCAACCAGGCGGAAAACGATGGCGAGAAATGTCAGATTGCGTTGGGCTGGTTGACCTGCAGTATTCAGGATCCTGTTGAAATACTCTCTTTACAGGTCATCAATCTGATTCTTCTCGGGCATTCGGGAGCACCACTCAGAAAAAAGTTACTGGAGTCAAAGCTGGGTAAGTCACTTGCTGATACAACAGGGTTTGAAGACGAAATCAAAGAGGCCTATTTCAGTGTCGGACTACAGGCTGTTGCCGAAAAAAATATCCCTCAGGTGGAAAAACTGATTTTTGAAACCCTGCAGGAGATCGTCGACGCAGGTATTGAGCCGGAACAGGTCAATTCCGCCATACACCAAATGGAACTCGACACCCGAGAGATAAGCGGTGGCCATTATCCATACAGTTTAAATCTTCTTTTTCGGTTTTTCGGGACCTGGATGCACGGAGGAGATCCACTCAATAGCATCGATTTCGATAATATTCTGAGACAACTCAAAACCCGCATTGAAGAAGAGAATTATCTTGAATCACAAATAAAAAAATATCTGATCGACAATCCCCACCGTGTCAAAGTCATCCTGGTGCCGGACACGGAACTGGAAGGCAAAAAACTGAGTGCCGTCAGAGCCAGTCTGGAAAAGATCAAGTCATTTCTTTCTGACTCTGAAAAAGAGAAACTGCTGCTAGATTCAAAAGCCCTGCGCACAGCCCAGGAAACAAAAGAAGACCTCTCCTGTTTGCCAAGCCTCAAACTAGCGGATATTCCCAGAGGAATCAAACATGTAGACCCGCATGGAAAAACAATGGCTGATCTGGATATCAAGTTTTATGACCGCCCAACCAACGGTATTCTCTATTTTAACTGGCATTTCAAGATGAACACCATTTCTGAAACAGATAGAGAATGGCTCCCACTTCTGGGGTATCTGCTGACTAATAATGGGGCGGATGGCATGTCTTATGAAACTTTGGCCAGACAGATTAATCTGTATACCGGCGGATTTTCGGCAGCCCCCAACAATGAGGTGAGCCTGAAATCTGCTAACGGTTTTCAGGAGTATTTCAGCGTTTCCAGCAAAGCACTGCACCAGAATGTAGAAAAGATGTTCGATCTGGGAATGAAAATCCTGAACCATTGGGACTTTTCCAATCTGGCAAGGGTTCAGACCCTGATTGGACAACGCACAAACAGCATGCTGACGTCCCTCGTACAATCAGGACATGGCTATGCATCCAGCATGGCGGGCAGAAACCTCAGTCGCACCAGCCAGATTGATGAAAGATACAGCGGAATTCATCAAATCCAATTTATGAAAACGCTCTCGCAAATGCAGACCCATGACCTGACCCCTGTACTTGAGAAGCTAAACAACATCCTGAAACAACTGCTGAATTCTAATAATCTGTCCATGCTGGTGGTAGGAGAGAGTGAGTATTTTAATGGTATCACACCTTTCATTGAAAATTTTGCTCATAGCCTGAATAGTAACCAGTTGGCAGCTGAGGGAACAATCAAGGCCGATTCCGGGACGACGTCCCCGTTTCAAACCGGGTATCAAAATGAAGCCTGGCTCACGACCACGCCGGTCTCTTACGTGGCCAAATGCTTTAAGACACCCGATTTTACACATAAGGACAGCCCTGCGCTACTGGTCCTGTCAAATCTACTGCGATCCTGTTATCTGCATGGCGAACTCAGAGAAAAAGGTGGCGCCTATGGCGGCATGGCTGGCTATAACCCAGATGAGGGTATTTTTTCAATGTTGTCCTACCGGGATCCTCACCTGGCAAGAACGATTTCCGTATACAATAGCGCAGTGGAATGGTTGGAATCAGGCAGCTTCACTGACCAGGATGTGGATGAGACCATTCTGCAGACCTGCAGTGGGATGGATACACCCATGTCTCCTGCCGGAAAGGCAATCGTGGAATATGTCAATGAAAGAAAGGGCAAAAGCAAGACTCTGAGAAAAAAATTCCGCGAAGGCGTGTTGAACTGTACCAAAAATGATCTGGTTCGCGTCGGTTCTGAGTATATTAACACCCGACCCTCCCTGGCAGCGGTCACCAGCGAAGAGATTATTAAGCGGGACGCAGCCCTGCTGGAGGCTAACAAACTGGATATACATGCTGTATAAATAATGGTGCCAGAAATTTACAAATCGGCAGAGAGAGGATTAAGCAGCATGTAAACCAAAACCCTAACCGGCATAATATCGGCAGATGATTTCGAGCACAGTGGCTCTGTCTGCCGGTCTCCCTTCCAGCATTATCACAAACGGCAACCACTGCTTATCTTTTTTCTGAAGAAATCCAGCAAGTGTGGCCAGGCCTCTCATCGTCCCGGTTTTAGCTCTGATATGCCAACGCTTGCCGATTTTTGCAAGATCAGAATACTTCGATTTCGTCAGATTCGGTAGCAAATTACGATGATCTCCAAAAGAGTTCACCACATCCAGCATTGCTTTTAAACCCACCCTATTTTTGCGAGAGAGGCCTGAACCCTCCACAATCTCGAAATCCATGCTTTTTAGCCCAAGCTGTTTCTTCAAAAACCGTTTCAACAAAATAACCCCTTGACTCAATTTCGCCTGCTCTCCATATTTGTCGATCGCCATCACCAGCAAAAGTTGGTTGGCAATAAAATTACTGGATTCATACAGCATCGTGGTGATCACATCTTCCATATCGCTACTGGAGTTGTGAATATAAAATGCGTCTAATGAGAAAGGAACTGTTCCCAGTTTTACAGGTGGTTTATTCTTCAATCCAAACTGACGAAATATTTCCTGTACGAGCTCCCCCGTGTAACGTGTCCCTTTTTCAGGGTTTGTAGCCACAGTGAAACGCTGAAATCCATTTGGCAGACCTCGTGCTCGCTTACGAACCATCTCGGTCACAGGCGTCTGATTTTTCCAGGGCAGTATGCCATGCTTAGATTTTATGTTAACAGCGATTGTATTATAGTTGGTTGGCAGTGCGCCCAGAGGTGCATCAAAATAATTGAGCGTTTTTCCCCTGCCATCGAAATCAATATCCTTTTCAATCGCTGTATCATCCAGCACCAGCGATCGAAGTGGTTTATCAAAGATCCCTATTTTTGCCAGTTCGGTCGCGATCATTCGCCATTCGGCAGTTGACATTGAGGGATCAGCATATCCCTTAATATAAAGATTTCGGTCCTGATCCAGAAAAAATTCCGTTTGAAATCGCGCCTCCTCACCGAGATAGTGTATAGCTGCCAGGGCTGTCACGAGTTTTAAAATCGATGCAGGCACATAGAGACCCTTCTGAAAAACAAAATTTTCTGAAGCCCCTTTGCCAAGAGCAATCCCTCCCTTATCGACCACGCGTCCCAATATTTCAGATAATTTGTCACTCCCCTCAAACGATTGCACTTCAATATTCACAATTGCTGGTTTACTGTGGTGAACCCCGTCAGACGCCCGATAACTGAAACTATCCTGACCGATGAACCTTCTTTGAGGATGATAAACTGTCCGACCCCTTTCCATTTTTAATGAACCGAATTCTGGTTTTGTTATCCACTCGTATAACAGCTTATCATTATCTTGATCTATCCCATCGAAATCTATAACCAGGGGGAGGTTTTGGTAAGTGAGAAGTGAGACCGAATTGGCGATGGGTGGTTTGTTCAGCGGGGTGACAATTATCCTAATAGTGCCCGGTTTGCTATGGCTCTCAGCGTCACTGGCAATAAAAACAAGACGGTCCTCACCAAAATAACCTGACTCAGGTGTATAAATGAAATTTGGATTTTTTCCGGATAATTTTCCGTGTAATGGCTGTTTCAGGATGGCATAGGTTAGCGCCTCATTATCACTATCAGTCGCCTTGAGTGTCAGCGATCCCAAATTATCTTCCAAGAGTTTAATTTGTGTATCACTTATTTGCGGGGGATCATTCAGGCCTTGAATCGTGACATGAATAACGGCAGATTGTCTGGTTTCCCCTTTTGTCACTTCTGAATACTCAATCCGATCCTGCCCAAAATAGTTGGCCTTTGGATGATACACAATCCGCGGAAGTTTTCCTTCCAACCAGCCACTCTCCGGTAAAATATCGACTTCATAGGTTACATTTTCGGTAGTTGAACCCCCTGCAGACAGATCAATTTCAATGAAACTATCCTCGTTTAATGAAATATGACGATCCTGTAACGTATGGGAAAGTGCTCCGGCAAAGTAAAGTACAAGTCCAGAGGTTAAATTGAACAGAAGAATACCCCAAAAATAGCGATTCCTTTGCATACGTATAAATTCTGTCGGTTTTTCTTGAAATTGATTGTTGATTGGGCACTCAGATCAAAACTTAATATTCGTCTCTTCCAGGTAATATATTAAGGATACGGAAACTGTAAAGATAGTCGATCAACTAATTAAACAGATCACTTCGGTTTTTTGGAAACACGAATAATAGAATCAGCCAGATCAAAGAGGAGGGAATGAGGAGAAAAGATCAGGTAGGTAAAACGCAAAAAAGCCCAGGAGGCTCTCGCCGACTGGGCTTTTTCCGCAATATTTTTCTTGCGAAAAACTTGGATATCCGGCAGTGTCCTACTCTCCCACACGGTCTCCCATGCAGTACCATCGGCGCTGAAGGACTTTACTGCTGTGTTCGATATGGGAACAGGTGTGGCCCCTTCGCTATAACCACCGGAATTCTTTTGTGTTTCCCATTAGTCGAGCGTTTCTCATTAGTGCAAAAGAAACACATCGTCATTCAGGAAACACGTTCTTGAGTGTTTGCCGCTAATGCAACAGCAAACACATCTGGTGACATTCAAATCGTTTTTTACCTGCTTTGTCCTTTTATGCTTGAGTCTAGTCTTTTAGACTGCCTACTTAGACATGTGTTATCATCTCAAAGTGAGGCCTCACGGTCGGTTAGTACTGGTAAGCTAAATACATTGCTGCACTTACACATCCAGCCTATCAAACAGCTAGTCTTGCTGTGACCTTTAGGAGAGTTATACTCCCGGGAAATCTATCTTGAGGCTGGCTTCCCGCTTAGATGCTTTCAGCGGTTATCCATTCCAAACTTAGCTACCCTGCGATGCCACTGGCGCAACAACAGGATCACCATAGGTTTGTCCATTCCGGTCCTCTCGTACTAAGAACAGATCCTCTCAAATTTCCAACGCCCACGGCAGATAGGGACCGAACTGTCTCACGACGTTCTGAACCCAGCTCGCGTACCGCTTTAAATGGCGAACAGCCATACCCTTGGGACCTGCTCCAGCCCCAGGATGCGATGAGCCGACATCGAGGTGCCAAACTCCGCCGTCGATGTGAACTCTTGGGCGGAATAAGCCTGTTATCCCCGGAGTACCTTTTATCCGTTGAGCGATGGCCCTTCCATTCAGAACCACCGGATCACTAAGACCTACTTTCGTACCTGCTCGTAGTGTCCCACTCGCAGTCAAGCTCCCTTATGCCTTTGCACTCTTCGACTGGTTTCCAATCAGTCTGAGGGAACCTTAGCGCACCTCCGTTACTCTTTGGGAGGTGACCGCCCCAGTCAAACCGCCTACCAGACACTGTCCCCGATCCAGATAATGGACCCAGGTTAGAACCCTAAAACACCGAGGGTGGTATCTCAACAATGACTCCAGCTAGACTAGCGTCTAACCTTCAAAGTCTCCCACCTATCCTGCACACAATATTCCAAGATTCAATGCCAAGCTGCAGTAAAGGTTCACGGGGTCTTTCCGTCTTGCCGCGGGTTAACGGTATCTTCACCGCTATTTCAATTTCGCTGAGAATCACGTTGAGACAGCGCCCAGATCGTTACTCCTTTCGTGCAGGTCGGAACTTACCCGACAAGGAATTTCGCTACCTTAGGACCGTTATAGTTACGGCCGCCGTTTACCGGGGCTTCAATTCAGAGCTTCGTCGTGAGACTAACCCCTCCTCTTAACCTTCCGGCACCGGGCAGGAGTCACACCATATACGTCCACTTGCGTGTTAGCATAGTGCTATGTTTTTGGTAAACAGTCGCCTGGGCCTCTTTTCTGTGACCGGCGTCAGCTCCGGGGGCAAGCCCCTTCACCTAATACCGGTAGTCCTTATCCCGAAGTTACGGACTCAATTTGCAGAGTTCCTTAACGTGACTTCTCTCAAGCGCCTTAGAATTCTCTTCTCACCCACCTGTGTCGGTTTGAGGTACGGTTCGAATGCACCTATGCTTAGAGGGTTTTCTTGGCAGCGGAGAATCAGTTACTTTACAGCCTTTCAGCTTTCGTCATCGGATCTCAGCCTTAAGGTAAAGCGGATTTGCCTGCTCTACCAGCCTACGTCCTTGAACCTGCTATTCCAACAGCAGGATAACCTATCTTTCTGCGTCACCCCATCGCAGTACACTCAAGTACTGGAATATTAACCAGTTTCCCTTCGACTACGCCTTTCGGCCTCGCCTTAGGAGCCGACTAACCCGTGGCTGATTAACATGGCCACGGAAACCTTGGGTTTTCGGCGAACGGGTTTCTCGCCCGTTTTTTCGCTACTCATGCCAACATAATCACTTCCATATCGTCCACGTGCCCTTTCGATCACGCTTCAACCAATATGGAACGCTCCCCTACCGTCATCATAAATGATGACCCATAGCTTCGGTGAAATACTTTAGCCCCGTTACATTTTCGGCGCAGGCGCGCTAGACCAGTGAGCTATTACGCTTTCTTTAAAGGATAGCTGCTTCTAAGCTAACCTCCTGGCTGTATAAGCATTCCCACCTCCTTCTCCACTTAGTATTTACTTGGGGACCTTAGCTGATGGTCTGGGCTGTTTCCCTTTCGACTACGAAACTTATCTCCCGCAGTCTGACTGCCACGCTCATACTTATCGGTATTCGGAGTCTGATTGGGTTTGGTAAGCTGGTAGGCCCCCTAGTCCATTCAGTGCTCTACCTCCGACAGCAATACGTGACGCTATACCTAAATATATTTCGGGGAGAACCAGATATCTCCGAGTTTGATTAGCCTTTCACTCCTATCCCCACCTCATCCAAGCACGTTGTAAGGTACAATGGTTCGGTCCTCCACTTGGTCTTACCCAAGCTTCAACCTGGACAGGGATAGATCACCCGGTTTCGGGTCTATTCCCAGCGACTTGTGCGCCCTATTAAGACTCGCTTTCGCTACGGCTCCGTCTTCGACTTAACCTGGCCACTGAAAATAACTCGTTGGCTCATTATGCAAAAGGCACGCTGTCACCCCTGTTGCAAGCAACGTAGGGCTCCAACTGCCTATAGGTGCAAGGTTTCAGGGTCTATTTCACTCCTCTATTCGAGGTTCTTTTCGCCTTTCCCTCACGGTACTGGTTCACTATCGGTCTCCAGAGAATATTTAGCCTTAGATGATGGTCCACCTAGATTCAAGCAGGATTCCTCGTGTCCCGCCCTACTCAGGGACTCCCCTAAATTTAAAAACTCTTTTGAGTACAGGACTGTTACCCTCTATGGTTGGCATTTCCACACCATTCCTCTAAAGTTTTTAAACTATGTTGGGGGCCCTACAACCCCGTGCCTAAAAAGACACGGTTTGGGCTACTCCGCGTTCGCTCGCCGCTACTAACGGAATCTCTCTTGATTTCTTTTCCTGCAGGTACTAAGATGTTTCAGTTCCCTGCGTTCGCTTCTTAAACCTATGTATTCAGTTTAAGATGACAGAACATTACTTCTGCCGGGTTTCCCCATTCGGAGATCTCGGAGTCAAAAATCGTATGCATCTCGTCCGAGCTTATCGCAGCTGGCCACGTCCTTCATCGCTTTCTGGAGCCAAGGCATCCACCTTACACCCTTAGTCGCCTCACCAGAGATGATACACAATACCTGAATCATCTCTTAAAAGTTACGACTTTTGAGTAACTCACGCCTAAGAGACAGTCTAAAACACTAGACTACTTACATATCTCTTAAGATACTACTTTACTTCTTTACTACTTTACTTCTTTAACGCTTTTCTCTTACTTCTTCATCAGCTTAATCGAAATATAACCCACATATAAATCGCTGACGCGATCTTTATATGAACTTTATCTTCGCATTAAAATTTTGAGGTAAAATCAGATTCGAATGTCAATGAACATTTGGGATACTACAGATACTGCTAAGTTCAACATCAGAACGAAATAAACAGGTAAATAGAACGACTTTGACCAACCTCACTTACGGCCTCTTCATGCAAGCCATAAAATTTCGGTTAATCTTTCCTTTTAAAGGAGGTAATCCAGCCGCAGGTTCTCCTACTGCTACCTTGTTACGACTTCACCCCAGTCATCAACACTAGCTTGCACACCTGCTTCCCGAAGGTTAGCTCAATGTA
>Ga0233430_1001820_pt1 | contig 27374 bp, 29 predicted proteins | sample SI_118_April2016_2_FD_179883 | JGI IMG/M metagenome (GOLD analysis project Ga0233430, IMG submission 179883) | Seawater microbial communities from Saanich Inlet, British Columbia, Canada - SI_118_April2016_150_MG | ecosystem: Environmental > Aquatic > Marine > Inlet | place: Canada: British... | reverse complement strand
TATGAAAAATAAGATAAGTTTACATCGAGGAATACCTAAAGGAAAAAAGTTAAGTTTTGTAGATTTTTATTTAATAAAATTGGGTAAAAAATAGTTAAATTATGCACCCAAATCTTTCATTAAGCCTCTTTTTTTACACCTGCTAAATCTAAATCATTATAATCAATAGTATAAAAGTCTTCAAAAAGACTATTTTTATAATTGACTTTTGATACAATAGTTTTAAATATTTTCAAATCATTTATATCTAGTTCTTTGTAAATAGTCTTTTGAATAAAACTATTATCTTGACCTACAAGTTGTAATTTATTTTTCTTTTTTTCTTTATTCACTAAAAAATCCTCTATAACTAATTCAATTTAAATTATAACTTATATTATATAAAAAGTTATAATTATAACAAATTTAAATAATATCTAGAAATTTTTAAGTAATATTTCTTTAATTATAACTATTTTAGTAAATATAACTATACTTTACTGTAATTAGGTATATTTAGAATTTTTAACTAAAATATTTACAGTAAAAAGATGTAATATAACCAAATAGGGTTATATTACTTACTGTAATTGGTTATAATTAGATATAAAATAAAATGTTTAGAAAGCTAGTGTTTATAATGCTTTTAGAGATTTCTTTACGCGCGTGCATAAATCAATTAAAAAGTATAAAAAAGAAAATATAAAATGCGCGAGGGTTATATTCAAAATTTTAAATAAAATATTTCATAATAATTTTCTGTATATATTCTTATTTCGAATATTTATTAGTAAATATCTTATTAAAAGCTCATATGATACTCTATAAATGAAAATTATTGATTATTAGTACAAATACTCATCTTTTATATAAAAATTGATTTTTGGAGATATATGAGATATTTCTTAAATTAAGTATAAATTTAAGAAATTGAGTTCTTTAGTAGTTAACTATAACCAATTACAGTAAACTACTAAACTTTTTATTAGATATTATATTTTTCTAAATACCATTCAATAGTTTTAATTATTCCACTATCAAAGTTCTCATCAGCTTTCCAACCAAGTGTATCTTCTAATTTAGTTGCATCTATTGCATATCTTCTATCATGTCCTGCTCTATCCTCTACAAAAGTAATTAAATCTTTATATGAAGTATTAGTTGGAACTTTTTTATCAAGAATAGTACAAATAGTATCTACAATTTGAAGATTTGTTCTTTCATTTCTTCCACCTATATTATATACATTTGCTTCTAGTCCTGTATGATAAACTAAGTCTATACCTTTACAATGATCCAGTACATATAGCCAGTCTCTTATATTCTTACCATCACCATAGATTGGTATAGATTCAGCAGCTAAAGCTTTTCTGATAATAGTAGGGATAAGTTTTTCATCATGTTGTTTTGGTCCATAGTTATTTGAACAGTTTGTTATAACAGTATTCATACCGTATGTTTCTTGGTATGACCTAACTATCATATCACTTGATGCTTTAGATGCGCTATATGGACTATTTGGAGCATATGGTGTTTCTTCTGTAAAAAGATCTGTTTCATTTAGTGTTCCGTATACTTCATCTGTAGAGATATGATGAAAACGACCAACGGGAGTTTCTTCAGTAAATCTAAACCGCTCTTTATAAGTAAATGGTTTTTCCATCCAATATGCTCTTGCTACATCTAAAAGTGTAAATGTTCCATTTACATTTGTTTCTACAAATACTCCTGGATTTTTTATACTATTATCTACATGAGATTCTGCTGCAAAATGAATAACACCTTGAATATCATATTCAGTAAATATAAATTCAACTAAATCTCTATTACAAATATCACCTTTGATAAATTTATAGTTAGAATTATTTTCACATTCTTTTAAATTATCTAAATCACCTGCATAAGTAAGTAAATCTAGATTTACTATATTATAGTTTTCATACTTTTTTAGAAAATATGGTACAAAATTTGATCCTATAAATCCTGCACAACCGGTTACTAATATATTTTTTTTATTTATCATTACTGTTCCTATAATAATCTTTATATGTTTGAAATAGTTTTTGCTTAAAATCATTATTTTCTATTTCATAATTTGTATTTTCAATATTTATTTTAAATTCATTTATTAAATCTAATACTTCTCCTAATGTTGTTTTATATACTTCATTAGGTTCAATATATATATCTTGTGTAATTTTTGTGTTAATTATATACTTAAAATCAGCTACTATATCTTGTACGTAAACATAATGCATCTCAAAACTTCTATCAAAACAATTTATTTCCAAATCATGAATACTATTATATATCCAAGTACTTATAACAGAATTGTAATTTACTTTACATCCTTCTCCAAACACATGTGGCAATCTGTAAATAAAGTTTTTAACATTTGTATATTCTGAATTTTTTTCTATTAAAATTTCAGCTTCTCTTTTTGTTTTCCCATATTCATTTTTAAGAAGTTTGGCATGAATTGTTGAAGCCATTAAAATAGGTATTTTTTTATTGTTCTTATTCAGAAGATTTATAATATTTTGAGTAAGTAAAGTATTTGAATTTTTAAAATCATCATCTGAACTATTTGGTCTAACTTCTCCAGCTAAATGAACTATAAAATCACTCTTTTTTATCTGCTCTCCAAGTTTTTCTAAAGTGTCATTTCTATTAAACTCTAAAATATTAAAGTTCTTACTATCTAAGTTTTTAAGTAAATTTTTACCTATGAAACCTTTTGAACCTGTTACTAAGATATTTAAACCATTAAGCATAATAATTTACTCCAAATTCAAATATCTCTTTATTATCTTTTATATCAAAAAGTTTTGGTTGTTTTGTGTCTTTATCTGATAATTTTAATTCATCAGTAGATAAACCCCAATTAATATCTAGTTTTTTATCATCAAAGGCTATTCCTCTATCACATTCCGGACTATAATAATTATCTACTTTATATGCAAATACTGTGTCATCTTCAAGTACAACAAATCCATGGGCAAAACCTCTAGGAACTAAAAGTTGTTTTTTATTTTGTGCAGTTAGTTTTACAGCTACATGTTGTCCAAATGTAGGAGAGTTTTTTCTGATATCTACCGCTACATCTAAAACACTACCTTCTATTACTCGTACAAGTTTTGTTTGTGCATGAGGAGAGAGTTGATAGTGAAGTCCACGAAGAACTCCTTTTGAAGATTTTGATTCATTATCTTGGCAGAAGTTTATTTTATATCCTAAAAATTCTTCGAGGTTTTGGGCTCGAAATGTTTCTACAAAATATCCTCTATCATCACCATGAACTTGTGGTTCTATGATTACAACATCTTCCATTTTAGTTCTAGTAAACTGCATATTATATTTTACCTTGGTTAGCACGTGCAATTAAGTATTGACCATATTGATTCTTTTTTAGTGACTCTGCTAGTTCTAAAAGTTTTTCTTTACTAATATATCCCATTTCAAAAGCTATCTCTTCCAGACATGCTACTTTTAGACTTTGTCTATTTTCAATTGTTTGTATGAATTGAGAAGCTTCAAGAAGTGATTCATGAGTACCTGTATCTAACCAAGCATATCCTCTTCCCATAAGTTCTACTTTTAATCTTTCTTCTTTTAGATAGTTTTGATTTAATGTTGTTATCTCTAATTCACCACGATCACTAGGTTTTACATCTTTAGCTTTTTTAACTACATCATTTGGATAAAAGTATAGTCCTATTACTGCATAGTTAGATTTAGGCTCAGTTGGTTTTTCTTCTAATGAAGTTACTACACCATCTTCATTGAACTGGGCTACTCCATATCTTTCTGGATCTTTTACATAGTATCCAAATACTGTAGCATTATTATCTTCTACTGCATTTTTAACTGATGTCGCTAACAGTTTTGATAATCCATCTCCATAAAAGATATTATCACCCAATACCAAACATACATCATCATCTCCGATGAACTCTTTACCGAGTATAAAAGCTTGTGCTAATCCATCTGGAGATGCCTGTACTACATAAGAAAATTTCATACCTATATCACTACCATCACCCAAAAGCTCTTCAAATCTTGGTAAGTCTTTTGGTGTTGAAATAATAAGAACTTCTGTTATACCTGCTAACATCAAAACTGACAATGGATAATATATCATTGGTTTATCGTATATTGGTACTAGTTGTTTACTTACCCCTTTTGTAATTGGATACAATCTTGTACCAGACCCTCCTGCTAATATTATGCCTTTCATTGTGTTTCTCCTCTTTTTATATTTAGTAGTATATCAAGTTCATTCAATATACTTTCATTTGAAAATTCTAAAATTCTTTTTGATGCTTTATTTATTTTATCATTTCTATAGTTATCATTATTCAAAGTAAAATTAATTTTTTGTGATAATTCATCAACATTTCCAATTTCAAATAAATCACCACAGCCTCCATCTTTTAGTATCTCTTTTGGACCTGTTTTGCAGTTTGAGGAAATTATGAAAGTATTCATAGCCATTGATTCAATTAAAACTGTTGGTAATCCTTCAAACTTAGATGATAATATAAATATTTTAGAGTTTTTAATCCATATAAATGGATTGGTTTTATTTCCTAAAAATAAGATATTTTTATCTAGTTTTTTTTCTTTTACTTTAGCTTCAAGTTCATCTTTGCTAGGACCATCACCTATTATATACAATTTATCATTTATTTTGTTTTCTTGAAATAATTTTTCATAGGCTAATATTAAAGTAGTTAAATCTTTTTGATGTTCATCTATTCTTGTAACTGTGCATATAAAATCATCTGATAAGAGTCCTTTTTCTTCTGCACCCAATTCAGATGTATTATTTGACTTTTCTTTCATATTGTCAAAATCAAAAGGATTATAAATTCTTTTGATTTTATTTTTTTCTATATCGGGATAGTAGTCTTCTATTTGTTCTTTCATCTCATCTGCTATTGTAACTATATAATCATATCTGTCTAGTTTCTTTCCATAGTTATTTTTAAATATATTTTTAATTCCACCAAAAAAATGCTCAACTGAACCATGCAACCACACAATATGTTTTGTTTTTTTAATACTTGTCAAATATGCAGGTAAAAACTGGTAAAAACTAATAGTATAGTCATAATTTTCTTTTTTTATAATCTTTTTTACTTTTGTATGATAAAAATAAAAATCAAACAAAATCATAAATCCATATAAAAATATATTGAATATTTTATTCTTTTTACCTAATGTTCTAAAAATATATATAAATCTAGATACCTTTTTTGATTTTATATACTGAAAGTTTACCCCTTTTGGTATAGCATATTCAAAGGTATTACCATCTTTCCCCATATCAAAATCAATAATTAAATCTACTTTATACCCTTTTGATATAAGTCCATTTAAATATTCTATAGATACCCGTTCTATACCACCTAGTTTTATAAATGGTAGATAAAACAAAATTTTTCGATTCATCGTATTGCATCCTTGTATTGCTGTATGATTGTAGAATTATCAAAATCTTGAACTCGTTTTTTTAATTTATTTCGATAATTATCCAGTATATTATTTTTTCTTGATAATAACATTTTAATTGCATTTGCTAAACCTCTTTTATCACCAACTGTGAATAATAGCCCATATTCTAGTAATTGCACATCATTTTCATTTCTAGAAAAATTATCAGAAGAAGAATTTAAAATTTCAAAAGGACCTCCGCAATCTGAACAAATACTAACTGTGTTACAAGCCATTGCTTCTACTATGACATTTCCAAAACTTTCACTAATACTACTAAGAATAAGTACATCACATTTTTTGATATATTTATAAGGATTCTTCTTTGAACCTAAATAATGTATATTATCTAGGTTGATGAATTTATTCATTAAATCTTTTATTTTTACATCTTCTTCATCACCAAGTATAATCAATTGAATATTCTTATTGTCAAGTACTTTTAACGCTTCAAAAATTAAATCTATATTTTTTACTTTATTAATTCTACCTACAAAAATAAGGTATTTGTAATTATTATCAAAATAAAAATCATCAATACTTTCTTCTGATAATAATTCAATCTCGCTTATGTCAAATGGATTATAAATTACTCTTTTGTCCAAAGTGTATTTTTCAATATACTTTAATTCATTTGCAACTTCTTTTGATACATGTATACTACTATCCGCATGTGGATATAAATACATTGTTAATATTTTGTTAATTTTACCTTTGAATCCTTCTCTATCAAATAATGATATTAAACCATGTGTGACTATTTGTGCATAATGACTTGAATAAACCATTTTTGTCATAATATTAAGATAGTTTGCTCTAAAAAGATGACTTTGAACAAAATTAATGTTGTTCTTTTTTAGATACTGAGATAAACTCTTTACTTGAAAAAATAAGCTGAAAAATTTTTGAACTAACGAGTTAGATTCATTATTCTTTTTTAGAATATGGATTTTGATTCTAGAATCTAATACAAAATCTATCCTATCTTCTAACAATACTAAATGAATTTCATAGTCTGCATAGAGATTATTGGCAAGCGTTTGAACTACTCTTTCCCCACCACCAATTTTTAGTGAGTTGATAAGAAATACTATTTTTTTCAAGTTAATATCCTTTTTTTCTGATTTTTAAATAATGATTGAGAACCATTTAGTATTAATAAAATAAAAAAGTTCGTAAGTAGTACAGGTTCTGAGGATAAACAAATAAATAAAATTGTAAATGTAACTTTTTGTTCCTCAAATAAAGTCTGCTTGTATAAACAAACAAAGATAAAGAAGCCAAAAGGAATTCCAAAATAAACCATTAAGGACATAATACTATTAGTATTTCCTCTATTTTCCATTAATATAGGAGGTAAATCAACAAAATATCCAATATTCAAATTTTGATAATTTTGATATTTATTAATATCAAAACCAATTCCAAATAAGAAATTATCTTTCAACAACTCAATTGAAAGCATAAAATCTGCATATCTTAAACCTGAAGAAACAACTCCTGTACCAAAAAATTTTTCAATAATATTTAAATAAATAATATATACTAAAGCAGTAAAAATGGGTAGAATGACTAGTATCGTTAAAGTTGATATTTTCTTCTTTAAAATAAAAAAATAAAAAAATTGTAAACCCATAATCAGCAAGCCTGTAGTAGAAAATGTACTAATTAAAGCAATTATTGTTAAAAATAAAATTTTTGAATTGTGGTATTTAGTTAGTGTTAATAATAATAATAAATTCAAAAAAATCTGTAAAACTCCTGGTTCCCAAAAGAATGACTGATTTCTAAATATTCTAATTCCAAAAATATCCATAGATGAATAATAGTTAAAAATATATTTAATAGTAAAAATTTCTAAATTAGCATTTACCTGATGAGTAAAAATTGAGTTAAATAAATTTATTACTACAAAATTTAATAAAGAAAAAAATAAAATAAATTTTAATACAAAATAAATATCATTTTTAAGTTTTTCTATTCCTATTATATTATAATATATTAAAAGAACAAACATAAACAGAATTCTAATAAGTAATTTTAAATATTCAAGTGAATTTGATTCTAGAAAATATATTTTAGAGAAAATTAAATAACTTGACATAATTAAAACTACAAAGAAAGAAGATAATAAATATGTTTTCTTTATTGATAGTTTTCTCGAAAATATAAATAATAGTACAGTAAATATAAATATTAACGGTGTAAGATAGACTCCATATAATAAAAATATAATACTACCAGAACTTAATACAGATAATAAAACAACTGATATTCTTAACACATTCATAATAAAATAGTCTTGACCCATTGTGTTAGAGAATATTTTTCCATTTCTAATTTTTCTGAATGTTTAAAAAAATCCATATCTAGTGAAATATTTCTTTTGTCTAAATAATATATATTTTTCTGATTATAAAATCGTTCATTCAAAATATTTTTATTTGTTGTAATCAATTTTACTCCACTACCCAAGACTTCAAATGTTCTTATTGTCAATCCTTGTTGTGACGAACTTTCTAAGTCTAAAACTGATTTTGATTTTTTATAAAAGTCTAATATATCTGTGTGTTCTATAGTATTTGTACTTAAATATTTAACATCAGAAATTTTAATTTTTCTATATAAAAGTGCTTTAATTAATGCGAGCATAGGTATATAAAGATGAAAATAAAATTTAAGATGATTTTCATCGCAAAATTTAATTACTTTTTTCAATATTTCTAGTCTATCTCCGTGAAGAGAAGCAAAAAATACTATATCATATTCTCTTTTATCATTTAATATAAGTGTTTCATAACTATCAATATAAAATAAAGGTAAATACTGAATATTAAGTCGTTTTGCATCTACCATATCGAATGTCATTACTTTATTAAACATAGACATTATTTCTAAGTAGTTGGGATTATTTTCACTAGAATCCCATTGATACATAACAAACTTTGCTTTAGGTATCTTTAATTTTAAAGCTTCCAAAAAGTCTTTGCTAATAATCTCTCCTCTTATCAAAAAGAAATAATCGTAATTTGTATTAATTTTTTTTAATATAGTATCCAAATATTTCTTTTCTAAATAGTTGGATACTAGTTGATTGTAATTTTTAAAGAACCGATAGAGTAAATTATTTGGTCTTTCGATAAAAAAATCCACATGCAAATCTTGGCAAATTAATTTATTTTTTATTTCCTGATGATAGTTATAAAATTTAGGACCTATAAATAAAACCCTCTTTCCCTTTAACTCTTCCACTATTTATAAAGCCCTTTCTCTTTCATCTCTTCAATACTTTTTTCATACTTATCTTCAACAACATCTTGTATCTCAACCCACTTAGTAAATCTACTTATACCCTCCTCAAAACTTACTTTTGGTTCAAAGCCTAGTTTTTCTTTTATTTTTGTTAAATCCGCATAATTATCTCTAATATCGCCAAGTCTATAGTTACCTGTTATAGTTATTTTAGTATCGCTTTTATAAGTTGCTACTAATGTATTCGCGACTGTCATCACATCGATTGGCTTGCCTAGTCCAACATTGAAAATCTCATAATTTGCTTCATCTTTTTCTATACCTAAAATGGTTGCATCAACAATATCACTGATATAAACAAAATCTCTACTCTCTTTACCATCTTCAAAAATACTTATATCATTACCATTTTTAATAATTGTAGAAAAAATTGATAATATACCAGTATATGGGTTGCTCAGTGATTGACCTGCTCCATATACATTTTGATAACGAAATGCGACTGCTGGAATATTTAACGATTTTCCCATTGTTAAAAACATCTGTTCTTGAACTTGTTTGGTAATCCCATATACAGAAGATGGATGAATTTTACTTGTCTCATCTGTTGCTAGTAGTTTTGCATTTTCTCGACAAATTGGACATTTGACATTGAAGTCTGCTTTTGACATATCTTCATCTTTTCTCTCATTTGGATACACTATACCACATGAAGGACACTCATATTTCCCCTCACCATAGATAGACCTACTTGAAGCTATGACCATCTTTTTTACACTATGCTCTTCATTTGCTAGTATATCTAAGAATATAGAAGTACCTTTTATATTTACATCTGTATACTTTTCTATCTCATACATAGATTGGCCGGTACCTGTTTCAGCTGCAAGGTGCACTACTACATCTATATCTTTTAAAGCTTTTTTCCAATCATCATAGCTCAAAACTGTACCTTTGATGAAGTTGACTTTCTCTTTTATACTCTCATAAAGAGGTGAATACTTTTCATGTATTTGAGGAGAAAGATTATCAAGTACTGTTACTTTGTAACCTTTTTTTATGAGTTTTAAACTTAAATTTGAGCCTATAAATCCTGCTCCACCTGTGATTAGTATATTTTTATATTTAATCTGAAAATTCTCCATTTTTATTAGTTTTTTCCCAATTTTGTGTTTTTGGGTTATATCTTTTTATATATATAGCAGGTATCCCTGCAACTATACTATAGTCTTTTATATCTTTTGTAACTACACTATTACTACCAACGGTACAATGTTTCCCAATTTTAGCACCTATTATAGATACATTTTCTCCTATCCAAGAGTTTTCACCTATTGATGTAGTACCTTTAAAAAGAATCTCTTGCTCTTTTATAGGTAAACTTATATCATTGTATTGGTGTATGTTATCAGATATATATACTTTATCTGCGATTAATACATTCTTTTCGATAATGACTTCTCTTAAAGATACAATATGAAAATATCTACCTATATGAGTATTTTCTTTTATATTTAATATAGGCTCAACTTCACCTTGTTTATATGCCAATAACCAAGCATCTTTTTGAATAATCACTTTATCTTCAATACTTATATATTCTTCCCCATTTATTATATCGGGAGATATAATAGAAATTTTATTTCCAAAGTGTTTAAATGATTTGGAATGTAACAAACTAAATATCTTTTTTGAAAGAAAATTCTTAATTCTTTTTAATGATGAAAATTTCATTTTAATACTCCATTAAATAAATTACGCTTATTAAAATAATATAAATAAGGTAAAAACAAAATTATAGCAGATGAAACTAATAATAAAATATTTTGGAAAATACTATCATCAAGTATAAAAATATCTTTAGTAAAAATAATCATAGCTAATACTAATGCAACAATAATATTTGATAAAATAATTAAAATTATATCTTTTAACTTAATATATAAATATTTATATATTTTAGTAATAATAATCAAACTAAATAAAATATAAATATATGTAGCCAACAAAGCAATAGCAGCACCTTTGTAAGAATACTCAGGTATAAGGTAAAAGTTGAGCACAATATTAATAAACACAGCAGGTAAAAATACTATTATTAATTCTTTGTATCTTTTTTCTAGATATAACTCTTGTTTTAAAAAGGCAACGAGGGTAGTAAGTATTAATACAAGTGAAAGATACCAGAATAAATCACTAACTACCAAATATTCTTTCTTAGATAATAGTAGTATAATCTCGGAAGAGAAAACAATAATATAAAGAGAAATGGGTATTAAAAGCACAAGAACTAATTTAAATATTTTAGACATTAAAACATATTTTCTACTATTTCTATCTTTGTGATAATGATTTATTTTTGGAAGTAAAATAAGAATAAGAGTACTAGATAATATTCCATTTAATATAGTAAAAGGAAGATTTGCAAAAGAAAACAAAGCAACAGATTCATTTGTATCTAAATATGAAAGTAAAAATACATTAATTACAGTTAAAACATAAATACAAATTGAAGGTAAAAATGTAGCCATACCAAATACAAAAGCCTCTTTTAGATAACTAATATTAAAATTTTTAAAAATACCTATGGATTCGTTTTGTTTGTAAAAAATATAAAACATTCCAAGAATAATTAAAAACACAGTAAAAAATTTATACTTCATGATATCAAAAACATTGATTGACCCATAAAATAAAAAAGGAACAATCCATAGAGTAGCGATAATCAATTCTGATACACTATACTTAACTGACTGAGAAGTAAACATAAAATATCGCATAAAAGTCAAAATCAATGAATATATAAATATATAATAAACTGTAAAATTAAAAGCTTTAGAATAATCTTCTAAATTAAATATATGTAATAAAAACGTATTCATTGGTGTAAATAATACAACAATAATAAAAAATGTATAAATTACAAAAATTGCTGTATTAGTTGTTGAAATTATCTGTGATAATATTAGTTTTGATTTTACTTTAGAAAGTTTTATAAAAAGCAACTCTTGTATGTTAAAAGTAAAAACCATTACCGAAATCATTATAATTGAGTTTAACAATGAAAAAATACCATATTCTTCAACTGGTAATTTTTTAATAATTATAACACTTATAAAAAAACCTATTATCATTGATAATATTTTTAGTGAAAATGTGTAGGTAAACTTATTTAACAATATTTAATTCTCGATTAATTTCAACAATTAAATTATTAGTTATATTTACAATATTTTCCTCTTTTAATACATTAGCAAAATCACCTAAAATATAATTCCCATCTTTTAATGACTTAAGATATGACGATACATAGCTAACTAACTCTTCTTCGTATTCTTTACTATGGTAAGAACTTATATCAATATTCTTTAATTTAGTACTTAAATCATCTATATTCTTAATTTTATTGATATAAGAAAATGATTCATAAAACATATTTCCTAGTAAGAATACTGGCTTATTATAAAACATAGCTTCCCACCCTGCTGTTCCTGTAAGAGTAATAACTCCAATAGATTTTTTGATTAAGTCTTTTGAATCAGTCCAAGGATCAATCAATCTTACATTTGGATACTTTAATAGTTTTTTATAAAAATCACTTTCTCTATGCCCTAAAAATGCATAATGCTCTTTCACATATAAAATAGTACCAATAGGTAGTTTTTTAGCTATGAGATCAATTGCATAAAGTTGTTTTTCATAGTTTTGTGCATTTACTAATGTTGTCGCTTCTGGTTGAAAATGAAGTGGAAATAAGAAAAATATATCATTTGAAATAGCTTCTTGAAAATATCTTTTTTGAAAATTATATTTTATATAATTAGACAAAAGTTGTATTATCGATTTATTTTCCTTATATGTTTCATAGTTATAAAAGTCTTTATAATGATTTGTTATATAAGATGCACAATACTTAGCTAAATCTTTAAAAAAAGATAGTTTAAATTTTGGTTTTTTACCTGAAAAATTCATATAAGCAGGTCTTGTTGTTGTTTCTCGTATTGATTTTATCAATATATTTGCATTATCTTTTTCAATATCAGAAAATACATTTTCTGATAAATATTTATTGAGTAAATAATTTGTAGAATGTTCATCATTGGTAAAGTAAAATTTAGTATCCACAAAGTTACGAGGACAACTCATACCTAGATATTTTACATTTTCATAATTTCCAATTAAATAAAAGATATAAGAAGAAAACAATGCTATATTCTCATTGACATAATAATCTAGTTTTTCTATTTTTATTATATTTTGATAAAATAATATGTGTAATTTAATAAACTTAACAGCATCATCATATTTATATTTTGTTAAAAATCTATCAGTATAAAAAATAGACCAAATAGAGTTTATGTTATATTCCAGTTCTATTTTACTTAAATCCAATTTGTCAAGTATTTCACTATTTGACCAGTTTTCTTTGATGTACTTTGTTAGATTGTACACATTGCCTTTGCAACCTTCTAGTAATACATTTTTTTCTTCATAATCATTTTGAACAATATAAGATACACTCATATTGTCTTGTTCCATTTTTAATCCAATCTTAGAATAAAGTTTATTTTGTCCTGATCGGGCATAAAGACATATTGATTTTTTACTCAAACCTATATCCAAACTCAAAATCTTTCTCAGCCACTTTACCCAAAATATCTTTCAAATACTTAGGATGCATCCCATACCCTGGTCTTACACTTCTAATATTTTCTTCTGTAAAAACTTCACCTTTTTTTATATCTTTAGCGACATAAAGACTTCTACTAAACTGTCTTGACTTTTTCTTTTTTTCTGTCATGCTATAGTCAACTTTTCCTATAAGTTTTTCTACATCTCTTATAGCTTTTACCATCTCACTAAATTCTTGTTTATCCATAGAGAAATCTGCATCAGCTCCACCTATTGATTTGTCTAATATAAAGTGTTTTTCAATTACTTTAGCACCAAGTGTTACTGCTGCTATTGGAGCTGTACTTCCTAGTGTATGATCTGAAAATCCAGACATCACATTAAACGTTTGTGCAAGATTTGGTATAGTTACTAAATTTGCATCTTCTAGTGCTGCTGGGTATGCAGAAGTACATTTTAGTAAAATAATATCATCATTTCCTACACTTCTACATATATCTACTGCATCTTGAATCTCATCTATTGTAGCTATTCCAGTACTAATTATAATTGGCTTCATCTTAGATGCTGTATATCTTATTAGCTCATAATCTGTAATCTCAAAAGATGCTATTTTGTAAGCAGATGGATTAAACTGTTCAAGAAAATCTACAGCACTTTTATCAAATGGAGATGAAAAGATATCTATGTCTATACTTCTTGCATAATCAAATAACTCTTTGTGCCACTCCCAAGGAGTATATGCTTCTTCATATAAATTATAAAGATATTTTCCATCCCATAATGTTCCTTGAGTAATTAAAAAATCATCCTTTTTACAATCAAGAGTCATTGTCTCAGCTGTATAAGTTTGAAGTTTAATACAGTTTGCTCCTATCTCTTTTGCAGCTTTAATAGTATCTAATGCATTTTTTAAATTACCATTATGATTTGCTGACATTTCAGCTATAACATATACACCATCTTTTTCTAAATCAAACTTACCTATTTTCATTTTCTAACTCCATACAAATTACTTGTCTTTTATTTACTTGTCTTTTATTAGTTTCTATAAATCCATATTTTTTATATAAATTTATAGCCCTTATATTTTCTTCTAATACTTCAAGTTTAAGTTTATCTAATTTTAAAATATCAAAAATATATTTAATACAAACCTCTTCTAAAATACTACCTACTCCAGCTATGTTTATAAAAGGATTTGCATATAGTCCAAAATAACATTCTTTTTGTTTATAATCAATTTTATTAAAATATATTACGCCTATATTTATTTTATTTTCTTGTACTAAAAAATATTTATTATTTTCATCATATTTAAGATTTTCTATAAATTTAAGATGGGTATCTTGTGAAATTAAAGTAGAGTCATACATCCATTTTCTAATATTTTCATTATTTCTCCATTCCAAAACCAATAATTTATCAGCATCAGATATTTCTGAAATAGCAGTTATTGTATAATCTTTTATTTTCATTTTAAATTCCTGATAGTTTTAAATGCTTCAACATATATTTTACCAACTCTTATACCTTGATATTTAGCATTTAATTCGATACCCTCTAAACTTCTAGGATGTGGATATTTACATAATTCAGAAGTATATTCTTTCATAGCTTCTATTTTTAAATCAATAGTATCACTAATATCATAAAAAGTATCAGGAGAAAAAGATAAAGGATAATTCCATTCAGTTGAAGACAATATTTCAAAACTATATATCTCTTTTACACATTCACCTTCCATAGGTCTAGTAGCAGTAATAACTGCTTTATATGTTATTTGATGGTCAATATTTAAATCATTTTCATAATGTGTAAAGATAATATCAGGTTTAACTTCTTCTTTTACTTTCGATATAACTTTTATAATATCTAATAAATCTACACTATCAAATCTATTATCTGGAAAACTTTCAATAAATACTTTTTTAATACCTATAATATCATTAGCATTTTGTATTTCTGTATTTAATACTTCTATTTCATCTTTTTTATTTTCTACTATTCTTTCTTCATCTCTACTTGTTTTACCTTCTCCAAGTATTAAAGTATATGCTTCATATCCATCTTTTATAAGCTTAGCCACTGTTCCAAAACATCCTAGCACTTCATCATCAGGATGTGCTGCTATTATTAATATTTTTTTATTCATCTATTATTACCTCAAATCTTCCTGTCAATTTATTATTTTTCTTATCTACTTCACTAAATTCTATTTTCAGATTATCAAATTTTATATATGCTTTTGGATAACCCTCACCATCTAACATTCTGATAAAATCATAAAGTTTATCTATTGATTTATTTTCTAGTGTATTTATATCACTTTGACTTGGAGTTCTTCTTTTGAAATTAACTATATTTCCAGTTTGTTTTTTAGCTTTTAAATTTGAAGTTAAAAATTTTGGTATCATTTTATTAAAAACTATACTAGATAGTTTAATAAAATTATCTTCTGCACTACCTTTAGAGATATTAAAATCTTCTTTTAAATATATATCTCCTGTATCTAATCCATCATTTACTTTTAAAGCTGAAATCTTTGTATCATAAACTTCTCGTATAATTAGATTTTGAAAAGGACTTCCTCCTCTACCATAAGGTAAATCAGTCATATGAAATACTATACATTCAAAATTATCATATATCTCTTTTGGAATTATCCATGACCAATGAGGGAAATATATATATTTAGGGTTTAATTCTTCTATATATTCTTTAGTTAATTCATCTTTGTTTGTAATCAAATGGAAGTTGTATTTATCTTGATATTTATCTTTTATTTTAAAATAATTTGATATATTCCATTCTTTTATTGTTGCAATTATTATATTATTCATATATAACCTTATTAAGTAAAAAATTAAACTTTTCTTTATCAAATTTCTTTAATACCCTATGATTATTATTCAGTAAGTATTCGTACATATCATTTTGATTTTCAGCTGTCTTTATAGCTATCAATGACATATCCATAAAACATACTTCATTGATTGTTACACTAGGTGTAACAATAGCAAAGTCACTTAATCTCATAAGCTTTGCAATTTGATTTGAGTTAATATATAGCTCTATCCAGTCTTTATCTTTTACATACTCTTTTAAGGCTTCTAAATTTTGGTTTGCAGTTGTAGTTACTAGATTGACTTCTATATTATCAAACTCTTTTAAAACTTCTAAAATATCTATATTTATATTACTATGGTCTGCTCCACCCATAGCTACAAATATAGTTTTCATTTTCTTTTGTACTATAAACTCTTCTCTAAGCAGTGTATATTTTGATCCACATCTAAGCTCACAATTTTGTGGTACTAAGCCTTTATATTTATTTTCATCACCAGATATATTATGATTTAATATTATGTCGCAGTAGTGTCTTTCATAAGTATCATCAAAACATAATAATTTTATATTTTGATTATGATCTTTTAATCTCTTTTCAAACTCATAATCAATATCATAGCTATCTATTACTATTAAATTTGGATTATACTTATCTATAGTCTTTTGAAACTCTTCTGTAGTATTGTCTTTTAAAATCTCTAATTTAAAATTAGATTCTATTATTTTATGATTTATATTACCATCTAACTCTTGTGTAGCAAATATTATAATATGACCTTTTTTAGCATACTTTTGTGCTAATACTAAATCTCTCATAATATGTCCAGTACCAATAGTAGATGATGAATTAGCTCGAAATATGATAATTTTACTTGACATTAATTACCTTTCTATCCTGAACAGTATTAAATCTTTCTTTAAAATTATCTGTAAATTCTTTATCTATTTCATAGATATTCATATCATTATATTTAAATAAAGACTTAACATGATCACCATTTGAATTAAAAATATTTGAACTCTCACAATATTCAAGATTATTTCCATCTATTCCTATTCTATTTACACCAATAATAAATTGTTGATTTTCTATTGCTCTTGCCTTTAGGAGTGTATTCCAATGATCAATTCTTTTTGATGGCCAATTTGCAATATTAATAATACAATCTGTTTTTAAGTTTAAATACTCATGATATAAATTTGAGAATCTTAAATCATAGCATATGGATAAACCAAATTTAATATTATTAAATTCTACAATTTTAATATTCTCTCCACCTACATAATATCTATCTTCATTAGCAAAACTAAAGGGATGTATCTTTTTATAGAAGTCTAAAATAGTTCCTAGGTTATCAATAAAATATAATCTATTTGATGATTTTATTTTTTCTTTTATTACAACACCAAATATAATAGTAATATTATATTTTTTTGCTAGTTCTTGAAAACTTTGTATTGTAAATGAATTTTCTTCATTTTCAGATATCACATCTGTATTTACTGAAAAAGCAGTAAGTGTCATTTCTGGGAAAATTATTAATTCTGCATTATTTAATGATGCATGTTTAATATATTCTTCACAATTTAATAAGTTTGCTGTTTTATCTTCCCAAACTTGATTTAATGACACTAATACTATTTTCATTAATTATACTTTCTAAATACTGGTTTTACAGGTTCACCAATTAATAATTCCTGTACTTTATTCATTTCAATCGCATAAGATAAAACTTTTAATGATTTCTCAAATGCTTCTATTGTTTGATTTATCTCACTATCTCTATGTGAATATGATGGCATAATCGCCTGAACTAGTACTCCATATTTTATCATCTCTTGAGCAAATAATGTTCTCATATAATTATCTTCAAAATAAAAGTATGGTCTACAATCAACTCCTTGAATAGAAGTATATTTTTCAATACCTAATTCTTGTACAATCTTATTATAACTATCTTTTATTTTTTTACCAACACCCCACACATGCTTTGTTACTTCATAATCATTATTATTTAATATCTCTATTGTTTTTTGTGCAGCTCTTAAATGATGTGTTTCTCCACCATATGTTGTAGAAAGTAAAAACACTCTCTCTTTATCATGATCTAACCCACCAAGTTCCATTATCTCGCGTTTTCCAACTAAAGCAGAAATAGAATATCCATTTGCCATAGTTTTACCAAAAGTTGATAAATCAGGTGTTACACCATAAAGGTATTGAGCACCCTTAGGATGAAATCTAAATCCACTTACAACTTCATCGAATATTAATATAATATTTTCTTTTGTACATATATCTCTTACATCTTGTAGATAACCATCTGTGGGTTCCTCTGTAGCTGCTGGCTCCATAATAACACATGCAATACCATCATCTTTATATTTAGAAATAGTTTGTTTCAAATCTTCAATATCATTGTATTTAAAATTTTTTGTTTTATCTTTTGTACCTTGTGTAACACCAGAACTTATATCTGTATTACCTATAAACCAATCGTCAATAGAAAAGAAAGGCTGATCAAAACATCTTAATATAATCTCTTCATCTGTGTAAGCACGAGCTAATTTTACTGCTGATGTTGTAGCATTAGAACCATTTTTAGCAAATTTTACCATTTGGGCAGATGGAATTTGTTCAACTATTTGTTCAGCAAATTCTGCTTCTATAAAAGATGGTCTAATAAAGTTTACACCATTACCTAATTCTGATTTAATTGCATCAATAATTGGCTCATAAGCATGGCCTAAAAGAACAGAAGTTAATCCCATACCCCAATCTATAAATTCATTTCCATCTACATCAATAATTCTTGCACCTTTACCACTGACTATTGAATGTGGTGAAAGCTGAGGAAATTGATCATCACCTTTACTATAAGTATGTGCTCCACCAGGTATTAAAGCTGATGCCTTTTTTCTTAATATATTTGATTTTGTAAAATTACTTATCATTGTTGTCTTCCTTTATTGACTTTGCATAGCCTTCATTTCTATTTATACTATTATTTATTTTTAATAATTCTTTATTATTTTCTAAAAATTTTACAGTATCTTCAAAAGAAAAATATGTTGTATTAAAATAGTCATATATTTTAGAAATTAATAAAAAATCATTTTCTTCATCTACTGTTAATCTCCAGTTATTGTAAATTGGTTTTTTATTTAAATCTTTTATTATAAGTTTTTTATTATTTCTTATATATGGTGTTACATGTTCTAATTCTGATTTTAAAGTAGCATTATTATATGCTACTTTTAAACTATTATATGTAAAAATTTCTACATCTAATCCGTCTGGATATATTGGTTTTATACAGTTTGCTAAATAATCACACTTTCCTTTTATAAATGCAACTATTGATTCATCAATAATATTAGCATCATGCAAGGGACAATCACCTGTAAGTCTAACTATAAGATCATTATCATTCAATTTTAAATCAGAAACTGAATCATAAAATCTTTTTAAAACATTATTTTTATCACCTCTAAATATAGAAAAATTGTTATCTATAATTACTTTGTATAATTCATCATCACTATTTTCATCACTAGTCAGTAAAATCAATTTATCTATTAATTTTGATTTTGAAGTTCGTAATAGCTGATGGATAATCATTGGTTTATCTAAAATATTTTTTAAAACCTTTTTGGGTAATCTTGTAGAATCTGTTCTAGCTTGTAATAATGCTATTACTTTTGGCTTCATACATTCCACTTTGTAGGATTATATATATCTTCATCAATATTTTTAAAGTCGTCTATCATGTTTAAAATAATATTTTTATCTAAAAACTTTAATCTATTATATGTTGATATATTATCTTTTGCTTGACTAATATTGTCACAACCAAATAACATCAATGATTCTGTGGCAATAGTATCTACAAAACTCAAAGCCAATTCATTTTTAGTTATATTTAATTTTTCACAATATTCATCAATCTTAATTAAATACTTCTTTGCTTTAAGTAAATTACTTGGAACTTTGTCAATATCCATAAGAAGTAAGCCTTGAAGAAAAATACTTCGTATAAAGATTAATTTATTTTTTGCTTTTGCTTTTTGAAACCATTGCTGAGAGATTGCTCTTTGATCAAATATATTAAAAGGAATTTGTATAAATTTTATTGAATCATTATCTAATGCTAACTCAAAATCTTCATTAGTGTATATCGATACACCAAAATTTTTTATTTTATTATCATCAATTAATTTTTCAACTAAAGAAGTATACTCTTGAGTCCAAGTATATAATAGCTCACTATCATGAAGAAGTAAGCCATAAAGACAATTTATATTTAAATTATTTAATGAATTATCAATATTCATTTCTAAATTATTTTGAAATAAATCAGATTTTAATTTTGAAATTATGAATATATCTTTTTTAGTTTTAACTGATTCTCCAAGTACCTGTTCAGAAGTACCATAAGCTTGTGCCGTATCAAAACAATTTATATTATTATCGTATACATAATCAATTATTTCATTAACTTCTTCCTGTGTTGGTTGCCCTCCACTATTAGCAATACCATAATCTAATCCAAATTGAACTGTACCTAGTGATAATTTTGATAATTTATTATTATTATAAACTACTTGTTTCATCTACTTTAAAACCTCTAATACACTTTTGATAACATACTCTTGCTCTTCATTGCTTAACAATGGATACATAGGAAGAGAAAAACATTCTTCATAATATTTATCCATCATAGGTGTATTTTCATCTCCATAGCCTAAACTTTGGTAGTATGGTTGTTTATTTATTGGCATATAGTGTAGTTGAATACCTATATTCTTTTCTCGTAACTTATTGAAAAGGTCTACTTTTGATATATTTAGTTTAGAAAAATCCACCTGAACTACATAAAGGTGATACGATGATTTTCCATCAAAAGTATATAATGGTTTAACAATTGTATTTTCAAATGCATCATCATAATTTTTAACTATTTCAATTCGTCTTGCTATGAAACCATCAAGTCTTTTAAGTTGAGACAATCCAAGAGCACACTGAATATCCGTAATACGATAATTAAATCCTAAATCTCTCATCTCATATTCCCATGGTTTCATATCTGATGTTTTTACCATACCATGACCACGAAGCATAAGAAGCTTTTCGTATATCTCTTTTGAGTTTGTAGTGATTGCTCCACCCTCACCAGTTGTAAGGTGTTTTACTGGATGAAAAGAGAATATACTACAGTCACTATTAGTACAGCTTCCAGACTTTATACCATCATACACAGCACCTATTGCATGGGCATTATCTTCTAGTATTGTTATATTATATGTTTTTTTAAGATATGCTAACTTTTCTTGATTTAGCATATTTCCACTAAATGCAACGGCATAAATAGCTTTTATTGAACTGTCTTTTTTTAAATATTCTTCACATATGTCCAAATCAATATTTCCATCTTGAGCAATATCTACAAAAATAGGCTTTGCCCCTACATATAGTATTGAATTTGATGTAGCCAAAAATGAATTTGGAGTAGTCAATACTTTATCATCTTTTTTTAATAAAACTAAGGAAGCTAAATGTAATGCAGCTGTACCATTTGCTACTGCTAATACATACTTTGCTCCACAATAAGAAGATAAAGCATCTTCAAATTCTTTTACCTTTGGTCCAGTAGTTAAATAATCAGATTTTAATGTATCTACTACAATATCTACATCATCTTGATTTATATTTTGCTTACCATAAGGGATGAAATTCATTTTATGATTTCTCCACCATATCTAGAAATTCTGTCTTTGTAAACCATTGAGTATTATTAAGTGAATTATATTCAAATCCAATTCCTATATCTTTACCTTTTTGGCCTAATGCATTGATATTATAATCAACAATATGACTAAATTGAATAGTTGGTTTAATTACATAATATGTATCAAATTCTATAACACTATCATCAGCTGTAATCATTACTTCATGTAATTTTTCACCAGGTCTAATACCAATAACTTTATGTGGTAATTCAGGAGCTAATGCTGTAGCTAAATCAATCATTTTTAAAGATGGAATTTTAGGTATAAATATCTCTCCACCATGCATTCTTTCAAAGTTATCTAAAACAAATTTCACACCATCTTCAAGAGTAATTAAAAATCTAGTCATATCTACATCTGTAATTGGAAGTTCTGTAGCACCATCATTTATAAGCTTTTTAAAGAAAGGTACAACTGAACCACGACTACCTACTACATTTCCATATCGTACAACAGCAAATCTAGTTTTTTTAGTACCTACAACATTATTTGCTGCTACAAATAATTTGTCAGATACTAACTTTGTAGCTCCATATAAATTAATAGGACCAGAAGCTTTATCTGTAGAAAGTGCTATTACTTTATCTACTTCATTTTTAATTGCAGCATTAATTACATTTTGAGCACCATCAATATTTGTTTTAATACATTCCATTGGATTATATTCTGCAATTGGTACATGCTTTAAAGCTGCTGCATGAATAACTATATCCACGCCATCCATCGCTTCTATAAGTCTAGATTCATCTCTTACATCACCTATAAAATATCTCATACAAGAATTATCAAAAGTTTGTGCCATCTCATATTGTTTTAATTCATCTCTACTAAAAATAATTATCTTATTTGGTTTATATTTAGATAAGATTATCTCTGTATATTTTCTTCCAAAACTTCCTGTTCCGCCTGTAATTAGTATATTTTTATTGCTAAACATTTTTATCTCCATTTTTATTTTTGTATCCATTTGGATTATTCATTTGCCATTTCCAACTATCTTGACACATTTCATTTATAGTTTTAGTTGCTTCCCAATTTAATATTTCTTTTGCATAAAAAGGATTTGCAAAACATTTAGCAATATCACCAGCTCTTCGCTGACACTTTTTAAAGGGTATTTCTTTACCACTTGCTTTTTCAAAAGCTTTTATCATATCTAATACACTGTAACCTATACCAGTACCTATATTAAAAGTAGAATCTTGTATCTTATAGCTATTTGAGTTTAAATAATTTATCGCTTTTACATGTGCATTTGCTAGATCTACTACATGAATATAATCTCTTACACCAGTACCATCTTTTGTATCATAATCATCACCAAAAACATTTAAATATTCTCTTTTACCAACTGCTGTTTGAGCTATAAAAGGCATAAGATTATTTGGTATTCCATTTGGATCTTCACCTATAGTTCCTGATTGATGTGCACCAACTGGATTAAAATATCTAAGTATTGCTATTTTGAATTCATTATCACTAGTATAAACATCATTTAAAATTCGTTCAATCATATATTTACTAGTACCATAAGGATTTGTTGTTGCACCTATTGGAAAGTTTTCTAGTATTGGTGTACTTTCTGGATCTCCATATACTGTAGCACTTGAACTAAATACTATCTTTTTACAATTGAACTCTTTCATCACTTCTAAAAGTCTTAGTGTTCCTACTACATTGTTATCATAGTAAGATAGTGGATTTTGTACTGATTCACCAACTGCCTTTAATCCTGCAAAATGTATCACAGAATCTATATCATATTTTTCAAATACTTTTGTAAGTGTTTTAGTATCTCGTATATCACCTTGCTCAAAAAGTATATCTTTATTTATGATTTTAGATACTCTTTTTAAAGATTCTTTTGATGAATTACAAAGATTATCATATACTACAAAATCATAACCAGCATTTGCTAATTCTATTAAAGTATGACTACCTATATAACCAGCACCACCTGTTACTAATATCATAATTGAGTACTTTCATATTTTTCTAATTCTCTTTGCATCTTTTCATATTCAGCTTTTTTAATCTTGATAAACTTTTTAGTAATAGTAATCTTTTCATTAAGACCTTTTTCTGTAAGTAAATACTTATATTTTTTCTTATTTTCAGCATTTACAAAATTACCAGCTTTTATAAAACCTTTTTCTATCAATGCATTAGCTATATAGTTCACTTTACCAATAGCCATAGTAAGTTCTTGAGCTATGGTAGTTTGTGTTTTATTCTCTGCTAATGATTCTAGTACTTGAAGTTCTATATATTCTTTATACTGTTGAGTATTCAATTTATTTGAGCCTTATTATTTTTTCAAATTTTGAAATTATAACAAGTATTAAGATAATATTAGATTAAAATAGAAAGAAAATTCAAAATTTGAAAATACAAAAAATAAAAGAATAGTTATTTTATATCTTCATATTTAATTTTGATTTTACCATTTGGTTTAATAACAAGCTTTTGATAGCCTTTATTAGTAACTTTGCCACGTATTTCTGTATATTTGTTTATATCTACATTATGAAGTTCTGATATAAGTTCTACTGCTTTAAAATCAATGATACTATACTTCTTTTTATCATGAGATTTGATAACCCATTTATTTGTAAAATGTTTTTTGTCTTCATATGAATAAAAATATCGTAAAGATATATCATCATCTAGCTTTATCTTTTTGTAGTGAGTTAAATGTTCTTTATTTATTATATGTGTAGTATTTACTTTAATATCATCAGTTTTAGAAGTCATAATTATCCTTATATAAAGATATTATAACATTTACTTACCTAATATTTTAAAGGGTATTGTAGTAGTTAAAATAGATTCTAAGCAGCATTTTCTAGTTCATGTTCATATAAAATAAGGTTATTTATAGAATCTTTCATAAAAGATATATTTTTAGAGCTATTTTTGTAAGAAAAATTAAAATTTTCTAAGAATTCATTCATCCAATGTATTGATATTTCTTTATTAGTGTCATTAGGCATATACAGGGTTTTAAAATATGCTTTTAATGCAGTAACTTTTATCTTTTCTTTTAATCCTTTATCATTGTTATATCTATATAAAGTTCTTTTAGACCTTTTAGAATATTTAGATACATTACTTTCTATTGGTAATTCATTATTTTTATATGTTTTTATAGTAGCTTTTACAATATCTTGAATAGTACTTTCATTTCTTTTTATTGTAGACAGTATTTGACCTATTCTTTGTCTTATAAATTGTTCTTTACCATTTTCTTTATAATTATGTATTTCTAATAGATTTAATATTTTCCAATAAGGACCTTCTTTCCATTCTGATTTTTCTTTTTTGTATTTATTTGGTTTTTTAATATTTTTTGTATACTTTAGAATTGATGTATATATCCCTTTAATTTCTGAAATTTCTAATGGTTCATTTGCTTTATTATTACTTTCTTCAAGTATTTTCCATAATTCTTTATCTGAAATATCATTATTATATTTTATACCAAGACATTTTTTAAATAGATAATCATTTCTAAAGCCTTTTGTCATGCCTTTTTGTTCTATATTAGTCCATTTATCAATATTTTGTTTATATTTTAAATTTTGTGGTGTCACTTGGCTATTTTGAATTCTTCTTTGAATATCATCTTGTGTATCTAATAATGATGGTTGCATTGGATTTAATTTATTTGTATTTTTTGCCCTTTCAAGTTTAATAGTAAATTTTATCTAATACTTGTAAAATTCTCAAATATAAACTAGCCTTTTAAACTTGTATTTTCATAATGCTTTATCGTTCGTTTAAACTTGTATTTTGCAGTTTAAATAAGAAATGATACGAATATCAGCTATAAACGACTCATATTATGATACTATTATTGTAAATATTCGGCTCAAAGAGGTAAACATGAGTGAAACTATTACTAAATGGATATGGCAACATCCAAAGTACCCAGACTTTAACTACGATAAAACACTAATTACTGATTTAATTAGTGAAATTGATTATCACAGAGGAATACTTGATGGAATGTCAAAACTCTTTAATGAAGATGATATCAAGAGAATTGAAATTGACACATTAACAGATGAAGCAATAAATACATCATTAATAGAGGGTGAAGTATTTAAAAGAGAAAGTGTACGATCATCATTTAGAAAGAAATTAGATAAAGATTTTGATGGTAGAGCGGACAAGTACTCTACAGCTGCAACAGATAGCCTTGTTGAGATACTACTTGATTGTAGTTTGAATAAAGAAGCACTTACAATTGAAAGACTGAATGGTTGGCACAATTGTTTATTTGAAAATAGTTATAACAGATTAAGTAAAATTAACATTGCAAAATTTAGAGATCATGATGACATGGAAGTAGTATCTGGAGCAATTGGTTTTGAAAAAGTCCACTATAAAGCAGTTCCAATTTCAACATTAAATGATGATATGAAAAACTTCTTAGATTACTGTAATACAAGTAAGGAAAACATCTATATCAAAAGTGCTATTGCTCATCTATGGTTTGTATCTATACATCCTTATGATGATGGTAATGGAAGAGTTTCAAGAGCTATAACTGATTATATATTATCGCAACAAACATTAAATACACAGTTTAAACTTTATTCAATCTCTACTGCTATTAATAATGATAGAAAAGGATATTATGATATTTTAGATAAAACAACAAATCTATTTTTAAATAAAACTTTTGATATCACACCATGGCTTTTATGGAATTTGACCATCCTAAAAAATTCGATGATTGGTGCATTAAAAAATATTGATTATATTATACAAAAAACAAAGTTCTGGGATGTTTACAGGATGAAACCACTAAATGAACGACAAATAAAAGTTCTTAATAGAATACTTGATATAGGATCAGAAAATTTTGAGGGTGGGATTAATACAAAAAAATATATTTCTCTTACAAAAGTCAGTAAAGCAACAGCAGTTAGAGATATTACACAGTTAGTAGAATATGGTTGTATTATTCAAATAGAAGGAACCAGTGGTAGAAATATTAGATACTCTATAAATATATAAGTTGCTATTGCTCAAACTTTTTTATATGCTCCTATTATAACAATTGGAACATATAAAGGTACTTTTTTTCAGGCTACCGACAGGCTACCCCAAAATCAAGATTAGGTGCTTTTTTTGATAAATATTGATGATTTACAAGAGTTAATTATTTTTTAACAAATACTTTAAAGAGCTTATTTATGGGAGTTGACAGGCAATGATGATTAATGATAAAAACTATATACCATAGTTATCTATCATTAAAATCATTTGTATTACAGTCCTAAATTGAATATTATAGGTATTATTATAGAGATAAAGTGCTTAAAATATGATCCAATTCCTTTACTAATTTAGTTTGTCTGTTAGTT
>Ga0233430_1001816_pt1 | contig 27426 bp, 24 predicted proteins | sample SI_118_April2016_2_FD_179883 | JGI IMG/M metagenome (GOLD analysis project Ga0233430, IMG submission 179883) | Seawater microbial communities from Saanich Inlet, British Columbia, Canada - SI_118_April2016_150_MG | ecosystem: Environmental > Aquatic > Marine > Inlet | place: Canada: British... | reverse complement strand
TCATGAAGCCGGACGGCGTATGGGTTGCGGCCCCGGTCAACGTTCATACCACCAACTGGGTATGGGCCAACAAGGCGATCTTCGACAAATTGGGCATCGCCCAGCCGACCAACTGGGACGAATTCGTCGCAGCAGCCGACAAGATCAAAGCCGCGGGCATCACCCCCATCGCGTGGGGCGGACAAGCCTGGCAGGAAGCGACCGTGGTCGACGCTCTCGTTAATTCGACCGGCGGCACCGACTTCTACAAAAAGGCCTTTGTCGACATGGATCAGGCCGCTCTGTCATCCAAGACCATGGTTGAGGTTTTCCAGCGTCTGCGTAAGCTCAAAAGCTACGTCGATCCCAACTATCCGAACCGCGACTGGAACCTTGCCACCGCCATGGTCATCAATGGCGAAGCCGCCATGCAGATGATGGGCGATTGGGCCAAGGGCGAATTCATCGCCGCCAAAAAGGTCCCCAACAAGGACTTCCTGTGCTTCCGTTTCCCCGGAACTGCGGGTTCGGTGACGTTTAACTCCGACGCCTTCGCCATGTTCAAGGTCGGCGACGACGCCAAGGGCAACCAGGCGGCGCTGGCCAGCGCCATCATGGAACCTGGCTTCCAGGCTGCGTTCAACATCGTCAAGGGTTCGGCCCCGGCACGCATGGACGTTTCGGGCAAGGACTTCGACGCCTGCGGTCAGAAAGCCATCAAGCAGCTTGCCGAAGCTGCCAATGCCGACAAGATGATGGGCTCCATGGCACACGGCCATGCCGTTCCTGAAGCGGTCAAGGGCGCCATCTATGACGTCGTGACCAACTACTTCAGCTCCGACCAGTCCGCTGAAGAAGCCGTTAAGAAGCTGGCCGAGGCCGTTGCTCTCGCTCAGTAGCATGATATAGGGTTTTCCGGGCCGGAGAGCGCTTCTTCGGCCCGGTTCCCGATTTTTGAGTTTCGGAAAATCCGCATGAGTAGCCATATCGACAGACCGGCGGCGACGCGAGGCGGCATATTGGGGTGGTTGCAGATTCATCTGCCCAAAATCGTCCTGTCACCGACCTTGGCGATTACCGCCGTATTCGTTTACGGGTTTATTATTTGGACGACCTATCTGTCGTTCACCAAGTCGCGTATGTTTCCGGTTACCAAATGGGAAGGCATTTCACCCCATGTGAAGTTGTGGGCCAATCCGGTTTGGGACAAGGCGCTGGAAAACTTGGCCATTTTCGGCATCCTGTATATCGGGATCGCCACGATTGTGGGCCTCATTCTTGCGGTTATGCTGGATCAGCGCATTCGCCAGGAAGGCGTGATCCGCACCATTTATTTATACCCCATGGCGCTTTCCTTCATCGTCACCGGTACGGTGTGGAAGTGGTTGCTCAACCCCGGCCTTGGCCTTGAGCGCCTGATGCACGATTTCGGCTGGGCCAGTTTCAAGTTCGATTGGATCGTCAATTCCGACATGGCCATTTACACGGTTGTTATTGCCGGTGTGTGGCAGTCGTCGGGCTTTGTCATGGCCATGTTCCTGGCCGGGCTCAGGGCGGTTGACGACGAAATTATCAAGGCCGCATCCATCGACGGCGCAAGCCAGCCGATCATTTACTGGAAAGTGATCTTTCCGCTGATGCGCCCCATTTTTCTTTCATCCTTTGTTGTGCTTTCGCACTTGGCGATTAAAAGCTTCGATCTGGTGATTGCGCTGACCGGCGGCGGTCCCGGATATTCAACCGCGCTTCCCGCCACCTTCATGTATAGCCAAACCTTTACCCGCAACCATATCGACATTGGCTCGGCCAGTGCGGTGATGATGCTGATTACGGTCGCGGCGATCATGGTTCCGTACCTCTATTCCGAACTCAAGGCGCAGAAGGGGGTCCGGCAATGAGCATTCAGGTTGGTGGACAGCTTTCGCCCTCGCAGAAATTCTGGCGCGTGGTCCTCTATACGCTGCTGGTCGTCTTTGCGTTTGTTTATTTGGCCCCCCTGTACGTGATGGTCGTGACGTCGCTTAAATCGCTGGACGAAATTCGCGGCGGCAACCTGATGATGCCGCCGCTCGACCCGAGTTTCGACGCCTGGGTGAAGTCATGGTCCTACGCCTGTGTGGGCGTCGAATGCACCGGTATCAATAAGTACTTCTTCAATTCGTTCAAGATGGCGATCCCGGCGGTGGCGATTTCCACCTTCATGGGTGCGGTCAACGGCTACGTTCTGACCAAGTGGCAGTTCAAGGGCGCCGATATCTTCTTCGGCTTGATCCTGTTCGGCTGCTTCATTCCGTTCCAGATCGTGCTGGTTCCCATGGCCACGATCCTGGGCAAGCTGGGGTTGGCGCAAACGACGCCGGGGCTGGTTTTGGTCCATGTCACCTACGGCTTGTGTTTCACAACGTTGTTTTTCCGCAACTATTATCAGGCGTTCCCGGACGAGTTGATCAAGGCGGCGAAGCTGGATGGCGCGGGCTTCTTCCGGGTCTTCTGGCGCATCCTGCTGCCCAATTCGCTGCCCATCATCGTTGTGACGGTCATCTGGCAGTTCACCAACGTGTGGAACGACTTCCTGTTCGGAGCGTCGTTCGCGTCCGGTGATGCCGCACCCATGACGGTGGCGCTGAACAACGTGGTCAATACATCGACCAGCGTGAAGGAATACAACGTCGATATGGCGACGGCGATCTACGCTGCATTGCCGACGCTGCTGGTTTACGTCCTGGCGGGACGCTATTTCGTGCGCGGCCTCATGGCCGGCGCCGTGAAGGGATAAGAAAAGATGGCGAGCCTTCAAGTTCTTAATGTCATCAAGAAGTTTGGCGATGTGGAGGTCCTCAAGGGCATCGACATCGACGCCGAGGACGGTGAATTCCTGGTTCTGGTCGGCCCCTCGGGCTGCGGTAAATCGACCCTGCTCAATATGATCGCCGGGCTCGACTCGATTACCGGTGGCGAGGTCATGATCGACGGCAAGGTCGTCAACGCCGTTCATCCCAAGGACCGCGACATCGCCATGGTGTTCCAGTCCTATGCGCTTTATCCCAACATGACGGTCGAGAAGAACATGGCGTTTGGCATGGAGATGCGCAAAATTCCCAAGCCCGAACGCGACAAGGCGGTGATGAAGGTTGCCAAGCTGCTGCAGATCGAGGGCTTGCTCAAGCGCAAACCGGGTCAGCTTTCGGGCGGCCAACGCCAGCGTGTGGCCATGGGCCGCGCCCTCGTGCGCGATCCCAAGATATTCCTGTTTGATGAACCATTATCGAACCTGGACGCCAAGTTGCGTGTCGAAATGCGCACCGAGATCAAAAAGCTGCATCGGCGGCTGGGCACCACCATCGTTTACGTGACCCACGATCAGATCGAAGCCATGACGCTGGCGACCCGCATTGCCGTCATGAAGGACGGTATCTTGCAGCAGTTCGCCACGCCGCAGGAAATTTACGACCGTCCGTCCAACGTGTTCGTCGCCGGTTTTATGGGCTCGCCGCCCATGAACCTTATTCCGGCCAAAATCGCAAAGGACGGCGACGGCCTGAGTGTTGAGATCGCGACGGCCGACGAGCGTACCCTGCGCCTGAAACTGAATGGTACGGGAAAGGGCTTATCTGCACATGTCGGTTCGGACGTTCTTCTCGGCCTGCGGCCCGAGGCCATTACCGACCTCGAAAGCAGCGACAGCGGCGGCGATATCCAGGAAGTGGAGTGTTCCGTCGAAGTTACCGAGCCGACCGGCCCCGACATGCTGGCGGTTCTGTTGCTGGGCGGTATTGAGGTGGTTTCGCGCATGCGCTCAAGCGCCAACGTGCATATGGGCGAAATGACCAAGTTCGCGATCAACATGTCGAAAGCCGTCTTCTTCGATACCGAGACCGAAGAACGGATTTAAACCATGCCTGAGCGCTTCGACGTCGTAATCATTGGTTCCGGCGTGGGTGGCTCGGCGATTGCCCACAGTCTGGCTCCGACGGGCAAGTCAATTTTGGTGCTGGAGCGCGGCGAACGGTTGGTTCGCGAGGACCGCAACTGGGACGCGGAAGAGGTTTACGCCAAGGCCTGTTACAAGGCCGATGAGGATTGGTTCGACGCGCAGGGTAAGGCGTTCCAGCCCGGGCAATTCTATTTCGTGGGCGGCAACACCAAGGTGTTCGGCACTACGATGTTTCGTTTCCGGGCCGAGGATTTCGGCCTGCTGGAACACGAAGGCGGCACGTCGCCAGCCTGGCCAATTTCCTACGATACCCTGGAACCCTGGTATGCCGAGGCCGAGCGTCTGTTCGGCGTCCATGGCGAGGCCGGGCATGATCCCACCGAACCGCCGCGTTCGGGTGGCTTTCCCTTCGGTCCCGTTCCGCATGATCCGGAAATCGCTTTCGTTTTCGACAGGCTGCGCGAACAAGGGCTGAAACCGTTTCCGCTGCCGACATCGGTTCAATACCACGACGGCGGCAAATGCGTCGCCTGCGATACCTGTGACGGCTTCCCGTGCAAGGTGGACGGCAAGGGCGATGCCGAAGTTTGCCTGCTTGATCCAGCTCTGGCGCCCGGCAACGTCAGTTTGCGTACCGGCGCGCGGGTCGAACGCCTGATCACCGACGACACCGGAAAAAAGATCGTCGCCGCCGAAGTGGCGCACGACGGAGGCAGCGAACGCATCGAGGCCGATCTGTTCGTTTTGTCGGCTGGCGCCATCAACAGCGCCGCCCTGTTGCTGCGTTCGGCCAACGAGACGAACCCTGACGGGCTGGCCAATTCATCCGGAATGGTCGGCCGCTTTTACATGAACCACAATTGCAGCGCGGTGATGGCGCTGAAACCGTGCCACAAGTTCAAGACGCAGTTTCAGAAAAGCCTCAGCCTCAACGATTTTTACTTCGGCGACGGCGAGAACTACCGCTATCCGCTGGGCAACATTCAGCTGCTTGGCAAAATCAAGGAACCGATGTTGCGCGGTACGTTGGGCTGGATGCCCAAATGGGGCCGGGAATGGCTGGCCGGGCACAGCGTTGATTGGTATGCCATGAGCGAGGATTTGCCCGATCCCGAAAGCCGGGTCACGGTGCGCGTTGATGGCGGCATTTGCCTGTCGTGGCGGCGCACCAATACGGTGGCGCATGCGCGCCTTGTCGCGCGTACCAAGCGGTTTTTGCGCAAGGCCGGTTTTCCCATCGTCGTCAGTCAGACATTTTCCAAGGAAACGCCGTCACACCAGTGCGGCACCGTGCGCTTCGGCGACGATCCGGCGCAAGCGCCGCTGGACCCGTTTTGCAAGGCCTATGATCACGAAAACCTTTACGTGGTCGATGCCGGGTTCTTCCCGTCCTCGGCGGCGGTCAATCCGGCATTAACGGTGGCGGCCCAGGCCCTAAGGGTGGGCGCGCGCATCAGGGAAATGGAACTTCAAGCAAGCTAGGATACTTCCATGTACGATTACATAATTGCAGGTGGCGGACCGGCCGGATGTTGTCTGGCCAATCGTCTTAGCGAAGACGCGAATGTCAGGGTCCTGTTGCTGGAAGCCGGCGACCCCGATAGCCATCCCTATTTCAGGATGCCCGGCGGTTTTGCCAAGCTGACTGGCGCGCGCGGCACATGGGGGTACGAGACGGTTCCGCAAAAGGGGCTGGACGGCAAGCGTGTGTGGTATCCGCAAGGCAAGGTCATGGGCGGCGGGACGTCCATCAACGCGCAGGTCTATACCCGGGGGCATCCCAAAGACTTCGATGAATGGGCTGAAGAATGCGGCTGCGAAGGCTGGGCGTTTGCGGACATCCTGCCCTACTATCGAAAGCTCGAAGACAACCCGCGCTTTTCCGACGAATTTCATGGTCAGGGCGGCCCGTTCAAGGTTTCCGACCCGGTTCCCCATCCGCTGACGCTGGCTTATGTGCGCGCCGGCCAGCAGGCGGGCATTCCCTACAATCACGATTTCAACGGCGCCAAGCAGGAAGGCATCGGCATCTATCAGGTCACCAACCGCGACGGCAAGCGCACCAGCGGCGCATCGGCCTATTTGTACCCGGCCAAGGGACGCAAGAACCTGACGGTCAAATCGCGCGCGCAGGCCAGCCGCATCCTGTTCGAAGGCAAGCGCGCGGTCGGCGTCGAATGGATCGAAAGGGGGTCGAGCACTGCACAAAGCGCCACATGCGAGCGCGAGGTCATTGTCACGGCGGGCGCCATTGGGTCGCCCAAGCTGTTGATGCTGTCGGGTGTCGGCCGCGCCCAGGATCTAAAGGAAGTGGACATCGAGACGGTCCATGATCTGCAAGGTGTGGGGCAGAATTTCCACGACCACATGGACATTTTCGCCATCAACGAATGCTCGGGCGATTTCAGCTTCGACGTCTACAAATCCTTGCCCATGCAAGTTTGGGCCGGGCTGCAATACCTGATGTTCAAATCGGGCCCCATCGCGTCCAACCTGTGCGACGGCGGCGGGTTCTGGTATGGCGATCCGGACGCGCGTTCACCCGATATCCAGTTCCATTTTCTGCCCGGATCGGGGCTGGAAGTGGGCGTCGAGAAAATCCGCAATGGTGTCACGTCAAATTCCGCCTTCCTGCGCCCACGCAGCCGGGGGTCGGTGAAATTGGCAAGCAACAACCCTGCCGAGGCTCCGCTCATCGACCCCAACTACTGGGGTGACGCGTATGATCGGGAAATATCCATCAAGGCCTTCCGTTGGGTGCGAGAAATCATGCGGCAGGAGGCGTTCGAGCCCTTCATCAAGGGCGAGGTCCTGCCCGGCCCCGACGTCCAGACCGACGACGAAATCGCCGCCTACGCCTACAAGTTCGCCAAAACCGATTACCACCCCGTGGGCGCATGCAAAATGGGCGTGGATGACATGGCCGTGGTCGGTACCGACCTAAAGGTCCACGGCTTGGCAAATGTCCGCGTCTGCGATTCGTCAATCATGCCAAGGGTCAACAGCTCCAACACGGCAGCCCCGACGATCATGATCGCCGAGAAGGCGGCCGATCACATATTGGGGAAGGTTTGAGACTGGTGACGGTAGACACCCGCACCACGCAGACAGGATGATTTTCGGCACGTCAATCTGCGGGGAAAGAGACAGGCGGCGGTGGCCTTCCAAAATACGCGATGTACAAGCGTTCGTAAGTGCCGTCGGCCACAATATGTTTCATCTGCTGGCGAAACACGGGGACGAGATCGCGCGGAAAGTCCTTGGTTCCGACGAGCCAGGGCAAGCGCGAAAAAATCGGTTTCCCCGTAACGACGGTGGGGTCCAGGTCGAGGATTTTCCACTGCCACAGTGCCTCGGGAATGGTTGAATACCACGCATCCACCCGTCCTGCGGCCAATTTTCGGGCATTGGTGGCTGCCGACGCCGGGACCAAATTGGAAAAACCTTTCTTGATCAGCGTGTCCTCATGGGCGGAGCCGCCATAGACGGCGACCGTATCAAGGGCCATAGCCTCTTCGAAAGAATTGATCGGTTTTCCGATGGTCGCGAAGGCGAAATCGATTTTCAGTAAAGGGGATATCCAAACGAATTTCTGCTCGCGCTCGGGCGTTCGGGCCGCCGGGGCAAACAGTTTGAACGGCCTGACTTCCGCCGTGCGGATGGCCCGCTTCCAAGGTAGCACCGCGACCGTGGGATCAAGCTGAAAATCCGGCCTGACTTTGTGAACGTGTTCGCTGAGGTCAAGTATCAGGTCCACGAGAAAGCCAGGTTGCGACGCATCGTCCATCGCCAGCGGAGGAATGGGGGCCGTGATCAATTCGAAGCGTGATTGGGCGGCAGCTGGCGCAACTGTGGAAGCGGCTAAACCCAAAATGCAAAGCCACGCCGCCAAAACTCGCGGGCTCGGAGCAGATACCAATAGCGCTGAACAGTTTGATGTCAAAGCGTTTCTCTACCCGGCATGGCGGGATATGGTTGAACCCGACTCCCGAATCGCTCGCGCCAATAGTATATTTCTACCAAATTTTCCGAGATTGTTCAATCTTATGAGATGTCACAATTAGCAACCAAGGCGGGCAATCCCCACCTGGCGCTTGAACGCAATACTAACGCGGCACCCACGTTTCCTCGTTCAATCCATAGGTCTCAAGGATAGCTCCAAGGCGGCCATTGTGCCGGAGTTTATCGACCCCCTCGTCCAGCGCTTTGGCCAACAATTCGCCATGCGCGATTTTTTTGGAAAACGCGACGTAGACTTTTTCTATCGGCTTGATGCAGCCGGCCATTTCGATCTTTTCCTGCAGCCCCAGATTTCTTAGCTCGTAGTTAATGACGGATCGAACTTCGGCAAAGGTGCTTATACGTCGCGCCAGCAACAATTTAAAAAGTCTCGCGTGGGTATCGGTGCCGGTAACCGTCAACACTTGAGGTGTTTCCTTGTGCGCGATCACCCAATCATTGAGCCCGGGATTACTTCCGTATACATAGTCATTAATCCAACCCATGGTCTGCGAGGCCAGCGACCGGGGTGACTTGTACTCCCAGTCATCGGATGCCCGACGGAAAAAGCATGTCTCCACCACCCCTAGAGCGGTTTCGGGGAAGTGGTAGGGTGTCCTCTCAGGCGTTGACTTTGCCGTCCCCACAATCCCGTCAACGATGCCCGCTCGGACCATTCGCTTGGCCCGAGCCCAATTGATATTCTGATAGCTCAGCTCATAACCCGACAAGGCGAGAGCTTCTTTGGCGATATCCACCATCAGACCCTGTTGCGGCCCGCCTGTGTCACAGATAAAGGGGCACCAGGGATCAGCAGCAATCACAACAGGTTTGGGATCAGCCTGGAGCGCAGAAACAAAACACAAGTACAGGATTGCCGACAGGCTAAAACTAAATAATAATAAGTTAAATCTGGACCGGAAAAATACTGCAATCATTTTCCAATTCCGTTGCCGGTATTTTCCAGACATTGAAGGTGAGTCTCTAGAATAACTTTCAATCCCATCGTAACCATACTAAATTTTACTATCGATGGAAATGATTGCATTTTCCATCGAGAAGGGGCTGTTTTTGTTTGTTTTCAATGTGGTAATTTGTTCCAAAGGGCTTTGGGTGTGGAATTGACAGGAGAGAAGAAGATGCTCGGCGGATATCATGATCGCGTGGCTTGGGTTAATCTGACCAATGGCAAGATCGAGGTTCAGCCCATTGGCGAGGCCGATGCGGTCGACTTCATCGGAGGCGGCTGTCTGGGCGCGGCCATATTGGCACGGTTGACCGACGGCGAGACCGATCCGCTGGGGCCTGATAATCCGTTGATCATGATGACCGGGCCGTTTACCGGAACGAATGTTCCGGCGGGCGGGCGTTACGAGGTCGTGACCCTGTCGCCGGTTTCGGGCGGCTATGGCGAGGCCAACTGTGGCGGGGCTTTCGGGCGTCAGTTAAAGGGCTGCGGGTTGGACGGAATTGTTTTTACCGGGGCGTCCGAAAAACCGGTCATTCTGGTTATCGAGGAAGATGGGATTCGCCTTGAAGACGGCGCGCCCTATTGGGGGCAGGAGATCTACGAGGTCGATGAGAACCTCAAGGCGGCCTACGGCAAACATGTGGTGAACGGCGTGATTGGCCCCGGCGGCGAGCGCATGGTCGCCTTTGCCGCCATCGGCCACGACGGGCGGCACACACGCTTTGCCGGGCGCTGCGGCGTCGGCGCGGTGATGGGCTCGAAAATGCTCAAGGCCGTCGTCGTGTCGGGCAAGGGCAAGGCCGTAGCAACCGTTGCCAAACCCGACGAACTGGCGGCATCCATCAAGGCCACCATCCCCGGAGTTCAGGACACGCTGGAAAACTTCCGCACGTACGGCACGGGCGGCGGGTTGATCGTGTGTGATCAGATTGGCGATTTGCCCATCGACAACTGGCGCACCGGGCAAAACACGCCGTTGTCCAAAAAGATTACCGGCACGGCCATGATCCGCGACTATCAGCTTAAGCGCAGCGGCTGCAAACGATGCACCATCCTGTGCGCGCGTACCATGGAAGTGAAGGATGGCCCCTTCGCCACGGTGGGTGAAATTTCCGGGCCCGAATACGAAACCATGGCCAGCTTCGGCAGCCTGCTGAATATCGACGACCCGGAAGCCATCATCAAGCTGAACGAACGGTGCAACAATTTGGGTCTCGACACCATTTCGGCTGGGATGGTCATCGCCTTTGCCTTCGAGTGTTTCGAAAAGGGCATTGTGACGCTGGAGGACACGGGCGGGCTGGAACTGACCTTCGGCGACGGAGCGTCCGCACTGGCGCTGCTGGAGCGGCTGGGCCGCCCGGAAAGCGATTTCGATTGCGCGTTGGCCGGTGGGTCGCGTCGGGCCGCCGAAATATTCGGCGGAATGGCCCCCGAGTACGCGGTGGAGGTCAAAGGTCTGGAGCTTCCCATGCACGATCCGCGATACAGTTGGGGGCAGGCTTTGGCCTACGCCACCAGCAATCGCGGCGCTTGCCATCTTTCGGGCTTCATGAACGTCTACGAAGACGGCGGCACCATACCCGAACTGGGCCTGACCGAATCCCATCCCGGATACCAGCGCGAAGGCAAGGGTGAGGTGACGGCCATGGTGCAGAACCTGATGAACGTTCTGGACAGTCTGGTGATCTGCAAGTTCACCGCAATCGCCGACGCCACGTCTTATACCCGCATGGCCGAGTGGTACAGCATGATTACCGGGCGCGACATCACGGTGCAGGGTTTCAATAAAATCGGCGAGCGGGGCTTCAACTTGAAGCGCATGATCAACAACCGCTTCGGCATTGGCCGCAAGGACGACACCCTGCCGCCGCGTATGCGGACCCTGCGCAAGAAGGGCGATGATTTCGATCTGGATGTGCCGCCGCTGGCGCCGATGCTGAGCGACTACTACACCGCGCGGGGCTGGACGGAAGAGGGGTGCCCGGCGTCCGAGACGCTTTCGCGCCTCGGATTGTCACCGTTCGCCTGAGAAATTAGGAAATAGCGATCCCCAGGTCCGTAAGGGCCTTGCGGATCGCTGTTTTTTGGTCGTCGCTCGCTTCCGGCATGGGTGCGCGCGGATAAAGGCCCGGACAGCCCTGAATGGTCTGCGCGTACTTGGTGCAGGCCGGCAGGTTGTCGGCGACGATGGCGTTCCACATGGGCAGGATTTTTTCGTGCAGGGCCTTGGCGCGAACGTGATCGCCCGCCTGAACCGCATCCCACTGTTCAACGCAGGGGCCGGGGATGGCCGAAAGCGTCGCGGCGATGGAACCGCAGGCACCCAGCGCATAGGACGGATACAGAAGCGCATCGACGGCGCTGAAAATGCGGTCCTCGGGCTGACACATGAGCATCAGGTCGGCCAGCATTTTCAAATCACCGGCGCTTTGCTTGACGCCGACCACCTGCGGCACTTCGCGCATGATTTTGCACAGCAGTTCCGGCGACAGGTATGACCACGGAATGACGTTGTAAATGAGGATGTCCTGACCGGTTTCCTCGCCCATGACGCGGAAATGTTCCTGCATGGCGTCGTCGCTGGGCCGGAACAGGTAATGCACGGGCGTCACCTGCAGGGCGGCCACGTCCATATCAGCGACGGCCTTTCCGCGCCTGATGGCGTCGCGCGTGCTGTCCACGATAATTCCGGCGATGATCGGAACACGCCCGGCGGAAGCTTCCACGGCGGCTTCGATCAGGTCGCGGAATTCTTCGACGTCCAGCGTATGGCCTTCGCCGGTGCTGCCGCCCACGGCAAGGCCGTGCGCGCCTTGATCGACGCACCAGTCGACCTGTGTTTTGACGGCGCGAAGGTCAATGTCGCCGTTTGCGTCAAAGGGTGTCGTCATCGGGGGCACAACGCCCGAAAGCTTGGATGTCACGGTTTCTCTCCCATTCCGGATTGTGGAATACAATTCCAATTTATGATTTAGCTTACTTCCCCGACGGCTTTTCGTCAACTTCGGATCAAGGGAGTTAGGATGATCCTGCGTATCCCAAGCGCCGACTGATTTTCTCGGCGATATCCATGACGAGTTCAGCCAGCGACGGAATACGGTCTTCGGTCATGCGAACCTGCGGACCCGACACACTGATGGCCGCAAAAACGTCACCCGCCGCATTGCGAATGGGTGCTGCAACGCATCCCAAACCCGCCTCGTGTTCGGAATTATCGATGGCGTAACCCTGCCCGCGGATTTGGGTCAACTCGGCGCGCAGGGCATCGGGTTCGGTGATGGTCGTGCGCGTGTATCGTTGCAAACCGGCCTGAATGATTCGCGTAATCGTTTCCTCGGGTTGGAACGCCAGTGCGGCCTTGCCGACGCCGGTGCAATGGGCGGGCGCGGCGTGGATGGTGGTGACCCGGTTGCCGGTTCCGCCATCGGGGTCTCGGTGCTGGATGACCACGGCCTGCGCGCCATCGAACACGCACAAATGACTTCCCTCGCCCGACAACTGTATCAGCCGTTCCACGAAGGGAGCGGCCTCGCGCGGCAGGTCCATACTGTCCAAAACGACATTGCCCAGTTCAAACAGGCGGATGCCAAGCCGGTAATGCTCGCGTTCGCGTTCCTGCTCGACATAACCAACCTCGCGCAGAGTCGTCAAAATTCGATGGGTGGTGGTTTTGGGTAGTCCCGTTTTTTTGGCCACCTCGGCGACGCTTAACGATCGCTCAAGCCTGGAGAAGCATTCCAGCACGGCAACCGTCTTGTGTACGGACTTCAAGCCGCTTGGATCGTGACTGGCTGGCGTCTTGGACATGGAATAATCCCAATTTTTCTACGGTTCGCTTGACGATGGCAGCAAATTCTTGCAGACAGGGGCGCCGAAATGAATAACTCACAAAATACCGTAATTAAAGCCCTGGCCGGAGCGCAAGTGCGATGAGCGAAGCCGATACCAAGAACAGTGAAGAACCTCGCGATTTCATCCGCGATATCATCCGCGCCGATCTGGACGCGCGCAAGCATGAAGGTGTGGTAACGCGCTTTCCGCCCGAACCCAATGGCTATCTGCATATCGGTCACGCCAAATCCATCTGCCTGAATTTCTCCATCGCCGAGGAGTTTGGCGGGCGCTGCAATCTGCGCTTCGACGACACCAACCCGGCCAGGGAAGAGCAGGAATACATCGACAGCATCCAGGAAGACGTGCGCTGGCTCGGCTTCGACTGGGGCGATCACCTGCATTATGCATCGGACTACTTCGATCAGCTTTACGCGTGGGCCGAACACCTGATTGAAGCGGGCAAGGCCTACGTGGATGATCTTTCGGCCGATGAAATCCGCGCCCATCGCGGCACCCTGACGGAGCCCGGCAAGAACAGCCCCTATCGGGATCGCTCACCTGCGGAAAACCTGGATTTATTCCGCCGCATGCGCGCGGGCGAGTTTGCCGACGGAACGCGCGTTCTTCGCGCCAAGATCGACATGGCGTCCGGCAACATGAATTTGCGCGATCCGGTCATGTACCGCATCGTTCATGAAAGCCATCCGCGTACCGGGGATGCGTGGTGCATCTATCCGACTTATGATTTCACGCACGGCCAGTCGGACAGCATCGAACACATCACCCATTCCATCTGCACGCTGGAATTCGAGGATCACCGGCCGCTTTACGATTGGTATCTGGACAACATCGACGCGCCGTCGCGTCCGCGCCAGTATGAATTTTCGCGCCTCAACGTTTCGCACACCATCGTTTCCAAGCGTTACCTGCGCCAATTGGTTGACGAAGGCCATGTGCGCGGATGGGATGACCCGCGCATGCCGACCATTTCGGGCATGCGCCGCCGGGGCTTGCCCGCCGCGGCCCTGCGCGATTTCGCCAAGCGCGTCGGCGTGACCAAAAGCAACAACGTCATCGAAGTCGCGCTGCTGGATCATTGCGCGCGAGAATACCTTAACAAAAAGGCCCTGCGCCGCATGGCCGTGCTTGATCCGCTGAAGGTGGTTATTGAGAACTATCCGGAAGACCAGACCGAAGAACTGGACGCCGTGAACAATCCCGAGGACGCGGACGCCGGAAAGCGCAAGGTATCATTCGGGCGCGAAATCTACATTGAACGAAGCGACTTCATGGAAGATGCGCCGCGCAAGTTTTTCAGGCTTGCGCCGGGCCGCGAGGTGCGCCTGCGCTACGCCTATTTCATCACCTGCACCGACGTTATCAAAAACGACGCGGGCGAGGTGGTCGAACTGCGCTGCACCTACGATCCGGCAACCCGTGGCGGCGACTCGCCCGACGGACGCAAGGTCAAGGGGACCCTGCATTGGGTGTCGGCGGCCCATGCCGTGCCTGCCGAGATACGGCTTTATGATCATCTGTTCTCGCGCGCCGATCCGGGAGCCGACGGTAATTTCCTGGATGACGTGGATCCGGACTCGCTGAGTGTTATGGAAGGCGGCCTGTTGGAACCCGCGCTGGCAGATGCGCCGCAGGGCGAGGCGGTCCAGTTCGAGCGGCAGGGTTATTTCTGCGTGGACCCGGATTCTACGCCCGAGAAACTGGTTTTCAACCGTACGGTCGCCTTGCGCGACAGTTGGGCCAAAATCCAGGCCAAGGCCAAGAAATAGGGGTTACGCGCGGCGCGAGATGAACACCAGCGCGCCGATGACGACGGCCATTCCAGCGAAGGCCGATGCGTTGGGCAGTTCGCCGAAAAAGAAAATCCCGATTAGAACGGCTATGGGCAGGCGTGTGAAATCGACCGGCGCGACGGCGGTTGGGCTTCCCGTCGCGTAGGCCCGCGCTTGCCCGAACAGGCCGAGCGTACCCAAAAAACCGGCGGCCAGCAGAATCGTCCAGTCCCAACCAGTCGGGGACTGCCAGTTCAAAGCCACAAAGGGCGCCGTGAAAAGGGCGCCGAAGACTTGAACGTAGAAGGCCAGTTTTTGGGGCGATTCCGTGTTGGACAAGCGCTTGACGTAGAGCATCGCCAACGACAACAGAAAGGCGCTGGCCAGCGCGGCCAAGGCGGGGGTGCTGATTTCAACATCAGGCCGGGCGATGATCAGAATTCCGGCAAAGCCGACGAGCGTTGCGATGGTTCGCGGCCATCCGGCCTTCTCACCGAACGCTATGCGTGAAACCACGATCATCCACAAAGGTGTCGTGAAGGTCAAGGCCATGGCGTTGGCCAGCAGCATATTGCTGATCGCGTAAATATACAGAACGAAGGCCGCGATACCCAGCACGGCGCGCACGAAATGGCCTCCCAGTCTTTGTGTGCTCACCCCGGCAAGGCCGCCGCGCAGCATCCACGGCAACATGGACAGCGCGCCGATGATCATGCGGATGCAGACAATCTCGGCAACAGGCAGGGTTTGCCCGGCCCCCTTCATCAGGCCCGACATGACGGTCAGCAGAAAGGCGGTCAGCGCCATCCACAACATACCGCGCACGTTGGCCGAAAGTGCTTCTTTGGGGGCGGGCTTCGCCATCATGGGAATAGCTGTAGCAGGATGGTGTCGTCCCGGCCAGAACCGGTTTGGACGCCGGAAAAAAAGTCCGGGAATCCAATCATGGGATTCCCGGGAGGAGGACGCGCCACAGGGAGACTTCGGTTTTCTAGGTATCTACCGATTTTGGCGCGATGAATTTTCGGATCAGCGGCCATGTCAGGATCGCTGCGGTCGTAATGAACAAGCCAAGGGCGATGGGGTGGCCGGTGAAAAATTCGAGGAAACTGTTGTCGGTAAGGATCAAACCCTGACGCAGGCTGATTTCGAACTGCGGCCCCAAAACCAGGCCGATAACCACGGGGGCCACGGGAAAGCCGAACAGGCGCAGGAAGTAGCCCATGGCGCCGAAGCCCAAGGTCACCATCAGATCAAACGGATTGCCGCGCACACCGTATGACCCCAGCAGGCACAGGATCACGACCATGGCCAATAGCAGGGGTTCGGGCGTCTTGAGGATGCGTGTAAACCCTCGCGCCAGCACGATGCCTTGGCCCAGCATAATGATGTTGATGACGATCAGGGCGATGAAACAGGCGTAAACCACATCGCCGTTTTCCGCCATCAGGCGTACGCCGGGGGTGATCCCATGAATGATCATGGTCGTCATCATGACGGCGGTGATGGCGTCGCCCGGAATTCCCAAAGCCAGCGTCGGTACCAGCGCGCCGCCGGTGACCGCATTGTTGGCCGCTTCGGAGGCGATGATGCCATCGGGTTCTCCGGTTCCCAGGCGATCGCGCCGGGGCGAGGACCGTTTGGCCTCGGCATAACTGATAAAGGCTGCGGTGGCGGCACCGGTTCCGGGAAGCACGCCAACAAACGAGCCAATGATGCTGGACTTGGCGAGAACCGCCAGACGCGGTTTCCAATCGGCCCATGAGGGAAGCTTGATGCCCGATTTGGCGATCCAGTTGGGGGTTTCCGTGACTTTTTTCCCGACTCGGATGAAAACCTCCGATAGGGCGAAAATCCCGACCACCACGGCGATCAAATCAAGCCCGGCCGAAAGTGGAAAGTAACCAAAATTGAAGCGAAGGTCGCCGGTGATGGGATCGGCGCCGACTGTGGCGCAACACAACCCGAGGACACCGGCCAGCAGGCCCTTCAACATGCTGCCGCGCGAAATGCTGGCGATGCAGGTGAGCGCCATCGTGATCAGGGCGAATGTTTCGATGGGGCCGAATTTAAGAGCAATCGCCGCTAGTTGCGGCGCCGCCAGAATCAAAACCATGCACGAGAATAGGCCACCGATGACCGAGGCCATGGTCGACCAGCCCAGGGCCGTGTCGGCCTTGCCCTGCTGAACCAGGGGAAACCCGTCAAAGCATGTTGCCGCCGATTGCGGCGTGCCGGGGGTATTGATCAGGATGGCCGAGACCGATCCGCCATAGACCGATCCGCAATAAACGCCGAGAAGCAGCGTAATGGCCGGAACCTGTTCCATGGAAAAAGTGAACGGCAGGCAAACCGTCAATGCGACGACGGAGCCAAGCCCCGGTAACGCGCCGATAACGATGCCAACCAGCGTACCGATGAACATCGAAATGCCGACCGCAGGCGATAAAACGAGATCCAGAGCGGGAAGAACGTGTTCCATCGATTAAACCCACGTAAACCAGGGTGAAACAGGCAGGCGGATCAGCAGGATTTCGTGGAACAGGTACCACGTGAACACCGGGAAAACGATCCCGGCCAAAACCAGCCCCAGGGGTTTGCGGAACCCCATGAACCAACTCGCCGACAAAGAGAAAAGCAATGTCGAAAATAAAAAGCCGATTTGCGTCAACAAGAGGGTGCAAAGCGCCACAAGGCCGAACATCCCAAAAAGGCGCGCCCAATTTTGCGCAGCCGGGGCCTTGGTTTTGCCGACAATGGAAGTGACGACCAGCAGTCCTGAAATGCCGATCCACATCCAAAGCAGAATACGCGGATAGAACATGGGCCCGAATTCGGCTCCGATCCCCATGCCTTGGTATTCGTCGCTGTAGGTATGGACGAGCAATGAAAGCGCTAAAAGAAGCAGAAAGCCGCTGAAATAGCTTTGAAGGTTTGCTTTCATTATCCCGTGGTCCCTGGTGTTGGGCTGCGGTCACGGGGGTGAAACGCCCCGCGACCGCAGCTAACCGTCGCAATGCGATCCTGATTACTTCTTCAGACCCGCTTTCTCAAGGATGGTGCCGTTTTTCTTGTATTCAGACTGCGCGAACGCTTGGAATTTGGCGCTGTCCATATACAGGATATCGGTATTGGTCTTCTTGGCAAAGGCCTTGAAGCCGTCGGACGCCGCACCTGCAGCGCAAGCCTTATCAAGCTTGGCGATGACGTCGGCGGGCGTTCCCTTGGGTGCGAAGATACCGCGCCACACCGAGAACTGAAGGTCGTTACCCAGCGACTTCATGGTCGGAATATCGCTAAGCGCCGGAATGGATTCGGCGGTGAAGGTGGCAAGGGCTTTGACGTCGTAACGGCTGAGAACAACCGGCGTATCGGCAAACGCCTGGATGACGCCACCGGCCATGGACTTCATGGCGTTGGCCGTGCCCTTGTCGGGCATGTGTTTCATCTTGAGACCCAGCGCGCCTGCGGTGGCGGCCATGGCAAGGTGCGGGATGGTGCCGGGGCCGGAGGATCCGTAAACGTACTTGCCGGGCTTGCCCTTAACTTCGGCAACGAAATCAGCCAGTGAATTCCACGGCGCATCTTTCTTGACCATGAATGTCACGGGGCTGGCCGTTACGTTGCAAACGAATTCCCAGGAAGCAAGGCTGTAGGGGAGTTTACGAATGTGGGGCTGAATGGTGGCGGGTCCGATGGGCAGGAAGCCCAAGGTGTAGCCGTCGGCCTTGGCGTTGGCGGCTTCGGCGGCACCCACCGTGCCACTGGCACCGGCGGTGTTTTTGACGATCACGGTGCCGCCAAGGGCTTTGGCGAATTCCTGCTGGAAGGCGCGCGCCACGCCGTCGGTGCCACCGCCGGCGCTGAACGGAACAACGAACGTCACCGGGCGGTCCGGAAACGCGAACGAGGTGGATGCGGCAACCATCATGGCGGTCGTCGCGGCGGCGCCGATAAGTGCTTTCTTCAACATGGTATTGTATCCCTTTCGTTAGACTACTTAGTATGATCTCCCGATGTCGCTGAACACGTAATTGACGTGTTCTTTTCTTTCCGCGTTAAGCAGAAACCTCCTTCAATGCCGCGGTCGCGCCGCGCATCATGAACGCCAGATCGCCAGCCACGGCGGCGAACTGATAACCATTGTCCAGACATTTGCGGACAGCCTCTGGCATCCCCATGACTGTGCCGATGGGAACACCGGCCTTGGCACTTCGCTGGGCTGCGTCCATCATCAGGCCCTGTACCTTTTCGTGGCCCGGATTGCCGATTTCACCGACGGCCGCCGAAAGATCGCCGGGTCCGACGAACAGCGCGTCCACGCCGGGAACGGCGGAAATTTCCCCCAGATTTTCGATGGCTGACGGCGTTTCCAACTGGGCCATGATGCAGATGTTGTCATTGGCCTTTTTGGCGAAACCGTCGATGGTTCCGTAACGGCTGGCCCGGTGCATCAACGCGAATCCGCGGTAACCATCGGGCGGATAGCGCGTGGCCCCGACAACCGCTTCGGCCTGCTCGGTGTTTTCGATCATCGGCACCATGAGGTTTCGCGCGCCGGAATCCAGAACCTGTTTGATGATGATGGGGTCCTGACTAGGCAGCCGGACGACGGCTTCGGTCGGGGTTGAGGCGATGGCGCGCAGGCAATCCTGAAGCAGTGCAATGGAATAGGGCGCGTGCTCCAAATCAACGACCAGAAAGTCGAACCCAACCCACCCCATGGCCTCGGAGGCGTGAGTGCTGCCAACCATGTTCCACGACCCGATAAGCCGTTTCTGTGCCAGTAAATTTGCCTTGAAGGTGTTTTCGTTGTTGTCCATCAATTGATATCCGGTTCGATGACGCCGCCGGGGGCGGCCAGAAAATCGAAATCCACGCCTTCGTTGGCCTGGTTGACGTGTTCGGCGAAAACCACCCCGTAGCCGCGTTTGTAAAGCGGTTCAGGTGCTGTCCATTCGGTGCGACGGCGGTCAAGTTCGGCATCATTCACCAGAACGTTCAACGTGCGATTGGCAAAATCGAACTCGATCATGTCGCCCGTTCGCACCAACGCGAGCGGGCCGCCGATGGCCGACTCCGGCGCAATATGAAGAATGACGGTGCCGTCGCGGGTGCCGCTCATGCGCGCGTCCGATATGCGCAGCATGTCGCGCACACCCTTTGCCAGCAGTTTCTTGGGTATCTGCTGATCTCCCCACTCGGCCATGCCCGGCCCGCCAATGGGTCCGCCGTTCAAAAGCACGAGGACCGAATTTTCATCGACGTCCAGATCGTCATCGTCGATGCGGGCGTACAGGTCGTTGTAATCCTCGAACACCATCGCCGGACCCGTGTGCTGCAGCAACTCGGGGCTGGCCGCGCTGGGTTTGATGATGGCCCCGTCGGGGCAGATGTTGCCGTGCAAAACGGCCACGGTGGGGCGGTCGTTCAACGGTTTGTTGCGGGGCAGGATAACGTCGTCGTTATGGACCTTTGCGCCGGCGATGTTTTCACCCATGGTCTTGCCGGTAATGGTCAGGGCGTCCAGACGCAGTTTGTCGGAGACGCGGCTCAGAAGGGCGTTCAGGCCACCCGCGTAGTGGAAGTCCTCCATCAGGTATTCACCCGATGGCATCAGGTTGGTCAGAACCGGAACCTGGCGGGCGATCTCGTCCATTTGCTCAAGCGTTACGTCGGCCCCGATGCGCCGGGCCATGGCAATCAGATGGACGGTTGCGTTGGTCGATCCGCCAAGTGCTGCGTAGGTGACGATGGCGTTATGGAAAGCGTCGTTTGTGGCGATCTTGGAGGGTTTCAGGTCTTCCCACACCATTTCAACGATGCGCTCGCCGGCGTCCGTTGCCATGCGTGGATGGGCCGAATCGACCGCCGGAATGCTGGCCGCTCCCGGAATGGAGAAGCCCAGAGCCTCGGCGATGGAGGTCATGGTCGATGCCGTTCCCATGGTGCAGCAGGTGCCGTTGGAACGGGTCATGGCGGCTTCCAGTTCGCGCCAGTCGTCGTTGGTGATGGTTCCGGCGCGCAATTCGTCCCAATATTTCTTGGTGTGGGTGCCGACGCCGATGGTTTTGTCACGCCACTTGCCGTTCAGCATGGGACCGGCGGGCACGAAAATGCAGGGCATGTCCATGGTGAAGGCGCCCATGAGCAGGGCGGGCGTGGTTTTGTCGCAGCCGCCCATGAGAATGGCGCCATCCAGCGGATGGCTGCGGAGCAGCTCCTCGGTCTCCATGGCCAGCATGTTGCGATAGAACATGGTGGTCGGCTTGACCATCACCTCGCCAAGGGAAAGGGCCGGAAGTTCGACGGGAAAGCCGCCTGCCTTCCACACGCCGCGCCGCACTTCGTCGGCCCGCTCGCGCAGGTGATAGTGGCAGGTGCTCATTTCGCTCCAGGTATTGATGATCCCGATCACGGGACGTCCAACAAAATCCTGGCGGCGAAAACCCATTTGCAAAAAACGCTGGCGGTGGGCGAATCCGCGCATGTTTTCAGTTCCGTACCAACGGTGACTGCGCAGCGTCTTGGGCGTTTTCCTGTTCTCGCTCATCGAATGAAGCATCTCCGGTTTTTGAATATTGATAGTGCGTGACAATATATGTTACCGGTAACAGTTGGAAATGTTACCGGTGTCATTTTGAATTGTCAAGGTGTATAATCAGGGCTGTTCAATTTTGAGCGTCCACAATTCGGGGCTTTCGCAAGGCATGGCAGAACAGGAAAAAGGCCCGGATGCTGTTGTAAGCGGGGCGGGGCGAGCATCACGCCGCCGCAGTGGGCGTGTGACCATGCGCGAGGTAGCCGACCGGGCCGGTGTTTCAAAGATTACGGTGTCGCGGTTGTTGCGCGATCCCGACTCCGTTTCCAAAAAACTTCGGCCCCGAGTCGAAGCAGCGATTCGTGAATTGGGATATGTGCCGAACCGGATTGCGGGCGGTCTCGCATCGATGCATACCCAGATGATTCCGGTCATCGTTCCGGCCCTTACCAATTCGGTTTTCGCCGATATCGTGCAAGGGGTTCACGACGTTCTGTTGAGCCGGGGCTATCAAATCCTTCTGGGCAACACCAACTATTCGCCCGACGAAGAAGAGGCTTTGATTTCGGCTCTTCTCGGCTGGTTTCCCGAAGGCATCATCGTTACCGGAACCCATCATTCCGAAAATGGCCGCGCCATTTTGGAAAATTCGGGCATCCCGGTGGTAGAGGTCATGGGGCTTGGCGACCAACCGGTTGATATGAACGTCGGATTTTCCAACTTCCAGGCGGGTTACGAGATGGCCGGTTATCTCTTTGATCGCGGATATCGGCGCATCGCGTTCGTTGGCGCCCTCATGGATCTGGATTTGCGCGCCGCTGAACGCCGGGACGGGTGCTGCGCCGCCCTAGCCGAGCGGGGTTTGCCGGTAAATCTTGGTATGGATTGTCCCGGTCGATCCGCATTGAGGCTGGGCGGCGAGGCTATCGCCAGGGTGTTGGAGCAGACGCCCGAGGTAGATGCCGTCTTTTTCGCCAATGATGTTCTGGCGGTCGGGGCGATCTTAGAATGCGAGCGGCGCGGCGTCGAAGTGCCGGGACGGGTCGCGATCGCCGGTTTCAATGGTTTGGATATCGGCGCCGAGACCAATCCGGCTCTGACCACGGTATTCTCGCCGCGCTATAAAATGGGGCACATGGCTGCCGAAATGCTTATGCAACGGCTGGCTGGCGAAGAAGTGGAAAACAAGGTCATCGACACCGGCTTCGAAATCATCGAACGCCAAAGCACCTGATTTCCCCGGTCAATAGAAAGGGGGAGGGGCTGTCCGCCCGCTCCCCCGTTTTTCGTCGAATAATGTGGCGAACGGCTATTTCAGGTCCTTCATGTCGATGAAGTCCATGTCGCCGAAGACCTGGTTTTCGCCACACATGGCCCAGATGAAGGTGTAGTTGGTGGAGCCGACGCCCGAATGGATCGACCAGCTGGGGCTGATCACGGCCTGTTCGTTGCGCATGACGATGTGGCGGGTTTCAGAAGGCTCGCCCATCATATGGAAGACGACGCCGTCCTCGGGCAGGCGGCAGTACAGATAGACTTCCATGCGCCGCTCGTGGGTGTGACACGGCATGGTATTCCACATGCTGCCTTCGTTAAGCTTGGTCAGGCCCATGCAAAGCTGGCAGCTTTCCAGCACCGCCGGGTGCAGGTATTTGTAGATGGTACGCACGTTGGCGGTTTTTGGGTCGCCCAGGGATTCGGTCTCGGCGTCGGCGATGTTGATTTTGACCGCCTTGTACGCCGCGTGTGCGGGCGCGCTTGTGTAATAGAACTTGGCCGGGTTGGCGGCATCTTTGCTGCGGAACAGAATTTCCTTGGTGCCCATGGGCACGTAAAGGCCATCCTCGGCGCCAAGCTCGAACGCCTCGCCATCGATGGTGACGACGCCGGGGCCGCCGATGTTAATGGTGCCAAGCTCGCGGCGTTGCAGAAAAAAGTCGACGCCGAAGGCCGTGCTGGCTTCGAGCGCGATGTCGGACTTTCCCGGGCAAGCCCCGCCGACCACGATACGGTCGATGTGGCTGTAGGTCATGGTGATTTTGCCGGGAACGAAAATATCGTCGATGAGGAACTCGCTACGCAGTTCCTCGGTCGTTAGCGTCTTGGCGTGGTCGCTGTGAATACCCTGGCGAACGTCCATCGGTCTTTCCTTTTCGTTTTGTACTAACCAAAAAACCACTCTCTCCGCGCACAAGCCAACGGCTGGGCGGCGGTCGAGAATGGTTCCCCGAATGTATTGACGTGTTCCCCGCGCATCATGCGAAATCCGGTCCGTTGATGCAAGCGCGCAATGGGCCTGCAATGGGCCTGCGCCCGATTAGTATGGTGAGCGACCGCCGGATAGATCGAAAATGGCTCCGGTTGAAAACGAATTGTCTTCCGAGCTTAACCAAGATATTTGCGCCGCCACTTCATCCGCCTGACCAAGACGGCCCATGGGGGTCTGAGCGATGACGGCATCCAAATAGGTGTCGGTGAGGTCCGAAAGAAAAGGAGTTTCGATCGCGTTGGGCGCAACACCGTTGACGAGAACACCCGTATTCGCCAATTCGCGACCGAGGGTTTTGACATACGTGATGGCTGCGCCCTTGGCGGTCGCATAAGCGGCGTTGCCTGGCGCACCAAGCAGACCGACCACCGAAGTGACAACGACGACACGCCCGTAACCGCGTTTGACCATCGCGGGAACAACGGCCCGGCAACTCAGAAATACGCTAAGCAGGTCGTTGCGCAACAGGTGGTTCCAGTCATCGAGAGTGAATTCAAGCGCCCTCTTCTGAATGCCCACGACCCCGGCATTGGCGACCAGGATGTCCACTTGGGGAAACTGCGAGGTGGTTTTTGCATAGGCTTCGGCAACGGCGTTTTCGTCGCCGCAATCGCAGAGAATTGCTTGAACATTCCCTTTGGCGGCAAGAGACGTCGCAGCCTCATCTAGGGCTTCATGGTCGAAATCCCAGAGGCTGACTGCTGCTCCACAATCGAGGAAACGTTCCGCCGTGGCGAAACCGATTCCCCTGGCCCCGCCAGTGATGATCGCGTTGCGCCCTTTAAAATTGTAGCTGTTCACCGTTTTCTCCTCACCCAGAACTGCATTCCCCGATTGCGGCGGAGGTTCCGCCATGGCGGAAATCATTAAATGCCAAGAAAGGCTTTGTTACGTTAGTGGTTGGTTGCGGCATGTGCTATCAGTTTTACTTGGCCAGTTTGATTGGCTTGTCGCGGGGGACTAAATGCCGACCATTCTCGGAGAACACTTCCTTCTCAAGCATTTGCCGGAGGCGGACCTCGTGCGTCTGGGAAAGTTCGCCAAGACGCGGCGCTTTGGTCCCAAGGAACCGGTCTTCATGAAGGGCGATCCGGCGAGCGGTATGATGGCCGTCCTTGCGGGGCGGGTTCGCATCAGTTCGTTTTCGTCCGAAGGACGCGAGGTGGTGCTGAATGTCATCGGGCCGGGCGAGGTGTTCGGCGAGATCGCCTTGATTGACGGCGGCGAACGCACCGCCAACGCCGTGGCCATGGAAAGCACCGAACTGATGGTGCTGGAACGCCGCGACTTTCTTCCCTTCCTGGAACGCAATCCCGAGCTTTGCATCAAGTTATTGATGGTCATGTGCCATCGCCTGCGGCGAACCAGCGAACAGTTGGAAGATTTCAGCTTTCTCGATTTGCGCACCCGTCTGGCCAAGCGCCTGCTGGACCTGGCGAACGATCACGGCGTTGAGGAGGACGGCGGCGTGCGCATTTCTCTAAACCTGTCCCAGCGCATCCTGGGCGCCATGATGGGCACGTCGCGCGAAGCCGTGAACAAACAACTGCGCGCCTGGGAAGAAGAAGGACTGATCCGGCTGAAACGCGGTTCGGTCACGCTGCTTGATCCCGAACAGCTTGAGCTCATCGTCGAGGCGATGGGCTGAAGCGAAATTCCAAATTCTTTTTTTCGGAAAGTGAACTGCTTCACATTCGAAGCGGCGCAATCCACGATATACGGAATGATCAAAAAATAATATCGTTCCGGCATATTGCAAGCGGATATATTTCGTCCCTATATATTTCATATTGCAATATATCAAATCGATATATATAACGCGGCTCTGTTTTTCGTTTGGGAAGGTTAACGGCATGGACGCGAAAACCCTGTGCCTGGGTGTTTTGACCCGGGGCGATGCAAGCGGATACGAGATCAAAAAGCAGCTTGAAGAAGGGCCGCTGGCCCATTTCTATAGCGCGGGCTTTGGCTCGATCTATCCCGCTTTAACGGGGCTGGCGGAAGCGGGATATGTCACCGGCACCGAGATGGTGCAGGAAAAACGCCCCGGCAAAAAAATCTACAGCATTACCAAAGCCGGGCTGGAAGCCTTTCGCAACACCCTTGGCAAAGATCCCAGCGGGGACAGAATTCGCTCGGAGTATCTGTTTATAATGTTCTTCGCCCATTTTCTCGAGCCCGGGCGGGCCGACGAGATTTTCGAGGGCTACCTTGCGCAATATCGCGCCACCGTCGAAGCGATGTGTTGCGCGGATCTAAGTGGATTGGCCCCCGGTCAGAAATTCGTTCACGACTTTGGCCTGTCCATTTACGGGGCGATTGTCGAATTCATGGAAAAGAACCGCCACGTTCTGGCGGATACGGGCGTCGCAGGTGCTGCGCCGACCTTTGAGCAACGCGCGGGAGCAGCGGAATGAAACGTTCATACCTATTTGCCGTCTTGGTCGCGGTTTCGGTGCTGGGCTGGATCATGTCGGGGCAGATCGGCCAGACCAGCGTGACAGAAGGCGCCGAACCGATCGTCGGCACGGCTGCTGCCGACGAGGTTCTGCCCAAGGTGCGCGTTCGGACCATGGTGGCCCAGCAAAGGGATAACGAGATCGTCCTGTTCGGGCGCACCGAAGCTGAGCGTGTCGTCGATGTCATGGCTGAAACCAAGGGCCGCGTGATTTCGCGCTTGGTCAAGAAGGGCGACCGGGTCAAAAGGGGCGACGTGCTGGTTCGCGTGGCCATGGATGACCGCAAGGCCCGTTTGGCCGAAGCCGAAGCCGTGCTCGAGCAGCGCAAAATCGCCTTTGAAGCGGCCCAAAAACTTTCCAAGAAGCAATTTCGTTCGGTTGTGACTCTGGCCCAGAACAAGGCCGAACTGCAATCTGCCAAGGCCCGTCTGGAGGCCATCAAGCTGGACATTCAACGCTGCACCATCCGCGCGCCGTTTGCCGGCGTGGTCGACGAACTTCCCGCCGAAATCGGCTACGTCGTGAATGTCGGTAGCGCGGTTGCGCGCGTTGTCGACCTCGATCCCATTCTGATTGTAGGCGAGGTTGCTGAGCGAAACGTTTCGGCTGTCGCGCTGGGTTCGCTGGGCATTGTTCGCCTGATCACCGGCGCCGAGGTCGGCGGCACCGTGAGCTACGTTTCAAAGGTGGGCGACGAAGCGACACGTACGTTCCGCGTCGAGGTCGAGGTCGATAACCCGAAAGGGGAGATCGCCGAGGGTTTGACGACGGAACTTCGCTTGCCATTGGGCAGCGTGTTCGCCCACAGGGTATCGCCTGCGTTGCTGACGCTTTCGGATGAAGGCGTGGTCGGCATCAAGGTGGTTGGCAGTGGCGACATCGTCAAATTCTATCCGGCCATACTGGTCGCCGATACTGCCGACGGCGTGTGGCTGGGCGGATTGCCCGAACGCATGAATCTGATAACGGTTGGCCAGGAATTCGTGCGTATCGGTCAGCGCGTGGTTTCCGTGCCCGAAGGTGCCACTGGCGGTGATGGCGGCGCATCATGAACGGAATTATCGACTTCGCTTTTAACCGTTCGCGCGTCGTCTTTTTGACGTTGTTCGTGATTCTGATTGCGGGAACCATCGCCTATATCAACATCCCCAAGGAATCCTCGCCGGACATCAACATCCCGATCATTTACGTGACCATCCCGCACGAGGGCATTTCGCCCGAGGATTCCGAACGCCTGTTGATCCGCCCCATGGAAAAAGAGCTTCGCACCATCGAAGGCGTCAAGGAAATGCGTTCGACCGGTTATGAGGGCGGAGCTAACGTACTGTTGGAGTTTGAAGCCGGCTTCGATGCCGATACGGCATTGGCCGACGTTCGCGAACGGGTTGATCTGGCCAAGCCGGAACTGCCCGCAGATTCCGATGAGCCGACGGTCAACGAGGTAAACTTCAGCCTGTTCCCGGTCATTCTGGTGTTCCTTTCGGGCGATGTGCCCGAGCGTGCGCTGACACGCGCCGCGCGCGATTTGCAGGATTCCATCGAAGGCATCAATTCGGTTCTTGAAGCCAAAATTATCGGTGATCGCGATGAACTGGTCGAAATCCTGATCGATCCGGTCAAGGTGGAAAGCTATGGCCTGACGATTCGT
>Ga0233430_1001814_pt1 | contig 27440 bp, 25 predicted proteins | sample SI_118_April2016_2_FD_179883 | JGI IMG/M metagenome (GOLD analysis project Ga0233430, IMG submission 179883) | Seawater microbial communities from Saanich Inlet, British Columbia, Canada - SI_118_April2016_150_MG | ecosystem: Environmental > Aquatic > Marine > Inlet | place: Canada: British... | reverse complement strand
TGAGTGGAACCGCAATTTCACCCTGCTGGCGGTGGCCGCCTTCTCGGTGGGCATCTTCTTCGGGGTGCAGATGACTCTGTACAACAACTTCATCGTCGAGCGATTGCAGATCGAACCCCATGAATTGGGGTCGGTGGAAGCGCTGCGGGAAGTGCCCGGCTTCCTCAACGCTCTCTTCATCGCCCTGGTGATCCATATCGCTCCTCCCCTCGTGGGGGGAGCGGCCCTGATCGTCATGGGGTTGGGGATCATGGCCTACGCCAAGCTGTCGTCGATCTATATGCTCGCCTTCTTTTCTCTCATCTGGAGTCTCGGTTTCCACTGCTGGGCCCCCCTGGAAAATACGATGGGGCTGACCTTTTCGCCGGCGGGAGAAAAGGGGAAATGGTTGGGGCAACTGCGCAGCGTGCACAGCATCGCCTGGTTGCTGGCTATCGGCGCGTGTATGGCCCTTTTTCCTCTGCTCAATTACGAAGGGCTTTTTGTGCTGGCCGGTCTGGCCACCATTCTGGGGGGAGTCGCCCTGTTCTTTACCCAGAGGAAAAAACCGACCTTTCGCGAAAAGGGGTTGGTGATCAAACGCCGCTATTCCATCTTCTACGCCCTGCAGTTCCTTCAGGGGTGCCGCAAGCAAATGTTCATCACCTTCGCCTTTTTCGCCCTGGTAAAGGTGCACGGCATGCCGGTCGGCACGGCCATGAAACTGGCGATGATCAACCAGGTCTTCATCTTCCTGACGGGACCGCTGATGGGGCGTCTGGTCGATCGCTACGGGGAGCGCCGCATGCTCAGCCTGAGCTACATCGGCCTGGCTATCGTCTTCCTGGGGTATGCCACGGTCCAGCATCGGACTACCCTCTACGTCCTCTTCTGCATCGACAACATGATCTTTTTCGGGGGTATCGCCCTGACTACCTATGTCAACAAAATCGCTCCTGAGGAGGACCTCAAGCCGACTCTGGCCATGGGAGTGACCATGAACCACGTCTCCTCGGTGGCCGCTCCGCTGGTCGGGGGGGTGATCTGGCACTTCTTCGGCTACCAGATCATCTTTTTCAGCGGCGCCGTCCTGGCACTTATCTCCCTGGCCGTCACCCAGTGGGTAAACCCCGAGGGATTGCTCGCAAGGGAAGAGTTGGAAAGAGGAGGGGGAACGGCTCCCATATCTCCACAGGCGGCTTCCTAAATTCGCGACGGCATCCTCGCCAACGAAGCATAGCGTCTGCGGTAATGGGATTTCAGCGCGGAATTCAGAAATCTGTCAGAGGAAATTTGAGCCTTTGAATTTACGCAAACACCTGAATTGACTTGCTGGATTCTGATCGCAATTCTGCCATAAAAAATTCGGGCAGAAAAATCAGTTCATCAACCCAGATGTGCAAGCAGAAAGGAAGAAAATGAAAATCGGAACCAGGCTTCCTCCATTCTCTCGCGAAGTCGGCTTTGAGAAATACGCCGCCTGGCTGGCGGAGAACGGCTTCGAGGCAGTCGATACCCCGCCTCTGACGCGAGAGATCGCCAAAACGTGTGCAAAAAACGACCTGGCCATTGGCAGTTGCGACGCCCCGGCCGGGGGACTTTTGGGTCGGGATGCGGCTCAAAGGCGCAAGGCACTCAGCGAACTCAAAAAGAGTCTGACAGCGACCGCCCGGAATGGAGGACACACCTATTTCACGCTGCTTTCGCCCGGCGATCCGACTCAGCCTCGGGCCGAGACCTTCGAGATCTTCAAAAAGGTCTATCCCAAGGTGGTCGCCCACGCCGAAAAGGTCGGCCTGCAGATCGCCATTGAACCCTGGCCCGGTGGAGCTCCTTACTACGGCAATCTGGGCTGCTCTCCCGAGAGTTTGCGGCGGATTTTCGCGGCGATTCCCTCCCCGAATCTGGGGATCTGTTACGATCCCTCCCACTTCGCCCGGATGCAGATCGACTACCAGCGGGTCCTGTGCGAATTCGGGGATCGCGTCAGGCACGTGCATCTGAAGGATACCGAGATCATACCGGAGAAGCTCTACGAATCGGGCATCGCGGGTGAGAGCTACGACCGGACCTACGTCTGTGGCGAGGGGTGGTGGCGCTATACGATCCCCGGAGATGGAGAGGTGGATTGGAATTTCATCATCCATCGTCTGGAGGATGTGGGTTACGACGGAGTCCTGAGTGTGGAGTTGGAAGACCACTACTACTGGCAGACGCCGGAACTCCAGCAGGAGGGGCTCCTGCGTTCGAAGGAGTATATCGAGCAGTTTCTGAAAGGGCGTTAAGCGCCGGTCTACCCTCGGAAAAAGAGAGGGAGTGCGGCGGGGTGGAAGAAAAAATACGGGGGATAAAGGTCAGAGCCTTGCTTCGGCAAGGGTGCCGGAACAGGCTCTGGCGCCTCCCCGTGATAGATGCACTGGATAATCCGAAAAGGAGATAGGTGCCGATGGTCGGTTTTGCCGTTGTAGGTCTGGGCATGGGGCGCAGCCGCGCCCGACAGATAAAGGGGGAGACCCCGGGCGCCGAATTGAAGATGGTGGTCGATATCAAGGAGGATCTGGCCCGGGAGGTGGGAGAGGAATTTGAGTGCGACTGGTCCGCCCGGGTGGAGGATGCCCTGGGCAGGTCGGACGTCGATGTGGTGATGGTGATGACTCCGAGCGGCCTCCACGCCGAGGTCGGCGTCCAGGCTGCACGAGCGGGGAAGCACGTGCTGACGACCAAGCCGATGGATGTGACGACTGCGGCCTGCGACCGGCTGATAGCCGCAGCCGATGAGGCAGGAGTGCTGGTTGGGGTCGACTACCAGAGTCGCTACGTGGACAACAACGTGAGAGCTGCAGAAGCGATGAAGCGAGGTTGGCTGGGAAGGCCGATCCTGGGAGAAGTCCGCTTCAAGTGGTTCCGCTCGCAGGAGTACTTCGAGCACAACGATGGGTGGCGCGGGACCTGGGCGATGGATGGCGGGGGATCGCTGGCCAATCAGGGCTCCCATCTTCTCGACCTGCTGCTCTGGTTGATGGGGGAGCCGGTGCGCGTGTACGCCGAAACGGCGATCGTGAACCACGAAATTGAAACCGAAGATATCGGCATGGCGATCATCAACTTCGCCAGCGGGGCCAGGGGGACAATCCTGGGAACGACTACCTTTCCCGGCAGCGCCTATTTCGGCGGAGAGGTACACGGCACCGAAGGGGGCATCCTGATCGAAGCTGCTCTGGACGGCTCCTGGAAGCTGTTTGGCGAGGGGCTTGAGGAGAAGTTAGGGGAGGTGGAGAACTCTATCCACAGCGCAATGGAAGACATGGTGCAGGCCGTGGAAAAAGGTGGGGCTCTGCGGGTGGATGGGCGAGAGGGAAGGCGGACGGTCGCCCTGTTGGAAAGCATCTATACCTCGGCTCGGGAGGGTCGGCCAGTGGATATTGCCTGAATCCGGAGAATCGGGATTCGGGAGAAGGTTCCGAATCGACCGACGAAAAATTATAGGCAGGGGTTGGCTGCGGGAAGGGCCGAAATGGATCGGCCGCGCGCATCTGGATAGTCCTATATTGGTATTTTTAAGCGTAATAAAAATAATAGATTGAGAGCGATTAAATGAAGATAACCGCCATCGATGCGCGGCTGGTAGACGCCAATTTCAGAAACCTGATCATCACCCAAATCCACACCGATGCGGGGATTACGGGGATCTCCGAAGTCGTGACCAAGCGGTTCGACGACGCTACTTTGCAGGGAATCCGCAATCTCACCGACAACATCGGCCTGATCGGCAAAGATCCGCGCCAGCCGGCCCTTCATTTCGAGCGGATGTATCGCGACAACCAGTGGACCATTGGCACGGTAGCGGTGTCGGCCATCAGCGCCATCGAGATGGCCATGTGGGACATCAAAGGGAAAGAGGTGGGCAAGCCGATTTACGAGCTGTTCGGCGGGCCGACGTTCGAGAAGATCCCGGTTTACTGTCACGTGCCCGGGGGCAGCAGTCCGGAGGAGTTTGCCGACAATATCGGGGGTGCGCTCGATCGGGGATACAGGGTGGTGAAGACCACTCTTCCGGTGTACTACGGTCAGGTGCAGCGGGTGTCGCAGGACGGGACGGAGTACCGGCTTGGAGGGGCGGCCTATTCGGGCACCAAGGGGAAGGTCGACGGCAGCCACAACGAGCATCAGTGGATCGATCCGAGGATCATCGAGGAGGTGATCTCGTTTTTTGCGAAGGCCAGAGAGACTCATGGGAATCGCGTGGAAATCTGGGTCGACTGCCACGCCCGCCTGAGCGGGGCCACCGCCGTGCGTCTGGTCCACGGCTTGCGCGGTCTGGCCGACCTCATTGAAGAACCCCTGCCTCCGGAGGATATCCGGGGATTGAAAGAACTCAGGGAGGCGTCCTACGCCTGCGGAGGACCGAAGATCGCCGCCGGGGAGCGCACCGCCACCGTCTACGACCGCAACATGTTGAGCATGGTGACCGAGCAGGCGGTGGATATCTTCCAGCCGGACCTGGGCAACAGCGGCGGCTTCGGCCAGTTCAGGGAGCTGGCCGGGATCGCGGCCATGAACAACGTGGCCATGGCTCCCCACAACCCGAACGGGCCGCTGTCGGTTGCCCAGGGGTTACAGGCGATGGCTTTCATCCGCAACGGCCACATCTTCGAGACGGTGGGCAACGAAGCCGAAGAGAGATTGGCCGAAGAATTGCTCCTGAACCCCGAAGTGATCAAGAGCGAAAACGGCTATATTAGCCGCCCGACAGGGCCGGGTCTGGGGGTGGAATTGAATCTTCCGGGATTGGAGAAACGGCCGTTCGAGCGTTATTATCAGACTACCCGCTAAGCGTGGGAAAGTGGTTTTCACATCCATGGTCTGGGCCTTCGCAATAAAGGGAGATCCTCGAAAGGAGGGTTGAAATCCCATGATCATTGGCATACCCAAAGAGATCAAAGAAGACGAGCAGCGCGTGGCGCTGTTGCCGGTCGGAACTCAGGCCCTGGTCCGGGCCGGACATCAGGTGTTGGTCCAGAGCGGGGGAGGAGAAGGGGCGGGAGCTGTAGATGAGGAATACATCGATGTTGGGGCGGAAATGGTGGAAACCCCCGAGGAGATCTTCGCCCGGGCGGAGATGATCGTCAAGGTCAAAGAACCCCTGGCCAGCGAACTCGAAATGATCCGCCAAGGTCAGCTGATTTTTACCTACTTCCACTTTGCCGCCAGTGAGGAATTGACCCGGGGCTTTATGGAAACCGGAGCCGTCGCCGTCGCCTACGAGACAGTGCAGGCGCCCGACGGGTCGCTGCCGCTGCTGATCCCGATGAGCGAGATCGCCGGGCGCATGGCGGTCCAGCAGGGGGCAAAATACCTGGAGGCACCCCAGGGGGGAAGAGGGGTGCTGCTGGCCGGGCTGGCCGGGGTCGCCTCTGCGGACGTGGTCATCCTCGGTGGCGGAATCGTCGGGCAGAGCGCGGCCAAGGTGGCTGCCGGCATGGGGGCGAGCGTCCATCTGCTGGACGTCAATCTGGCGCTCATGCGTTATCTCGAGCATATCATGCCGCCCAACGTGCAGACCCTGATGTCCAACTCCTACAATCTGGAAAAGCTGGTCAGCTCCGCCGATCTGCTGATCGGGGCGGTGCTGGTTCCCGGGGCCAGGGCGCCCAAGCTGGTCACCCGGGAGATGCTGAAAATGATGAAAAAGGGGTCGGTGATCGTCGATGTGGCCGTCGATCAGGGGGGGTGCGTGGAGACGGTGCGGCCGACGACGCACCACGATCCGATCTACGAAGTGGAAGGGATCATCCACTACGGGGTGGCCAACATGCCCGGAGCGGTGCCCCGGACTTCGACAATCGCCCTGACAAACGCCACGTTTCCCTATGTCAAGAAACTGGCGGATAGTAGCTGGGAAGCGGCCTGTCGGGCGGATGTTGGGCTGGCTGGGGGGCTCAATATCGTCGCAGGCGGGCTTACCCATCGGAGCATCGCATCGGCATTCGGTCTGGATTACCAACCACTTCCCTGGATGGCGGGGAAAGAGTAATGCGCATACCCCCGCTGACCCTGTAAACCTTTATACCTGGAGACAGTGCGATGAAAGTCGTAGATGTGGAGCGCATCGTCGTCGACGTGCCCTTTACCCCGCGCCAGCAGAAGATAACGGCGAGGGAGGTTTACAATTGGGCGATTTTGGAGCTGTGCAAGGTCACCACCGATTCCGGGCACGTGGGATGGGGGGAGACGGTCATTCACTACACCTGGGCAAGAGTGACCGACGCATCAGTGGAAAAGGTTATGGGGGAGAGCCCGGCCAAGTGGATGAACGACGACTCGCTGGGCGCCGGGCTGCAGATGGCCCTGTTCGACGTGGTCGGCAAGGGGCTGGGAGCGCCGGTCTACGAACTCCTGGGTAGCAAGGTGCGCGACTGGGCGCCGATCTCCTGGTGGTCGATCGACGCTTCACCCGGGGACTGGGCGGCGGAGGCGCAGGATGCCGTAGCTGCGGGTTACACCAGTATCAAGCTCAAGCCCCGGCCCTGGTGGGACATCGTCGCTCAGGTCGACGCCATTTCCAAGGTGGTGCCGCCGCACTTCAAGCTCGATTTGGATGCCAACAGCACCTGGCAGAACGCGGCATCGGCCATCCCGGTCATCAAGAAGTTGGAGAAATACGCAAACGTGGCCATGTTTGAGAGTCCCATCCCCCAGGGGGACGTCCTCGGCAACAAGCAGATACGAGCGTCGATCAACAGGCCGATCGCCATGCATTTCGGCTCTCCCCCTTACATCACCAACGTGCGGGAAGGGGTGTGCGACGGGTACGTTGTCTGCGCGGGGAAGTCACAGGTGCTGCGCCAGGGAATCCTCAGCGCCGAAGCACAGCTTCCGTTCTGGCTACAGCTTGTGGGCAATGGACTGACCACTACCTGGGCGGCCCATTTGGGCGCGGTGCTGACGCATGCCACCTGGCCGACGATTACCTGCGTCAATCTCTTCAGCAATCAGCTGATCAAAACGCCGATTGAAGTGATCGGTGGATACCACAAGGTGCCGGATGGACCGGGGTTGGGGGTCGAGGTGGACGAGGAGGCGGTGGCCGAATTCAAGGTGCCGGAGGATAAGATACAGGCTTGCCGCGAAAAGAACGAACTCTACGACCGGCCCAAGCCGCGGATCATCAACAGTATCGTCTATCCCGACGGCAGCTGCGTGCACATGGCCTACACCAGCCAGGGGTACGGGTATTTCGGAGCGGGACACGGACCGGCGTATGTCGAGGGAGTGCGGTTGGAACCGTGGCCGGATGACGGTTCGGCGGAATGGGCGGATTTGTTCGCCCGGGCGCAGGGACACCCGGTGCGGGAGCGTTGGCAGGAAAGATGAGCAGAAACAGGGCGTTCCGGCAGATCGGATCTATGGAAATAAAGATTTATTTATTTTCTTAAATGGGATGCGTTAATATTATGTGCGCCATAAAGATAGCGAATGTCGAAGTCTATGATTTGAAACCTCCTCCTCCGACGGAATCCGGGACGAAACCCTGGCGCGATTCCTGGGGCAAGACCTTCCGCCAGGCGACGCCCATGTCCAAATTCGATCCTCCGATCCACCGGCGGGAGCCCGGAGGATTGGTCTGGATCAAGGTGACGGCTGAGGATGGGACGTATGGGCTGGGCAGCACCGACACCGGGCACGTGGCCGCCATTCTGGTGCGGGAATGCCTGGCGCCGCTCATCATCGGTCAGGAGGTGGGGGCGATCGATCTGTGCAACGACCTGATGTGGCGAGGGACGATCTCCTTCGGGAACGAGGGATTGACCGCCAGGGCGGTGGCCGGGGTCGATCTGGCGCTCTGGGATTTGTGGGGAAAACTGGTAGATCAACCGGTGTACCGACTGGCTGGAGGACCTCAGCGGCGGGAAGTGGAGGTCTATTTGACGGGCAACGATGTGGACTGGGGGTTGGAACTGGGATTCCGGAAGTTCAAGCTGGCCCGCCCTTACGGGGTGTTCGACGGGCAGAAGGGGATCGACGGTACGGCGGAGTTGATCGCGAAAACGCGGGAGCAGATCGGCCCCGACGCCGATTTGATGCTCGACTGCTGGATGGCCTACGATGTCGATTACGCCGTAAAGATCTGCGAGGCGCTGCGCCCCTACCGCATGCGCTGGATGGAAGAGATGTTGATGCCGCACGATCTGTCCGGCCAGCGCGCCCTCAGGCAGCGGCTCCCCTGGCAGACGATCGCCACGGGGGAACATTGGGCAACGCGCTGGCCGGGGATACGGGCGATCGAGGAGAGGCTGATAGACCTGGTCCAGGCGGATATCCGCTGGATCGGGGGATTCACCGAGGCGATGAAGCTGGCTCAGGCAGCGGATGCCGCCGGTCTGCCGATCTGTCTGCACACAGGCGCCAACGATCTCTACGGGCAACACTGGACCTTCGCCACTGCCAATGCAACGTTGATCGAGATGATTCAGTTTTCCGATCCGGGGGTCCCCCTGGAGGAAGCCTATCTGGGGTCCCCTTACGAATCGGGACAGAAGTGTTACCGGACGACGCCGGGGACGCCGATGCCGGTTGACGGTAAACTCGGATTGCCCCCGGGACCCGGGTTTGGCATCCAGATCCCGGAAGAATGGCTGGTTTTGCACAGTTGATAAAATTTACAGATAGGTTCAAATAATGGGTGGAGCTGGGGAAGGATGAGAAATGATCCAGATTTTTTGGACGAAAAATCTGAAAGGAAAGGGAAATGCCCAGTATTGATTGGCCGTATGAGAAACTCGTGGATTACAAGCCCGATCTTACTCTGCAGGAAGACTTTAACCAGTTCTGGGACGATAGCTTGTCCGCCTCTGAGGAGATCGGCTTGAATGCGGAGTTTACCGAAGTCGAAGGTTTTTTGCCGTTGGCTCGGGTGTACGACGTCGCCTTTGACGGAGCCGATGGCGTGCGGGTCTGCGGCTGGTTTCTTACGCCCAGGGAGGTAAAGGAGCCACTGCCCACGGTGGTCCAGTTCATCGGCTATTCCGGAGGGCGGGAGTATCCCCACGCTCTGGCACCGCACGTGCTCAACGGCTTTTGCGCCTTTATCATGGACTCGCGTGGCCAGGGGGGGAATACCGGGATGCGGCTCGATACCTCCCACGGAGGCCAGCGTGGGTTCATCACCCACGGCGTCCTGGACAAGAGCGAGTACTACTACCGCCAATTCTATCTGGATACTGTTCGCGCGGTGGAAGTTGTGGCTGGTCGCTCGGAGGTTGATGGGGGGCGCATCGCCGCGATCGGGGGGAGCCAGGGGGGGGCGCTGACCCTCGCCTGTGCCGGCCTGTCGGACCGGGTAGCGGTCATGGCCCCGGATGTCCCCTGGCTGTCGCACTTCAGGCGGTCGGTCAATATCGCCGTGGGGCCGTACGAAGAGATAACCGAATTCATGAAGCGCTTTCCACAGGAGATCGAGCGGGCATTCACGACCCTGTCCTATTTCGACAACATGAACCTGGTCACCCGGACAAAGGTCCGTTCTGCCTACTACTCGGTGGGGTTGTGCGATGATATCTGTCCGCCATCGACAGTTTTTGCCTCTTACAACCATCTGCCGGAAGAAGTGGACAGGAAGATCGAGGTGTATCCTTTCAACAAACACGAAGGTGGAGGCAGCCTGCATCAGCAGCGCAAATTGCAGTGGCTGCGAAAAACTCTTGGCTGAGGAATCATGAAAGTAACCCATATCGAAAAGTTTATCACAGCGGTTCCCCATATTCCCTCCATCGAGAAAAGTCGTCCCGGTGACTATCGGGAGCGGCCGATCGGCATCCTCAAGGTCCACACGGATGAGGGGATCGTGGGGATTGGCGAGGGAGGACGCGGCGAACTCTTCGAGGGGATTGAGGAGCAGTGGGTCGGGGTGGAGCCATTGAGCCTGAATCTGACGAGCCTGGGAGGGGCGTTCGCCATGGCCATGTTCGACATTGTCGGCAAGGCGCTCGGGTTGCCCGCCTATCGGCTTATGGGGACGAAGCACTGGGACAAGGTGCCGGTCGGTTACTGGTCGCCTCCGCTGGAGGCGGAGGAGTTCGCGGCCATGGCCGAGGAAGGGGCAAAGCAGGGGTACAAAACCCACAAGCTCAAGGCCCGCCCCTGGAATATCGTCGAAACGGTCGAGCTCATGACCAAGGCGGCCGGCCCGGATTATGGGATCATCGTCGATCCGAATTTTACATTCGGGGATCTGCACACCAGTCTGAAGCTGGCCCGTCAGCTGGAAAAATACAATATCCAGGCATTCGAGGATCCATTCCAGTACTTACCCGGCTGGCATCAGTACCGCGATTTCCGCCGCCAGACACCCATCCCTCTGGTTCCGCATCTGTACGACAGCAAGGCGATCATGAGCGCCATCCGCGCCGAGGCCGCCGATATGTTCAATACCGGGGGCAGCGTCGAGACGACGCTGATCAACGCCGGTATGGCCGAAGCGGCGGGTATGCCGGTCTGGCTGCAGGTGGTCGGTCTCGGGTTGGGGGTATCGGGTGCTTACGGCACCCATGTGCATGCGGTAGTGCGCAACGCCACGATCCCTTCGGATGTCCTGCACTTCACGCGCGAGAACGACCTGATCGGGGGAGCGCTGCTACCTCGGGACGGTTTTGTGGAGGTCCCGGAAGCGCCGGGGTTGGGCGTGGAACTGGATATGGAGGCGGTGGAGAAGTACAGGGTTGGGTAGGAAGTCGGAGCTTTCCGGGGTTTAGATTTTCAGATGTCCGGACGTTCGACGGGCTACCCAAGGGGACCCGGGAACATCCGGACATTTTTTGTTGGCCGATATCGCCCTCTTTTAAGCCTTCAGCCTCCTATCGACTTCCTTCATTTCAAAGCGCACGCTGACCACAGAGTGCTTTGCCTCTCCCTCCTCGTATTTGATATACGTGGTGGCGAGAATCGCCCCGTCCGGGAGGCGCTCCACACCCGGGTAACCGCAGTCACTTCCGGCATAGCTGTGCAAAAGCTTTATCCGATACTGACCGGGAGTCCCCGACTTGATATCGTCGTAGGTGCCCACCCAGGCCACGAAATGCCCTCGGGTCGGACTTTCCAGCTCTTGATCGCGGAATGCGATGACCAGGCGCCCATCCTCTGTATAGACTCCCTGATGTCTATCGCCGGTCAGCCCCAGGCAGGTGTCCTGGGGTATGCTCCACGTCTCTCCTTCATCCTGGCTGAACATCTGCAAACTGTTTCCCGTATGGGTGTTCTCGCGCATGAGGCAACACAGTTCGTCTCCGGCAGGAGAGCGGAATACATACGGTTCGCAGGGCATTTTTCCGTCCACGGCAGCCACCGCGCGTGGGGCGGACCAGGTAAGGCCGCCGTCGGCTGTTTCTACCTGTACTACGTTTAGCGGCACCGACCGATCCGATTCTCCGGTAACGGCGTCCATCCGCCTGTGATACATCCCCAGGTAGTTGCCGTTTTTGAGCTGGACCACGCTGCTGAAGGTCATGACACAGGGCAACCCCAGTGGGGGCATCTCGCGCCAGGTCGCGCCGCCGTCCTCGCTGACGATACGCGGCATGTCCGGCTGGGCGGAAAAAACCCACAACCGTTCCACACCGTCGGGACCGATCATGCGATAGATGCTCGGGCAGTTCCTGTGCTGTTGGAGTCCCTCGGGTAGCTGATCATCGATCCGGGTCCAGGTGCGCCCGGCATCGTCGCTGCGCGCCATGGGGCCGCAACCGCCTCCATGATCATAAGTCCAGACACAGAAAATGGTCTCGCCGTCCGGCATCAGGACTGTAGTGGGGTGTCCCTGATACACCTCTTCTGTCCCGCGGGCGATGAAAACGTGTCGGTCGGTTTCCATAGACAGATCGATTACGGGCAGATGATCTTCCATAATTTCCATTCCTATTTTTTAAACATTTCTCACGAAAATGGCTTCCAAACTTGGGACAAGCGCTGCCTTAGGGGCAATGACTGCCGAATTCCAGGTATTCCCGCACGGGTAAATCGTGGTATTCGCGGACGAGTTTTTCCAACCGATTGCAGACCAGAGCAAAGACTTTCCCACCTTTTTCTGCACTGGCGGCAAAGGCGTCACCCATGATGCCGGTATTGTTTTGGGTGTCACGCCGGCGTTCGGGGAATCCGGCGAAGGGGAGATCGTCGGAAAAAGGTTGGGTTCCGGTGTCGTCTCTGTACATGCGACTGCGGTCGATGAGGTAATCGCGCAGATGAAGCTGCACAGAGGTTTCCCATTCCCCTCCGTGGCCCACCCCTTCGTCGGTGGCGCTCCAGGCGGGAAGTTCCTCACTCACCACATCCCACCAGTCGAAGGTCAGAGTGAAGATATTCTCTTCGGCTACCTGACAGGTAACCGACCGCGAGGGGGCCGAGTTGCCGCCGTGGCCGTTGAGGCAGACGATCCGCTTGAAGCCGTTGGCATAGATGCTGCGCAGAATGTCGGCCAGCAGGTTCTGGAAGGTCTCCAATCGCAGGTTAATGGTACCGGGGAATCCCATGTTGTAGTGGGTAAAACCGGACCAGACCGGAGGGGTGACGATGACGGGGAAGTCGTCGATGCGTTTGGCCACTTCCACAGCCATGTAGAACGGTCCGGATATATCCACGTCCATGGGACAGTGGGGGCCGTGCTGCTCGACCGACCCGACCGGCACGATGACTACCGGGCTCTCCTTGAGCGCTTCGAGAAATTCGTGGCGCCACATCTCCTGCCAGAACACCTTTTTATTGCTGCCGTCGAAGGAGTCGCGGAACATGGAGCGGTCCTCCTCTTTTGGGGGTGAGTGAGGTGCTGACCCGGGGAAAAGGCAAGGAAAAAGGGAAAGCGGGGATGGTTTCTCCGGGTAGCACAAACGATAGGACGCTTTCTGGTCGATGGCAATGGGAAAACGCCAGGGAAGGACCTGGCGGAAAATGGACCGTAAAAAGAAGAGGGGACGGTGTTGACGATTCGGCCTAAGAGGTATACTTTTAATAACTTTCTGTTATTAGGGGAAAAGCGAGTGAGCCTGTAGCTCAGTTGGTAGAGCAACGGACTTTTAATCCGTAGGTCCCGGGTTCGAACCCCGGCGGGCTCACCATTATAAACAAGAGGTTACGAGATATTTCATCATCTCGTAACCTTCTTTTTTTGCCAATCTTGCAAATATCTTGCAAATGTTTTTGGAATGATTTGCCCCTTTTATTGATTTTTCAGGATCTTCTTCCGCTCCATAATCTCGCGCAAATCCTCGGGATCGATGATGCTGCGGTGGCCGATCTTGCACACTGGGATCTCGCCCAGCGAAATCAATCGGTCGATAGCGAAGGGGGATACGCCCATGCTCCAGGCTGCCTCTTCGCGGCTCAAGCCAACCTTGGGCACCTGCCGGTCTGCTGGTTTCTCTCTCAACTGGTCACCTCCTCTCCGTCGTTCGGGGTGGTTCGGGTATGGGCGGTTCAACGAGGCACCGCACGCCATTCCGGTGCCTCAGTGTTTCAGCGAACATGGGTGACCTCCAAGCAAGAGCGGGGGTTGATAAACAACCTGGGTTGCCCATGTGAACTCCATCTGTGTGTCGGTCTTCTTTCCGTCGAAGGGGGCCATAGCGTATCAGTCACAGCTCGCCCCTCTCACGCAAGTCTCTGATGAGTTCCAGCAGGTAGTCGCGATCGGTGGCCGCCTCGGCTTCGTCATCAATCGGGTTGACATAGTCGACGCCAGTGGCTTCTCCTGGCAGGTTGGCCAGCGTCTGGCGGCGTTCAGCTTGGATCGCGGCGCACTTGCAGAGCGTGAAGAGCGCTTCCGCCTCCTCCTTGGAGGGCAACTCGGTCAGGCCGATCGTGAACTCGGTGATCTTTTTCTGAACGACGGAAATTGCCGTGTCGAACTTGTCTCGGACCAGGCTGGTCAACTGGGCGCGGATATTGCGGACGTGCTCTTCGTGTCCTTGTCGAATCCGGCAGACGGTCGCCGGGTCGCGCCCGACGATCCGTGCCGTCTCCCGGACGGACCCGGTCAACGCCAACCAGCAGCAGATATCTTGCTTCTCCCACTCCTCGGTCTTTTTCCTTGGCGTCGTCCTTTTTGTGTTGCGTTTTGTTGCAGCAGTAGTCATTGCTCTTTTCCTCCATGCCTCTCGGCCGAAATCTCCTCAATTATTTTTCTGATGTAGCTCTTATCCTTTGCTGCAATCGGCGCATCGTGCACAAGCGAGAACGATAAGACTCGGCGGGTTTCCGCCAGCAGCATCTCAAGCTTGTGCATCTTCAGTCGCACCAGGCGTTTTTCGTAGGTCTCGCACTGGTATCTCAGGTGCACTATCATCTTGCCAACCGCCCTCTTGGTCGCTTCCAAAGTGGCATCAAACTCTTCCTGGAGCCGGGCGTTGTCGCTGGTCTGGCTCTCTTTCTGGTCCGGGTGGATCGTTTCCGGGTGGCAGCCGACGCTCTGAGCTACATTCTCAGCATCACATCCGGGTGATCGTTCGTGGCAGGTCTCTTCAGGCTCGGGCGGGGTTGTGGATTCACCGCCGCTCGAGTTGTCGTTTGTTCTGCTCTGGTTATCTGACATTGTTTTCGTACCTCCTTTCTGCCCCAAGGCACGGCCGGTGGCCTGCCTGGGGGCAGAGGTTCTTGGTTGGAACCAAGGCTAAATGAAGAAGGGTGATTCCATGCTGACGTTATCGACTTCGGCTGCCGGTGCCTTCTCGCGCGCCGATATGTCGGTCGGCACCTCCTCAACCAGCGACCAGGTGACCAGTCTAGGAAACAGCGTCCCATCATCGCGATAGTCGTGCTCTACGAGGTAGCTGACCTTGCGGCCGGTCATCTCGCGGCCTGGGTCGAACTCCAGGCGTTCCTCCACCGTCAACGGTCGATGCAGCAGGTCCTGCCTTAACTTGAACAACCTGGACTTGGGGTTGCTGGAGAGCACTGTGTCGACCCGGAGGAGGAGCGGCTCTCCGTTACCCCTGCTGGCCGTCTTGCTCTCGATTACGGCACTGACTATGTGTTGCTGCTGTCCAAACAGGGTCTCGTGCATCCCCTGGTCGACTACGTCGATGATAGTGCCGATGTGTTCTCCTTCAGGGTGCGAAGGGAAGGTTGATACTGGAATTTGTATTTTCACAATACACCTCTAATGCTATTTAAGGCCGGTATGAAATCTTGATTTCATCATTGCCTTCCGACCATGTTTTTTGATATCTTGAACGACGTGTGATACGTTGGGGCGACGCTGTCAGGCGTCCCCGCTGTTCTGGAGGGCCCTGCGAGTAGCAGCTCGCAGGGCCCTCTGCGTTATTTCGTCGGCACAAGCAAAGGCAGCCTCCTTTCGGTTTTAGTTTCTGCGGGTCTGGATGACACACCCCGCAGATGCGTTGGCCACTATCCTTGAACTACCAGGCCATCTTGCTGCAGGTCGGGCAAGTGTCTGCGTCGCCTTCGTCCCGTTGAATCAGGTCCTCCGCACAAATGATGGTTTCTTGGGGAGGGGGGTCGATCAATTCACCATCGAGGGCACCCTTGGCCAGGTGGATGGCGCGCATCTGTTCCGGCGACCGGTCGGCCATCAGGCGTAGTTCGGCGGCGCGGTAGACCGTCAGATCGCATTCTGGGTCCACCTCCGCGTTGTCGGCCGCCCACACGACCGTTTCGCCCAGGGCCTTTGACTCGACCTTTCGCACCAGGCCCGAGGACGCGAAGTCGACCAGCGGCATCTCTTTTACAGTAGCGGGGATCTGTCGGCTGCGGTCCCATGCCATCTGAGCAAGTTCTTCGACTTCCTCTTGGGTGATCTCGCCGCGCTGGTAAGCCGCATCGACGTCCTCCATCGCTTCTTCCAGGTCCGTGCCCGCCCGAGCATCTTCAACGGCTTCCTGAAGTCCTCTGACGCCAGCGGAGACCGGTTCCAACTCGGAGACCAGTGTATCCCGGTGTTCCCGGATGGCGGCACCCAATGCCGGGCTGAGACGCTCGTAGGGGTCAATGGCGATGAGCCTCGGTCCATCCATTTCCAGAGCGACCTTTCTCCGCTTCAATTCGGTATGTAGTTTGGCCAGTTCCATGGTAGTCGTCTCAAGGCTTATCGAGCGTAGACATACATCGATTGGGGTATCGGCGTAGAAGCGGCTTCATTGCGTGGAGGAGCGGTTTCGACGTCCTGGGGCATACCTTCTGCACCATTGAGTAGATCTCCGACTGCCAACGTTTCTAAAGGCCTCTGGGGCAATTTCTTGAGGAAGGTTCTCCCCAGGTTGTCGCGGTCCTCAAGGAAATGCTCGACGACCTGTTGCGCTCTGGGCCAGCAACGTTGCACGTCGGGATACCAGACGATGGTTCCCGGGCGCCGGTTCAGTCCGTATTGGATTTGCAGTTGCTGGACCAGGCCAGGCGCATCAGGTATGGGCACTCTTGTCACCGTTACCTCGACGCCTCGCTGGCTGTAGAAGGTGCCAGTCTCGATCGCATCCATGGTCGACACCTCCTTGCCGTGATGGATTCTCTTAAAACTCATGACGCATTTGCTCCTGCTTGCCGTCGATCAGCTTGAGCCTGGGAGCGACTACGCGTAGCGAGATCTTGTCGAAGTCGTGGGTAAACTCGATCCCGTGCTGCCCCTTGCGGTTCTTGAGGATCTGAACGGCGATCGTCTTGTCCTCCTCATGGAGATCGGGACGATAGAGGCCGAGGAGGAAATCTGCCGACTCCTCGATGGCTCCAGACTCCCGGGCGGAATGGATGGTTAACGGACTGCTGCCATCTTCGCCCCCCGCGCGAGATACCTGGCAGAGACAGATGACCGCCAGATCGCGCCTTTTGGCCAGGTTCTTCAACTCCCGGGCGGCGCGGGAGATCTGTCCGTAGAGCGACTTTTCCAGATCGGAAGTGTCGAGGAGACCCAGATAGTCGATCGCCAGCACATGGACGGGGGAGCCGATCTTCTCTTCGGCGGCGTCGAGTGCCTGATGCAGTTGCTCAAGGCGCAATCCGCCGCGTCCGCAGGTGAGGACCTGGTCGCCCAGGTCGTCCATGACGGTGGTGGTAATCCGCTCTCGCTCGCTCGGGTCCTGCCAACTGCTCTCGATATCCTCACCGGCTTCCCCGCTGCCCATCTGGGCAAATCGCTCAAAGACCTGTGCCAGGGGTTGCTCCAATGAGCAGAAGAGGCTCACGGAATCTTGAGAAAGGGCGATATGGCGCAGGATATTCTGCAGGACTGCGGTCTTACCGACACCCGACTTGGCGATGATGGTCAACACCTCACCGGGCGCGATGCCCCGGAGTCGGGCGTCCACCTCGGGCCATCCCAGAGAGATCCGATGGGATTTCAGTTTCTCGATGTAGGTATCATATTCGGCCGCCAGTTCTGATGGGGTCTTGATGTCGTCGGGTGTGATATCGTCCTCGACATCTCCGGCGGCGGCCCGACCATAAGCCGATTGGATCTTCTGTTCCAGCAACCTCTGACCCATAGCATCTGCCTGTTGTCCATCCCAGAGTTGCAGGATACCCAGAGCCGCGCTGCGCTCCATTTTTCTGTCTCGGCAATACCGGGCGATGGTAAATGCCTGGTTATCTCGGCCATCCCCCTCTTTCATGCCCGTGGGGAACAGCTCTACGGGCTTCGCAATCTTGAGCGTTTTCTGAGGCTTCTGGATGGCGGCATCCTGGAGCAGCGCTTTGCAGGGTTCGGCTGTCTCCACGTCTTCCCAGGACGGGAACTCGATCTCGCGAGGTCCTTGCGCAGCCATCTCGGTAATGGCGTCTATCGATAGCGCCAGCACTTCGCGGGTCTCAAGTGGGATCTTCCACAAGCCTGAGTCGCTGTGTTTGCTATTGGACAGGCGCAGGAGGCGATTCTGATCGTAGATGGACAAGTCGGCCCCGGCATCCTGGGCTATCGACTTGGCCAATCCTTGGAGGTGACGGTGCAGATTGGGCGAGGGGGTCCAGCCGCCGAATAGATGAGAGGACAACAGGATGTGAAAACCCTTCTTGCCGGAGAAGTAGCAGCGCACGCCGTGGAGTCCGTCGACCTCGTAGGTCACTTCCAGCATCTTGAGGAAATCCTTTACTTGACCCAAGACGACGGACAGATCCTCGCCATCGAAATCGAAGGGGAGGAAATCGGCGTAGGAAGGACCTGGGTAGCCGCCTGTACTGCCGGTCGTCTGACAGTGGGTGAGGTAGGCATCAGGAAATCGGTGCCAGGTGGCGTAGCAGTCAGTTTTGTTGTCTGGCAACCGATCTTTGATCACAGCGGTTGACAGGACGTTGTTGCGGCGTTGGGGACCACCAAAGGCGGTATCGACGTAAGGGTAGTCTTCATACTGCATGATCGGCTCCTGTAGTCTGCTCGTGACATTGGATGGCGGCTTCGATGCTGTCTGCTTTGGCCTGGGCAATTACGTCGTCGGAGATAGTCCATTCATTTCCCGGATCGGGGTCAGTCTCCTCGCCGTTCTTCACGATTCTGCGTAGGCGCTTTGTGGGGTCCGTGACCGGTTCGCCGGTGGCGTAGGCAAGCCGATACGTAGGTCGTTGCGATCGCCCGTTGGTGGGCGTCTGAGAACGTTTGGCGCCTATCTGCTGCTGGATCGCTTCGAATTTTTTCATATCTCCTGCTTGAGTCGGCTTCCGGAGCGCCATGGGAGAGCCGATGTATCCCTCTGGCACCCACTCTTTCGCTGCATATTTGCAGATGGCGTTGATTCCGGCGGCATCCTCCCACGGCACCTGGTCGATGCGGTGCAGGTCATCCAGGACCTTCAGGCACTTCTCCTCGTTGGCCGACTTCGGCAGGTCGGCTTGATCTGTCCAGCATCGCAATGCTTGCTCTGCCCCTGTGGGATTTTGGAGGGTATATGCCTTCTTTCTTTTACCCTTTACCCCTTTATCCTTTAGTATGTGGTTACCGGTTGGTTGGCTGTTGGTTACCTGTTGGTTAGAAGGTCGGTTATTTTCTGGCTTGTCATTTATGTAAGTATCTATTTCTATTAGTGATCCGATGGACCCGGATTTGGTTGACTTGATGGTTAGAAAACCGACCTTTTTGAACCACTCCATGAGTGTCCGTATTTGCTGGCGGGACAGGTAGCATTGAGCGCCGAGTTTCTCCTCTCCATAGACGAATTGCCCCCGCTTCAACTCGATGCCGTCGAACCATCCTGCCGCGCGGCGAGTCCGGAAGAGGATTTCTGTCAACAGGCTTCGTCCGTTCAGGCGAAGGCGCTCGGGCAGCCTCTCGATCAGATCGTCGAAGGCGTTCTCGTTGATGGGAGTGAACCAGTTCATATCTGCTCTGCCTCAATGCATGGATGCCGTTTTGCTGCTGGCGGAAATGCGGTCGATGTCGGACAGTTGGCCCGGAATAATCAGATGCATGGTTTTGCCTGGGTTAAATGCCGCCCTGATCCTGGATAGCGACCAGGGCGGCATTGTGTGGGTTTAGAAGGCCAGATCGTCCTCGGTGGGCGTCTGGGTAAGGGAGCCGCCGTCGGCTCCGTTGTCAGCCACAGAAACGGGCGTCGGTTCGGTCGAGGAGGCATAGGCTTCTCCGACCTTGCCTTCCGTCGGCTCGACAGAGCCTTCGCGGATGACAGCCCGGGTTCCGCCATCCTGTTTCTCCTTGTGGTCAACGCGGTAACTGATCCGCTTGCCGATGAGTTCGGCAGGATCAAAGTCCGTCTCCTCCTCCCGTGTCAGGCCCCGGTCCAGTACGGCTTCGCGGAATTTCCGGAGGTTAGATTTGGGCGAACTGCTCAAGGAAAACCACTGGATAATTGAGAAAGGCTCTCCCCCCTCCATGAACGCCGAATCGCTGTCGATGCGGATGGAGATCTTGTGTTGGGACTTGGTCTGGCCATCGTAGGAACTCTCTTGGATGCCCTCATCCTGGATATTGGCGACCACACCCGTGTGGCGGCCAATGGGGTGAGGGTCGAATGTCTTCTTGGGAATATTGAAACGCATTGTTCACCTGCTATGGGTTAAGGGCCTGTAGCATTTGACTCGATGTCGTTGGCTATCTGGCCGTGATCATATAATGGCATTGAATCTGCGGTCAGGGATGAGATAGGCGAGCGCTGGTGGGGGGGCTTCGCGCTGTTCGGTTAATCCCACCAAGACCGGCACCGATCCAGGCCCTGGCCCTAGGCGATCCCATTTCCCGGTCATTTTGAACTGGACAGCATTCAGGGTTGGCCGTGTGGGACCGTAGCGGAAAGGTCGAGAGGTGGGGAGATTGAGCGAGAAACGCCACCAGGAGATTCAATGACAAATAGACGGTGCAGATAGCCACGAGCAGGGCGACCGGATCGGTGAAAGTGGACATCAGAATCCGGGGCAGACAGAGTTGTGTGCAATTCTTCCGTTTCATGTCGCGTCTCCTACTGGCCTCGTATGAGCCACGCTGACCCGCTCGCCTGCCACTGCACCATCACCATCGGCCTTCTCGATGCCGATGGCTTCTTTGACCGCTTCCGGATCGACCGACTGCTCGCCATCGTCGTGCTGGGCGTCGATTGGCCCGACTGGGCTACTGGCAATACTGCCATCAGCGGGCGCGACGGGACCCTCATTTTCCGGCTTGTTGTTCGGCCTATCGAGCAGATTGGACAGGCGATCGTGATTGGCCTTTTTCCAGACTTTCCCAATGCATCCCTGCGAGAAGGCTACTATCTCATCCAACGGTTCTCCGGGCGAGACATTGGTTTCCGGTTTCAGCTCCGGTGTCGATTTCGGAGGCCGACCCGCTGCCTTGCTGTCACGCTTCTCCTTTTCCAGTCCCTCCTTCTGCTTGTCGGGGGGCATATCAGCGATTTGCTTGATTTTCTCCTTTGTTATTTTTTGGCCCCCAGCCAGTACCTTATCTCGGAACTCGTCGCCAACATTCTCAGCAATGATGTCCACCTGGGTCGCGAATTTGCCGTCGCGCTCAATGGTGGCCTTGCTGACGTTGTGTTCGGCAGCAAGGCGGTCGGCGGTGTGTTTCTGTCCATCATTCTGATGGGCAGACTTATCTCCATGTCCGGCTGTTTTTTCGGCATTATACCGCTTCCCTCGCAGGTAACTCGCTTCTTCAGGCGTCACGTTACGCCGTCCCAACTGATTGCTTATGATCCAATTGAACGCTGCCTGGCGGTCCGGAAGGTCCTTCACTACCGCCACGCCGTAGTAGATGCCCTCCTCCTCGCAGATTTCTAAGCGGTTGTGGCCATCAAGCAGCACTCTCTCAAAACCCGGACCTTCAGTTTCATCTCTGCAATGTCCGCACTTTGGGCATTTCCACGATTTATCCTTGAGCACATGCACCCTACATTTCCCGCAACTGGGGCACTTCGTTTTCCACTTCTGGAGAGGGCGATTCCAGGTTAAGAGAAATTCTCGGCAGCCCTCGGCGCGGATACTAGCCGCCAACGCGGCGCGTTCATCGTCGGTTAAGTTTCTCATGAGCTTTTGGAACTCAGGATCAATCTTGAAGTCCGGTCCCCTTCTCTCTCTTGCTTTCTGGTCACTTTTGGAGAGATAATGATCTGGGCATTTCTTGCGGCCGGTAGCTGGGGTCGTGTCTTTTTTGATCATGGTTTCCTCCTATTCAGGTTTTCCACTGGGAAGACTGGCAGATGAACTCCAACGGGTAGACCAGGGTGCCGCATGGCTGTGAATGGAAAGCCGGGTTATTCATCTCGCCCTGTCCCATCCGGCTGAACTCGGTGCTGCTCGATGAACTCCTCGATGTCTTCCTCCCGATAGCGGACGGCTCGACCGATCTTGATCCAAGCCGGTCCTTGTTTCTTCCACCTGCGGTTGGCCAACGTGCCACGCCTCAGGCGCAGTCGGCGAGCTGCTTCGGTGTCGCGTAGCAGACGTCTTCTTGAAGTACCCGTAGACATGTCATGGTCTCCAGTGAATTTGAGTGAATAACCGTTGCAGGTACTGTAGCAAGGGTTATGCCAATAGAAAAAGGCCATCTGTAAGTTTATAATAAACAAACAGATGGCCTTTATTTCTGCTATGGGCGAGTGTGGAAATGAATCCTAGTTGATTTGGAATAATTCCATATACTTGGAATAATTCCAAATGACTATGGAATTATTCCATACCTATCCCTTTTTCTTTGCTGTATCTGCTGTATCTGCTGTATCTGCTGTATTTGCCCAGCTCGTTATGGTCCTAGACTCTATTCCAGCCCTTGTGGCTGCAGCATTGGGATTCCCGTACTTCTCGAGTAGCCAGTTTGCATAGTCCCGTTTCAGGTCGTCGGCAGGACGATCGTAGATCTTCGCCAATAGCGCATCCTCATCCCATCTTTGCGTTGGCTCAGTCTGCATCTCTGGCATGTCCCTTTCGCCTACATCGCGCTGTGGTAGGACGGCAGGTCCGGCCTGGTTTTCCTCAAGCTCAAGCCATTCCTTTCTTGGCTCATATTGCCAGAGGTTACGGCAGTCTGGATGAAAATACTCATCATAGCGCACCATCAATTCCGCCAGATCGAAAGAGAGCAGGTCCTGAAGGGCGATGGTTTCGTTCTGAAGCTCAAAGAAGACTTCCACATTGCCCCTTGACTCTGTTCTGAACACCAGGACGTACAGGGGTCTGTAGCTCTTGGTTCCTTGGAATTCCCGGCCGACACAATCTTCGCTGCCCTTCCCCAGGGCTTTCCGGCATTCGCCGCCCACGAGGCTCTGCAGTTCCCTTATGTTCCCATCGAAACGACCAAATATCAAGTTGCATAAGAAAGCCTTCGATACCGATCCAAGAGAAGCATCATTCTCTTGGTTGAAGCGCTCGATGAAGAAGCAGACCAATAACGGGATATCCCCAGGACGTAGCCGCAATGGAGGAAGTTCGATGGTCTCGGTGGCCAAGCGATAGTAGAGGTCCTCTCGGAAGGTACCCTCCCCCACAGCTTTCATAAGATCCTTATTCGTCGCTGCAATGATTCGCACGTCCGCCATCCGTACCCTATCATCCTCCCCTAATCGTCTATATTCACCGTTGTCCAGGAAGCGCAGCATCGATGCCTGTAGGTCAAGTGGCATGTCGCCAATTTCATCAAAAAACAACGTGCCCTTTTCTGCGACCGCGACTAAGCCTTCTTTGTCTTTATTGGCACCTGTGAAAGCACCTTTTACATGCCCAAAGAGTTCGTCCTTAAGCGTTTCGGGAGAGAACTGTGCACAATTCACTGCGACGAGTTCGCCCTCTCTTTGCCCCACCGCATGGATGTATTTTGCAACCAGCTCTTTCCCAGTTCCAGTTTCACCCAGAATCAACAAGGGTGCTTTTGTCTTGGCGGCTGTTTGCGTTTTCCCAAGTACGTCGAGCATAAAGGGATCAGCAGTCAGCAGCCCAGCTTTGAAAATGTCTTCAACGAATGCTGGATCAGGATCTGGCTTCTCTTTGAGGGCCCACGGAGTGCGTTTGAAAAGACTTTGATTCCTTCGATACGCATCGACAAATTTACTGAACGGAATCTCAACGCGCCCATCTTCTCCCGCGTCGATCCGTAATATGAGTTCTGCAGTTTTCTTCGATGTCACGGTAGAATCTCCCTTCGTGTTGGCATAGTCTCAGATTACCAGAGTGAGTTGTGACATAGTTCGCCTCTTGCGTAGCGATACCCGCGCAACAACTAACAGGCAGCTCCCAGGCCAGCGTGGGAGATCCGGTTCTTCGGGGCGACATCCGTATAGGCTTGCACTGTGAGAGATCAAGGGCAGCATTCGTGTCGATCAGGCAGTTGGTCGAAGTAAGACTCCCAGAGAGATAGATCCGGCTCGGTTCGTCGTCAAGGGGTGCGCGAGTCATGGCAGCGATAATGCCCATCGGCAAATCGAGGAGAAGATTGGATTCAACGTGGACCGCCAGGCCACGGCTGGTTGAGCGCAGACGAGTGAAGTGGAAAAGGGTGACTTCTCTTTCGTATATTGGGGAAATGCGATCTGTGACCATGACAGCCAAGCTGGTTCGTCTCGCTGTTCACTCGGGGGCAAGGTCTGAGACTAAACTCACGAACCTGTCCTCCGATCCGGAGATCGCGCTCTACGAGGTTGCATCCGCGATGCGCCGCAAGAGGATGGTATGACTGCTGTGAGTCGAACGATTGAGAGGAATATGGGCGTCGATCCGCGCGATCGGGTGCGGGGCATTTTGCTCGGACTCGCAGCGGGGGACCGGATTGGAGGACCGCTCCAGATGGCCCTCTGCCTCGCCGAGAGTCTCGCTGAGTGCAAGGGGTTCACCCGAGAGGATATCCTCCTCCGCTACCTTGCCTGGTGGCGTGAAGAGGGATTCGATACCGGTCCCGTAGCCGGACGTGTGTTCGATCTGATCGCGTCCGGTGTCGCAGACCAGAAGGCAGTCGCTCAGGCCCACGCTGAAAGCGGCGAACGCACGGCTGGTTGCAACCCCGCCCACCGGTCTCCTCCGTTGTCGATGGTCGCCTTTCTGGCCGACGATCAACTCCCAGACTTGGCTCGCCGGGAGGCATCTCTCACGCACCAAGATCCCCTCGCAGGAGATGCCGCAGCAGCCGTTGTGGTGCTGTGCCGATCTCTGATCAAAGGGACGGATTGGACAGCCGCTCTTGCGCAAGCCTCAGTCGGCCGTGACGAGAGGATTCGAGCTGCATTGCTGGGCAAGAGCAATCCGTCACTGCACGACGGTGGATTTGCTCCAGAAGCACTCCGAGCGGCGGTGTTTTTCCTGTCCACTAACACGGGATTCGCCGCTGCACTGGAGGCGTCCATGGCGTTTGCGGGGCTGGAGAATTATAGCCCGGTGCTGGTGGGGGCTATCGCTGGTGCGCGATGGGGGGGCGAAGCTGTGCCCTCGGAACTTTTGAGGCACTGTAAAATACTGGATCGAGTCCAAACGGCAGCCGACGCGCTGGTTGGCTCATGGTAGTGACGAGAATCCGGTAAGCCCTCCAAGCCCGACACCGTACGTGGTGGAGGTCCAGGAATACGAGAACTGATTAACGTGGCGGATCTGTTCTGGGATGTGTTTCGGGAGCGATGGATGGAGGTGAGGATGGAGGTGTCGGAGGTAGAAGTCCGTAAATGAAGAGTAAAAAAAGCTTGGAATCCCCGTGCCTATTGTATTGCAAAAGGGAATACTTGATGCGATAATAGAAATTGAGTACCGTATGGTGAAGCTCAAACTCTGCATTAGCCCAACACAAGGATCTTGACTATGGCAGTGCCAGATTTCCAATCATTTTTCAAACCTTTGCTCGATCTTGCAGTCGACGGAAAGGTCCATTCCATACAGGAAGCAAGGGAGTATATCGCCTCGCAATTCAAACTGAGTGAGGAGGAAATGAATGAAATGCTTCCCAGTGGAACCCAAACTCGTTTTGACAACCGTGTGGCCTGGACAAAGAGTTACTTCGTTCAAGCGAAATTACTGAAGTCCCCAAAACGTGGATATTTTGAGATAACAGACAGAGGGCGTGAACTACACGCTCAAGGCCATGAAAGAATCGATAAAAAGATCCTGAGCCAGTATTCGGAATTTGTGGAGTTCACCACACCAAAATTGGGAGGAAGCGCATCCGGTGACATCGACACCGTTGAGGGAGCGACGCCTGAAGAAGTACTTGAGCAAGCATATTTGAACATCAGGAATGATCTGGCAATCAGCATTTTAGAGAAGATCAAAGAGAACTCCCCGAAGTTCTTTGAGAATCTGGTAGTGGATCTGATGGTAGCAATAGGCTATGGCGGCTCAAGATCAGATGCAGGGAAATCTGTTGGCCAGAGCGGGGATGAAGGAATCGATGGTATAATCAAAGAAGACCGCCTTGGTTTAGATGTTATTTACCTGCAAGCAAAGCGCTGGGAAGGCACAGTCGGTCGACCGGAGATCCAGAAGTTCGTTGGTGCCCTTCATGGCAAGCGAGCGAAAAAGGGAGTCTTTATCACAACTGGACAATTCTCAAAGGAAGCACACGAGTACGTTCAGACAATCGATCCCAAGGTAATTCTCATCGATGGCAGAAACCTTGCCGAATACATGATCGATTTCAGCTTGGGCACCGCAACGTTCGCATCATATGAGATTAAACGAATGGATACAGACTATTTTGTCGAAGAATAGCCGTGTGGTGGAAATAGGGAGGAACGCCATCACTTTTCTCGTTGCCGGGAAGATTCCAAGCTGTGGTCGATCGCACAGTGCAGCCTTGCTATGCATACGAAGAGATGAGTGCATGAATCCGGGGATCGTGGTCACAATGTGCAGGAACCATGCGCGACAATCGGTAACCACGCGATCAAGGAGCGGAGTAAAATGAGACTACTATCTACTGCTTGGGGAAAAGATGAAGGCCCCAAACCAAGATCGTCCCTCAGAATCAAAGCTGTTCTTGTTTTGCTCCTCTCGTTTTTCGGGTCAGCTTCTCAAGCCCTTGCCCAGGTAGAAATTGAACCCAATAATAGTTCCTCCCAAGCGACAACGATGATCTCAGGTGAGCAGCTACAGGGGGCACTATCCGACCAGAATGACGTTGACTACTACAAGCTTCCTTTGGCTTCACAGCAGGAAGTAGCAGTCACTCTGTCGACGTCGTCGAGAGAGGTTCTGGCGATGGGAGTGTTGGTCGAGATATTCAATGCTTCTCAAGCTAAGATTGGTGGTTTTACTACGGAGGTGTCTGGTTCAATCGATACCAGGGTGATCACTGGTCCTGGAGATGTCTTCATCTCTGTCCGGAAAGATCCGGACAATCATCGTTTCGAGGGAAGTCTTCGATATTTCCTTACAGCTACGGCTACAGCTACAGGCACTGTGATCACTGTTGAGATGGAACCTAATGGTGTAGCATCGCAAGCTTCACCTCTAACATCAGGTCAACAGGTAGAAGGAAGAGTGTCCGACCAGAATGACGTGGACTACTACAAGCTTCCTTTGGCTTCACAGCAGGAAGTAGCAGTCGCTCTGTCGACGTCGTCGAGAGAAGTTCTGGCGATGGGAGTGTTGGTCGAGATATTCAATGCTTCTCAAGCTAAGATTGGTGGTTTTACTACGGAGGTGTCTGGTTCAATCGATACCAGGGTGATCACTGGTCCTGGAGATGTCTTCATCTCTGTCCGGAAAGATCCGGACAATCATCGTTTCGAGGGAAGTCTTCGATATTTCCTTACAGCTACGGGAAGCGGGAGACCAAACCAGGTTCCTGTGCTGGAATCCATCGCCAACAAGGCTGTCGAAGAGGGCCAGATGATAAGCTTCGTGTTGTCCGCTACTGACCCCGATGGTGATGCGCTGATTTACTCAGTGACGGGCAACCCGAGTGGCTCCTCACTATCGGGCACCATCTTCACCTGGACGCCCAGCGGCGGTCAGGCTGGTTCTTATCCCCTCACTTTCTCGGTCAGCGATAGTAAAGGTGGGACAGACTCAGAAAGTGTCACCATTACGGTAACAGCTCCGCCCCCGCCCAACCA
>Ga0233430_1001813_pt1 | contig 27453 bp, 21 predicted proteins | sample SI_118_April2016_2_FD_179883 | JGI IMG/M metagenome (GOLD analysis project Ga0233430, IMG submission 179883) | Seawater microbial communities from Saanich Inlet, British Columbia, Canada - SI_118_April2016_150_MG | ecosystem: Environmental > Aquatic > Marine > Inlet | place: Canada: British... | reverse complement strand
AGGCCGCTTAAAGATTCAGCACTTCCCTGTACAATTGTACCTGCAAAAGTTGCAGGCGCTGATCCACAAGCCTGGGGCGCGGGAAAATTGATCAAAGGAATGTTCTTTTCAGCGCAGAAAATAATTTTATCCACAGCTGGATCATAATACAGCAAGGGAGAAATCGGTTCAGAATAATGCACAAGACAGGGGGCCTTGTCAAAATTTTCCTTGCCACCGCACAGTAGCAGCCCCATTTCATAAATATCCTTGACACTATTGGTGTCCTTGCAGCAGAAAACAAGAGGTTTTTCGCAATATTGCAAAGTATTTCTCACCACCACACGGTCGGCAATATCCGGCGGTACATCATCTGCCATACCAATAATCATGCACCAGTCAAAACGATCAAGACCATCACACAAAGCAGCTGTTGTCTTAACATGATCACTTTTAAACCTCACCCTTTTATGGGTCTTGGGGTCCATATAATCAATACAGTCAAGGCTGGGGCCAAAATAAGAATTGTCCTTTTCAAGAAAAACCGTCCGCTCCCCTTTTTGATTGCCAAGCGCCATACGATGCGGAGCTTTAGCAATGGCATCCTCCACCATCCACGAAGGGAATCTGACACGATTGTCCTTGACCTTTGCTCCGGCACCCTCCAGTATTTCAAGCCCTTTTGGATGTGTCATCTTAACGCCTGTCCTTTCCAGGACCTCCAGTGTTGCAGCATGAATCTGTTCTATCTGTACATCATTAACAACTCTCAAACTAGGCTTAAAATAAAGATCTTCAGTTATAGTGCCCATTGTTTCTCCTTCAAGATTTAGTATCGTTAATATTGTTTTGTCCCCAGTCCTTAATTGAACTTAATTTCGAGGAAGCCGGGTTAATCTACCCGGGTTTTCAGGGTTAAAAAAATGATTTATGGGACCGTCATCAATAAATCTTTGATGACATCTCTTTAATCCCTTGTTGGATAAGGTTACACCGAGGCCTGGCCCTTCAGGTACCAAAATAACATTGTTAACCTGCCTGAAAGGTCCTTGTTCAATCACATCATCACTCTGCCAGCGGAAAAGGGACTGGCTGGGTTCGTGAATCCATTCAGTGGCAGCCACTAAATGAAGATATGCTGCAGTACAGACTCCTGCGTCACCGCTATAGCACCAGAATCCAATACCCATGGCTTCACAGGCACCGATAAAACGAATCGCTCTCCTGATTCCACCCAATACTGCAAAATTGGTGACAATATTATCAGGAACACCCAAAGCCACGGCTCTTGTGATATCAGGAACATGGGTTGAAAAGGGAATAGAACAATTTTTTCTTAATTGGGCCATCTGTTCAAATGTTGAAACCGGGTCTTCGTAATTTCGAATATTGTATGGTTCTATTTCTCTTAAAATGTGCTTTGCCGTTGATAGAGACCAGGACATATTTGAGTCCAGTCTTATCATGTCTGTATCTCCAAGGTTTTCCCTCAACATTTTTACAGTGGCAATTTCAAGATGAGGATCACCTAAACTTAACTTGCCTTCAAACATTGTTGCTCCATGTTCTTCGCGCATTTTCATACAATAGTCAACAACCTGTTGTGCCGTTGTTTCACCACCCATGCCGTTTTTTTCAATGCGAAAACCGAAATATTCCGTAAAGGGAATCTCTTTTCTGACAGCACCGCCTAAAAGTTTATACAGAGGTTGGTTCCAGGCTTTTCCCCGGATATCCCACAAGGCAATTTCAATTCCTCCAAATGCCTTTACAACAGAAGCATCATCTGTGTTCTGAACAACTACCCACTCCGGCACACATTTCATTTCACAACCCGTGATGTCCAAAGGATCATGACCGATCAATCGGGGAGCCAGATCTTTATTGATAACATTTGCACAATCCCATGAAGGTGATTCTCCAATGCCGATGATGCCTTCATCCGTCTCTATTTCAATAATGGCTTTAGAGGTTCCCGGATATAGACCCACGGACCAGTAAAATGGCGCTTCCATAGGGATATTAACAGGTGTTGCCCTGACAGCGGTAATTTTCATTGATTATGCCTCCAATGATAATGATTTTTAAATATTTAAAACGTTTCGGCAGTATTGAATACTTTTTACAACGGCCTCATATTCTTTTTTTCTGGCAGTCTCAGGTCCATCGTCACCAGCATCCCATTCCACTTCAATGTTGATACGGTTCATGGAGGATGTTTTTTTGAAAATTTCAAGGGCTTTTTTTAAATCAATGTCCCCATCTCCGCAGGCCACACCGGTAAATTTGCATCCGAATTGATCCCGTTCAATTCTATGGTCACAAAAGTGATTTGTAAATGATCTGGGTGTCAGGGTTTCAATTGCTGTCATAGGATCTTCTAAAACCATTACTGAATTCACAGTATCTACACAGGCACCGACACTCTCGTGGTTGACCTCATCAATCAGCCATAAAATCTCACTTGCAAAGGATTCAGTATGATTTTCAAATGCCAGCTTAACACCTGTGTCCTCTAACAGAGGCAAAACTTTTCGTGTAAGCCCGGAAATATGATTAAGCTGTTTCATAATGTCTGGATGATGACGGCTTGCGCAAAGGGGACGGGGACGGCGCAGATCTAAACTGACTTTTCCGATATCCGATCCAAGGGTATGAGCAATTCTTATACCCTGTTCTAGAGTATGGGTCAGTCTTGGATCAAATTCTTCATCAAGAGAAAAATTGTATTCAAGGTAAAGACCATGATCTCTTGCCGCATCCTTGATTTTTGTAAGCTGTGCCTCATCTGTTGATTCACAGTCAACCGCTGTAATATGAAGCCCGTCAAGACTATTATCCACGGCCCAGTCCATGAGCTTAAAAATATCCATCACCCTTGGCCAGGTGAGTGTATGACCTCCCCAGTTTTGCCCCATGCCGTGCAAATGGAAACTATAAGTGTGTAATCCTAATAACATTTTATTTCCTTTCTTTTTATTAGTTTAAAGCCTGACTGAAAGCTGTTAATTTTTTGTTCAGACACGATTTAAGCGTTTCGAATTGAATTTATATAAGTATCAAGGTCTTTGCGGATGCTGCCATCCATATAAGGTTCTTCATAGTTTTTAAGGATTTCTTTGTATTTGGCATTGGCTCTTTGTTCCATGGTCAATCCGCCTTTGCTTTCCCAGCTGGTAAAATTATCTCGTTCTTCCATACTCGGAGTATAAAGAGCTTGTTTAAAATGTTTGAAGGTATGCATATGAGTCAAATATTCACCTCCGGGTCCAACCTGTCTGATTGCATCCACAGCAAGTTTTTCAGCAGTGATATCTTCTCCTTTTTTGATCCTTTTGCACATCCCGCAGATTTCATTGTCAATGATAAATTTTTCATAGGATGCCGTAATATAACCTTCAAGGATGCCTGCAGAGTGAAGGACAAAGTTGATGCCGCTCATTGTGGCCATCATCATGCTCATCATGGATTCATAGGCAGCCTGGGAATCCATTGTTTTTGAATCAGTCAGAGCCCCTCCGCCCCGGACGGGAAGATTATAGAAACGTCCCATTTGAGCAGTTGCAGCCGTATTTATAGCCATTTCCGGTGCACCGATACTCAAAGTTCCGTACCGCATGGCTGTGGCAGATGAAGAGCCGGCAAATACAATAGGCGTGCCTTCCCTGACAAGCTGGCTCAGCGTGATACCAGCCAGTACTTCAGCATTCTGGACAACCAGAGTACCTTCCATGGTGACCGGGGAAGTGGCACCTGCAATAGCCAGGGAAGAGATCAGTTGAGGCATACCTGCCTTGGCATATTCCATAATACCTTCGCACATTTTGTCATCATATCCCAGGGGGGTTAAAGAACATAAGACACTGATAAAAGGAGGCTTTTGTTCCATTTCTTTGCGGCTTCCAAAAACTAAAGATGCCATTTCAATTGTTTGCCTGGCGTCTGCACCATTGGTTCCTGCTCCCATAAAAGGTTTGTCTGATAACACCATTGAAGAATAAATTCTTTCAGCATTCCGGTTTGCGACACAAATATCATTTGGCTCTGTCATCATACCGCCGGTGATATCCATAAAGGGGCTCTCATAGGCCAATTTGGCAAAGTTGTTAAAATCTTCAAGGGTCCCCTTTCTTCGGCCCTTATCCATGTCATTGACAAATGGTGCGCCGTAACATGGCATAAATGCGATATTATCTCCCCCGATGGTGACATTTTTTTCAGGATTTCTGGCATAAAGTGTAAATTGAGAAGGGGCTTTTTCGATTTGTTCTTCAACCAGTTTTTTTGGGAAAAACACCCTTTCCCCGTCTATTTTACAGCCGGCCCCGGCAAAAAGCTTTCTTGCCGGTTCATAAGAAAAAACAAGGCCTGCTGTCTCCATAACAGTCAAGGTGGCTTCGTGAATTGTTTCTAATTCATGTGTTGAAAAATATTCGAAAAATCTCATTTAACTTCTCCCTCGGGATGATAATTGTCAATATGCAAAATGTTGAATATTGATACAAAATTTGCATGATCCATGCCAGAAGCTTTCCTACTATGCTATTCGGTGATATTTAGAATCATTTTAATGGGTTAATGCCACAGCTTTAAAATTTTAAAGTAATTCATGGTTGAACTGAACAGAAAAAATAAAAATTTTTTGATTTATATTGCCTTTCCTTTATAAAAGGAGCATTTAATAGAAATAAGGTATAAAAGTGACAAAAGAATTATAAAAATTTTTTGATTTTATGGAGACGCGTTATGGATAAGCTTCAACTGGATGATATAGACATTTACAGGGTTTTATCATCCATGCATGAAGGTGTTTTGATTGCAGATACCAAAGGAAAAATCAGTTTTTATAATGAAACCCAGGCCAGGATAGATGATTTAAAGCCTGAAGATGCCATTGGAATGAAGATTGTAGATATTTATCAGCTAAACAATAATACCAGCCCCACAATGCGTTGCCTGAAAACCGGCAAACCCATAATTAATGAAACCATGGTATACCAGACCAGACTTGGCAAGGTGGCCAATATCATCAATAATGTCAACCCTTTGTATAAATCTGGAATTTTGATTGGCGCTATTAATTTTTGTAAGGACTATCAGCAATTGGAGAAAACCATTGTCCAAGACCAAAAGGGTCCCCAAAAAAATCAAAAGGGCAACAATGCGAGATTTCATTTTTCCGATATTATCGGATCAGATCCGGAAATGCTCAATGCGGTTCGGATTGCCGGTATGTCATCTAACTCGCCATCCCCAATCATGATTTATGGTGAAACAGGAACCGGAAAAGAATTATTTGCCCAGTCTATCCATAATCATAGTTCAAGAAGAAAGAAGCCATTTATTCCGATAAACTGTGCTGCGATTCCGGAAAACCTTTTGGAAGGGATTTTGTTCGGAACATCCAAGGGAGCATTTACCGGTGCTATCAATAAAAGCGGTCTTTTTGAGCAGGCTGATGGTGGGACCATTTTTTTAGATGAGCTGGATTCCATGCCGTTGACACTCCAGGTCAAGCTTTTAAGGGTTATTCAGGAGAAGAAGGTTAGAAAGCTCGGGTCTTTAAAAGAGATAGACCTGGATATAAAAATAATCAGTTCAGTGGGACATCCGCCCTTGGAAATTATTCAGAATGGTACATTAAGAATGGACCTGTTTTACAGGATGGGAGTGGTCTTCATCATGCTGCCGCCTCTAAGGGAAAGGAAAGATGAATTAAATGAACTGATCCGGTATTTTATTTTAGAATATAATAAAACATTAAATGTACAGGTGTCTAACGTCTCTAAAACAGTTTTAGACTTGTTTAGGCGGTATCACTGGCCTGGAAATGTCCGGGAACTCAAGCATGTTATTGAAGCATCAATGAATATGGTGGCCAAAGGCACAACTATCAGGCTTGCACATCTGCCATCCCACATCTTTTCATTTGCAAAAAAAGAAATGCAAAAACCGCTTGTGGCCAAAACTTCCCCTGCACAAGTTCATGCTAACGTTGTTTTTTCTTCAAACCTGGCCCAAACTCAGGCTGCAAATGAGAAACAGATCATTTCCGATGCTTTAAAAGCAACTGAAGGTAATGCGGCAAAAGCCGCCAGAAGCTTAGGGATTTCTCCCCAGTCTTTTCATTATAAGCTAAAAAAATATCGATTAAAGTCAAAAAAGGTTTTATCAAAATAAGAATCGCATGAGCCTAAATCGCCAATTGTACTGATACTGAGCAGGATTCAGCCGATCTAATAAAATTATGTTTGTCCTTGGTTCGTTTAGGAGCGCATACTTAAAAGAATTTGTAACTATTCAGCTCTTATATTTGAAACCGCCCTATCCGATGGATATTTGTTTCGATGCTAAACGCTTAACCTCCTTCAAATATCCATCGGACAGGGCTCTGAGATAACGTCTTTTAACTGGCTAAACAATTACAAGAATTTTTCAAATTTTAGTCAGGTATTAAAGAGGTGTAAAAGAACTGTAAATTTTTTTTACAGTAAAAATAAAAAAAATTGAAATTTTATCAGGTTTTATAGAGATAAAAAATTGAAATTTTATTTTTTTTATACTTAGCTATGGTCAAAAAATAGCTGGAAATGACTGCTGTCTTATCCAGTTAAGCCCTATGAACTTTGTTTTTCACTAAATATAAAAATATACTTTGGTATAATAACTGCATTAACTAATAATTGTTTGTGTGGCTTTATTTTTTATTTACATTAATTTTGGAGGCAAGATTTATGGGTACAAAAAAAGTTCAACTCATCATCGCTTTTTTCGCAGCATTTCTTTTTATTTTTTCAACGGGTGCATTCGCAGCAGAAACGTTTAAGCTTGGCGTATTGGGCCCCTTCACCGGTCCATCGGCTAAAACCGGTGGTGAATTCAAAGGGTCTGTTAAAATGGCCATGGAAAACATCGATTATAAAATTGGTGATTACAAGATAGAACTTGTCTGGATCGACTCCCAGTCAGACCCTGCAAAAGCTACAGGCGCCTATGCTGAAGCCGTGGAATCAAAGGGTGTCCAGGTGGCCATGCTGAATTGGCACAGTTCAGTGGCAGCAGCAGTAATGGATGTAGCGGTCCAGTACAAAGTGCAGCATGTGTTCGCTATGGGCGCGGCCGAGATTGTAAACGAAAAATACAAATCAGATCCTGAAAAGTATAGTTACTGGGCTGCCAAGGGATGGCCAATCCCCGGAGACCTTATTCCGGGTTATGTGGAGAGCATCAATGCAGCTATTGCAACTGGTAAATTCACACCTAAAAAAAAGATCGTAGCCATTTACGGCGAAGAGACAGACTGGGGCAGAAGTGTGGGAGCAGCCTTCAAAAGGGGTTTCGAAGCTACAGGATGGACAGTTCTTTCCGAAGATTACTTTCCTTTCACCCAGACCGATTTCTATTCTCTTTTGAGCAAGTATAAAAAAGGCGGGGCCGTAGTTCTGGCCGGAACATCCACCTCCGCTCCTTCCATATCCGGTTTTATCAAACAGGCAGGTGAGGTTGGACTTAAAGCTGTAGTCGTTGCCGACGGGCTTGGCTGGAATGGCGACTGGTACAAGATGACCGGGAAAGCTTCTAACCACGTATTGGATATGATCCCCCGACTGACCACACAGGCTGCCCAGGATTGGGCAAAATCCATCAAGGCTAAATTCGGATACAACCCGAGTCCTTCAGCATCCGGACTGTCATACGATTATGCCAATTTTTTCATCAAACTTGCCAAAAGAACCCTTGAAAAACATGGAAAACTCGATAAAGAATCCATCCACGAGGTTGTTACCAGTGAACTCAATACTGGCAAACTGACATATGGTAAGGCAGACGGTGCCCTTATTATGAATGAGTACAAATATACCGTGGAATCGACACCAGATCCTGTCATTGCTTCCGACGCTTACTTTTTTCCTGTTCTTCAATACATGGACGGAAAAAGCAATATCATTTATCCAGATGACTGGAAACAAGCGGATTTCAAACAAAAATAGCCTGACGTAAATACAGACAGGGGATACGCAATGCATATCCCCTGTTTGTTTAATCTATAAAATGAATAGAATTAGAGGCAAAAATGATTGTATTGGAAACCAGTAATCTAACCAAAAGATTTGGTGGTTTGACCGCAGTAAACGATGTCTCCATGACATTATACGAAGGAGATGTCCTGGGCTTGATCGGTCCCAACGGGGCCGGGAAAACAACATTTATAAATGCCATTTCAGGTTTAAATCCCCCAACCGAAGGTAAAGTAAAAATGTTTGGAAAGGATACGACGGGTTCAACCCCTGAAAAAATGTGCCGCAGAGGCCTTTCCCGAACATTCCAGATTCCCAGTCCATTTCCAAAAATGACAGCCATTGAAAGCGTAATGACGGCCACCATATTTGGTAATAAAACAGGAAAGGTGAATGATCCAATTGAGCATTCAAGGGCCATGTTGGAATTTGTCGAATTTCCCATGGAGGAAACGGTTGTGGCGGAACAACTCAACACGGTTCAGCTCAAACGTCTGGATTTGGCCCGGGCACTTGCCAGCAATCCCAGAGTCTTATTCATGGATGAAATGGCATCAGGTCTCAGCGAAAGAGAGTTGAATGATATCATGAGAATTATTAAAAAGATCAGCAAAAAAGGAATTTCCATTCTCATGATCGAGCATATCATGCAACTTATCATGGCAGTGTGCAACCGGCTTTTATGTATTCAGTTCGGAACAAAAATAGCTGAAGGTTTAACAGAAGACGTGGCAAATGACCCAAAGGTTACCAAAGCCTATCTCGGATAGTGAATCGGATAGCGCAAATGACAATTAACTTTAAGAATCAACGGAGATTTTATGCTGTTAGAAGTGAAAAATCTTGATGCAGGATATGGATATCTGCAGATATTGCGTTCTGTCTCTTTAAATATAGAGAAGGGTGAGTATGTCTGTATTGTAGGGCCTAATGGTGCAGGGAAAAGCACAACCATGAAAACCATTGCCGGCCTGATCCCTCCCATGGGAGGCAGTATCTTTTTCAATGGTGAGAATATTGCCGGGCTTCCTGCATCGCAGATCACAAAAAAGGGGATTTCTTTTGTTTCCGAGGAATTAAATCTATTTGTAAATATGACGGTGCAGGAAAATCTTTATATGGGCGCATACATTATTAAGGACAAAAAAATCCAGAATGAACGCCTTGACTTTGTGTTCAGCCTTTTCCCACGCCTGGCTGAAAGAAAAGATCAGCTGGCAGGAACAATGAGCGGTGGAGAGAGAAAAATGCTGGCCATTGGCCGCGGTATGATGTCTGATCCTAAATTGCTTCTTGTGGACGAGCCATCTTTTGGCCTTGCGCCACAATTGGTGGCAAATGTGTTTGAATCCCTGGACATTCTTATTAAAGCGGGTGTGACCATCCTTTTGGTGGAACAAAATGTCACAAAGACCCTGGCTGTCACTGATCGTGGATATATCCTTGAAAACGGAAAAGTCGGTCTGGAAGGTAAAAGTCATGACCTGGCGGATAATCCCCATGTCAGAAAAGTATTTTTAGGCGTTTAATCTTCTTTTTGGAGAAATAAATTCATGTCAAATAACACTGTTTCCAAATTTTTAACCTGGACCAAATCAGCAGCCGGCATATCTATTCTGGCAACGATTTTGCTTGCCGTGTTTGCAGCGATAAATGCCGGTCCCTATCTGCTGGTAAATACAATTGTCACAGGCGGTATGCTTGCGTTGGTCGCCACAGGCCTTACCCTGATGCTGGGTGTACTCAATATTGCCATGTTTGCCCATGGTGAATTTTTTATGATCGGTTCTTTGACTGCCTATTATGTATTTACCCCCATCAGTAATTATATCAGCGAAAATCCAGAGTCTTTTGTTGCAGTGATCGGCCCCCTGGTTGCCATTGTCTGTGCAATGATTGTGGGTGCCCTAAGCGGCATTGTCGCTGAAAAACTGGTATTTGGCCCCTTGAGAAGGCGGTCCACAGATAATTGGGTGATGAACTCTTTTTTGCTCACAGTGGGATTGAGTGTTCTTTTGATTAACCTTCATCAATTGATATTCGGAACTGAGTTCAAAGGCATTGTCGGTTACTGGAGTGGTATGCCCATTTCCATTGCTGATGTATTCGTTTCAAGAGACCGGGCCATGGCATTTGTGATTGCGGCTGTAATCATTGCCGCTTTCTGGTTTTTCATGACCTATACCAAAACAGGTATGTCTATACGAGCAGTGTCCCAGGATATCACAGGTGCCCAGATTGTGGGTATTGATATTGAAAAAATTGTTCTTTTAACTATTTCTCTTGCCTGTGCCCTTTCAGCTGTGGCCGGAGGCAGCCTTTTATTCATGTATCCTTCTTACCCCACTGTGGGATTAGAGCCTTTATATCTGGCCTGGTTTGTCGTGATTCTCTCAGGTCTTGGAAATATACTGGGGGCTGTGGCCGGTGCTTTCATGGTGGCTTTACTTAAGGCAATTACGGTGGAATACGTGGGTTCAGGATGGGATTTTGTTATTCCTTCCGCCCTTATTATGTTGATTTTGATTTTTAAACCCAGTGGGATATTTGGTTCAGATGTCCGCGGCGCCCTAGACAAATAAATTGACAAATAATCTGTCAAATAATTTGTCAGATAAAGGAAAAATAGGAGTTTCTATGGATAACACAATAAATAGTCAGCAAATGAATCTATTTGATAAATTGCTTGATAAATTATGCCTTACACCTGCTGGACTTTTTGGTCTTGTTTTATTATTCGTCCTTCCTTTTATCCCGCCCTTTAACCAGGAGTATATGCTCAGATGGCTGATTTATAGCGGCTTTATTGCATCCATGAGTGTGGGATTTGATCTGACGGCCGGGTATATTAATATTGTTAATTTCGGATATGCCGCAGTAGCCGGTTTTGGAGGATATACATCAGCACTTCTGGCGATCAATATGGGGTTGCCTACCTGGCTATCCATGGTGGCTGGTGGGATAGGCTCGGGTCTTCTGGGATTGATTATCGGGATGATTTCTCTGCGTCTCAGGGGAATTTTTGCAGCATGTCTTTCCTGGTTTTTTGGTTTGGCGATTATGGGGCTTGCAACTAAACTGGTCTGGCTGACTCGGGGACCTTTAGGCCTTCGTGTTCCCCGTATTTTTGAGGGGGATTCAAATGCACCCTATTATTTTATTATTATCATATTGTTGTTTTTGATCTACCTGGTTTGCAAATGGATTGTCCGTTCAAAAATTGGGCTGGCCTTCCAGGCCATTGGCCAGAACATGGATGCTGCAAGAACTTCAGGAATCAATCCCGTGAATTACCGGGTTTTTAATTTTACCCTTTCATGTGCAATAGCAGGCGTTCTTGGTGGGTTTTACGCTCATTATTATGGAATTTTGACTCCGGATATCATGCATACCTCAAAAACGGTCGAGGTCCTTGCCGTGGCATATATTGGCGGAAGAGGCAGTTTATGGGGAGGAGCTGTTATTGCCTTCCCCTTTATATTTATAATGGAGATTGTCCGTTCCAACCTGACAAATCTGCCGGGATTGAATCTGGTGATATACGCCCTGGTATTGATTCTGGTAATGATATATTATCCTGGTGGATTTTCATATTTTTACGAAATGAATATCAGAAAGACTAAAAACAAAATTTTACGTTATTTTTTTAATGGCAGAGATTAAAGAAAAATTGATTTAAAGGAGATTTACAATAATGAAAACCAATGCAAGAGCAGTCGTTATTGGTGGTGGTGCGATAGGGGTGAGTGTTGCCTATCATCTGGCAAAATATGGATGGAAGGATGAAGTTGTGCTGGTGGAAAAACATGAGTTGACCTCAGGATCCACCTGGATGGCAGCTGGAAATGTCTCCTTTTTTCATTCAAATTTTTATGGCACCCAGGTGAATATGAAAAGTATTGAAATATTCAAGGAACTGGAAAAAGAAACCGGACAATCCACAGGATGGCATACCACAGGTTCCATTCGGACAGCAGATAATCCCGGTCGTATGGATGAACTGGGATATGCTTATTCTATGAACCGCTGTCTGGGTTTGGATGTCAGTTATGTGACCCCGGAAGAAATAGGGAAAATGCATCCTTTTATGAATACAGAAGGGTTGTTGGGCGGTCTGTATTGGCCGGACGACGGTGATGTTGATCCAAATTCAGTGACCCAGGCCATGGCCAAGGGAGCCAGAAAGCACGGTGTTGAGATCAACCTGCATACCCTTGTAAAAAGTATTGAACAAACACTTTCCGGAGAATGGCTTATAAAGACTGACAAAGGAGATATTACCTGCGAATATGTTATCAATGCAGCAGGTCTCTGGGCCCCGGAAGTATCCAAGATGGTTGGAATCGAAATCCCCTCCATTGCCATTGCACATACCCATATTCTATATGAAAAAATCAATGCCATTGCCGATGCAGATACCTATTTGCCCCTTATTCGTGATCCTGATAAATCAATTTATCTTCGCCAGGAAATGGATTCCTTGATTCTGGGAATGTACGAGGCAAATGGCCAGCAATGGAAGAAGAACGGGGTTCCATGGGATTATGCGCAACAAGAAATAACTCCGGATATAGACAATATCTCTGATTGCATTGAAGCCGGTATGGAAAGATTTCCCATCCTGGGAGATACTGGATTTAAACATGTGACAGCTGGCCCCATTACCTATACTCCCAATGGAGATCCACTTGTGGGACCAGCCTCCCCATTGAAAAATTTTTTCCAGGCCTGCGGTTACAGCTTTGGAATTACCCAGGCCGGTGGTATCGGCCACTATCTTGCTGGCTGGATCATGAACGGTGAACCGGAAATTGATCTCTGGGCTGTTGATTCCAGACGGTTTGGTTCTTTTGCAAACTGGGCATACAACACGGAAAAGATTGCAGATACCTATCCAAGACTTTACTCCATAATTTATCCCAACGAATTCAGGGATGCTGCAAGACCCAACAGAACCAGCCCTATTTATGAATATCAGAAGCAGGCCAATGCCGTATTTGGGGATTACTATGGCTGGGAATGCCCCAACTATTTTCCGCCCAAGGGTGAGGACTCCTATGAAGAACCTTCCTGGAGACGTTCCAATGCCTTTACGCATGTGGCCAATGAGTGTAAGCATTTGATGAACCATGTGGGCATCATCGATCTCACGCGTTTTGCAAAGACAAAAATTTCAGGTCCAGGTGCTTTGGGCTGGCTAAACCATATGACCTGCCAGAAAGTACCTGAAATAGACGGCAGAATTGCTCTTTGCCCCATGCTGGATCATAATGGTAACTTTAAATCCGACATGACCATCACCCGTGTGAGCCAGGAAGAATTTTTCTGTGTCACAGCTTCAATAGGTAAAAAGCATGACCAGCATTGGATGCAGCAAAATCTTCCAAAAGATGGAAGTGTTGACATGGAAGATATCACCTACCAGATGGGTTGTCTGGTTCTTGCCGGCCCAAAATCCCGTGAGGCTCTTGCAAAGGCAGCGTATAATGACGTTTCCGGCGAAGTGTTTAAATTTTCCACTTCCCAGGAGATTTATGTGGGAAGGACCAAATGCCGGATCAACCGCATGAATTATGTGGGAGAGTTGGGATTTGAGATTTTCCACCCCATCCAGCAGCAGGTGTCTGTATACAATGCACTTATGGAAGCTGGTGCTGATAGTGATATCCGCATGATCGGCATGCATGCCATGGATTCCATGCGTCTTGAAAAAGGATATTTAGCCTGGAAGAGCGAGATGAATCTACACCATACCCCTCTTGAAACCAATGTGGCCTGGACAGTGAAGCTGGATAAGGATTTTATCGGCAAAAAAGGTATTCTTAAGCAAAAAGAAGACGGTGTACCATTGAAATTAGTCTGCCTGGTTGTAGATGTAACAGACGCGGATCCCTGGGGATACAATCCGATCTTAAAAGATGGAAATAAAATTGGTATGACATCGTCCGGCGGATACGGCCACAGGGTTGAAAAAAGTATTGCAATGGGATATGTAAAACCTGAATTTGCGAAAGCTGGAACAAAAATGGACGTGGAAATCTTAGGGCGGGCACGAAGCGCAGAAGTTGTCACAATGCCTTTGTATGATCCTAAGAATGAAAAAATGAAGAGTTAGAAGTCAATAAAGAGGAAGTAAATAATGAAAATCTGTGTTTGTGTGAAGCATGTACCTGACACTGCAGCAAGCATAAAACTTGCTGGTGATAAGGGGTTTGAGGATTCTGAAATTAAATTTGTTTCTAACCCGTATGATGAATACGGAATTGAAGAAGCGGTCAGCCTGGTTGAAAAACAGGGTGGCGAGGTTGTCATTGTGACCCTGGGTAAAGCTTCAGCAGTAACAACCATAAGGTCTGCCATGGCCATGGGGGCTCACAGGGCCATCTTAGTGAAAACCGACAGCCAGTTTCTGGACAGCGATCTGACGGCAAAGGCTTTAAAGGCTGCCATGGATCAGGATGGACTGCCGGATATGATTTTTACAGGAAAGGGATCTGTTGACACAGAAAGTTTTCAGACCCAGTATCGCCTGGCTAAATTTTTTGGCATGCCCGTGGTAAATGAGGTTTCAAACCTTATTATTGATGAAGGCAAAGCAATTGCACAAAGAGAAATTGAAGGTGGAGAAAAACAGGTTATTCAAATGAGCCTGCCCTGTGTGATTGGAGCAACAAAAGGTCTGAATGAACCAAGATATCCCAAGTTTCCTGATATCATGAAAGCCAAAAAAAAAGAGATTAAGGAGATTGATCTTTTGGATCTTGGTATTGAAGCATCACAAGGCAAAGTTACATTGGAAAAATTGGAATCTGTACCTGAAAGATCAGGTGCAAAAATGCTGGAAGGGTCTGTGGACGATCAGGTAACTGAACTTGTCAGAATCCTTAAAGATGATGAAAAGGTTTTATAAGATAAGGAGAAAAGGATATGGCCAGGACAGGCATTTTAATTGAAATCGAAAACAATGTGGTAAAAGAAACCAGCTTTGGCGTAATGACGGCTGCAGCCGGCCAAGAGATTTATGCTTTGGTGCTGGGCCACGATGTTTCCGCCGTAAAAAACGTTTTAGCAGAATATGGTGCAACAGTAATCGTTAACATTACAGCCCCGGGCGATACATCATCAAGCCCGGACCTGCAGGCACAAATACTTGCTGCCGCAGTAAAAGAATATAATCTTGAAACTCTCCTGGGAACAGCCAGCACAACAGGCAAAGATTTGTTTGCAAGAATGGCCGCTATCCTGGATGAACCTCTTGTATCTGATTGTGTGCAAGTCAATATTGCAGACAAAACCGTTAAAAAATCGCATTTTTCCGGTAAAACCTTTGCCACGCTTAAAGTAAACGGATCCATTTTTCTGTGTACCATCCGCCCAAATTCCATCGAGCCTGTTCCCTCGTCCGGCGCTGGAGAAATAGTGGAGTTTACGTCTGATGTGGCAGATCCGGGATTGATCAAGATTGTAGAAGTTAAAAAAGATGCCGGCGAAAAACTGGATCTGACCGAAGCTCCTGTTATCATCACCGGCGGCAGGGCAATCAAGGCTGCTGAAAACTATCAAATGCTTGAAGCGTGTGCTAAAAAAATGGGAGCTGCCGTGGGTGCCTCCAGGGCTGCCGTGGATGCGGGCTATGCGCCCCATTCAATGCAGGTTGGCCAGACCGGTAAAACAGTAAGCCCAAGACTTTACATTGCCTGTGGTGTTTCCGGTGCAGTTCAGCATTTTGCCGGCATGAAGACATCAAAGGTCATTGTGGCCATAAATGAAGACAAGGATGCACCTATTTTTTCCAAGTGTGATTATGGAATCGTGGGAGATATTTTTGATGTAGTCCCGGTATTAACTGAAAAGCTTTAACACCAAGCTTTCCCCTAATGTTGCAAAAGCCATGAAGGATGTTTTTATGCAACGTTAGGGTTTAATACTTGAATGGTGAAATGTGAGTAGTGAGATGTAAGAATGATATCATCATTTTTACATTTCACTACTCATTTGCATAATTGACAAGGGAGATTTTTTAAAAATGGAGCCGTATGTAATTTTAAAATCTGTGCTGATGTTTATTGCCCTCATTGGAGCATTTGGTTATTTTTTTACAAAGGTCACCCGGCTTTATAAAATTATGATGGCCGTGGACGGTGAGCCTAAACCTTTTGTTGACAAAGTCGGGGTAAGAATAAAAATTCTTTTTACAGATGTCCTGGGACAAACCAATGTAAGAAGAAAGCTGCTCCCTGGTCTTGCCCATACATTAATCTTCTTTGGTTTCCTTGCCATTCAGCCACATTCTCTTGAATTGATGGTCAAAGGTGTGATTCCTGTGTTTGATATCGGACATAGTCTGCCAGGTCTTTATAAATTTTATCTTTTTACAGCAGATATACTGGGCTTTTTTGTTCTTGTTGGATTTGTCTATGCTTTGTACAGAAGACTTGTGATAAAGCCTGACTACCTGACAATGGGTCGGGATGCAAACCTGATTATTCTGTTTACCTCTGTTATTGTGCTTTCCTTTCATTTTATCAATGCATTCCAGCTAATGATGCCTGTTAAAGCAGATGGATTCAGCTATGCAGGTGTTTTTCCGGTATCAGAAGTTTTTGCATCGGTCTTTGGGTTGGGAGCATTATCCCAAACCAGCATTTTAATCGGTTATGAACTTTTTTATTATATTCACATCGCAACCATCCTGGGTTTTTTGATCTATATCCCGGGTTCCAAGCACCTGCATCTTCTGGCTGCAGCTCCCAATGTGTTTTTCAAACGGCTCAAGATAGAAAAGGCAATGAAGAAAACTGATATTGAGGATGAAGAGGCAGAGACATTCGGACTGGGTCGAGTCCAAGAATTTAACTGGCACAACGTATTAAATCTTTATGCCTGCACGGAATGCGGCCGTTGCGAGGAACTCTGCCCGGCATCCAATACAGGCAAACCCTTGTCTCCCAAGAAGATCATTCATGATTTTAAGGTTGATCTTCTGGACCAGTCCGACCTGCTTTTAAATGATAAAAAAGATGAGATCCAGCCCATTATGCGAGAGGGTTCGGAACTAACAAGTGATGTCCTGTGGGCCTGCACCACCTGCCGTTCCTGTGAAGACATTTGCCCTGTGAACAATGAACACCTGGATTTTATTTTTGAGATGAGAAAAAATCAGGTTTTGATGGAAGCCAGTTTTCCTTTGGAAATGCAGGAGACATTTAATAATATGGAAAATCAGTCTAATCCATGGGGATTTTCTTCAGATTCCAGGGCAGACTGGTGTAAAAATATGGGTGTGCCGCTTATGGCGGACAAATCCCAGGCAGAAGTGCTCTGGTTTGTGGGGTGTGCAGGAGCATTTGACGACCGGGGCAAAAAGATCAGCCAGGCCACGACCCGGGTACTTCAAAAAGCCGGAGTTGATTTTGCCATCCTGGGGGCTGAAGAAAGTTGCAACGGGGATATGGCAAGACGTGCGGGAAATGAATATCTTGCCCAGATGATGATCCAGCAGAACGTGGAAATTTTTAGTCAGTATAAATTTGATATCATTCTCACAGGGTGTCCCCATTGTTACAACACCATTAAAAATGAGTATCCTGATTTTGGTGCAGAATATGAGGTGGTTCACACTGTAGATTATTTTAATACCCTGATCAAAGAAGGACGTCTTAATATCAATGCAAAGGATTTTGGTGCCCTGACCTTTCATGATTCTTGTTATCTTGGCCGGTGGAACAATATTTATGAAGCTCCCCGTGAAATTCTGAAAAAAGCAAATGCCGGCAGCCTGATTGAAATGGACAGGAATAAAAGCACAGGCTTTTGTTGTGGTGCCGGGGGTGCAAGGATGTTTATGGAAGAGACCATAGGAGAAAGAATTAACAATGAACGGGCAAAACAGGTGGTTACAAGTGGTGCAGCAATAGTTGCCTCGGCATGCCCTTTCTGCGCCACTATGCTTAATGATGGTATTATGGAAACCGACCAGCAGATCCCGATTAAAGACATTGCAGAAATCCTTGATGAAGTGACTGGTTGACAGAGTTAAAAAGAAATCTTAAAGTATCTATGAAAACTTTGAGAAATACTGAGCCGTTCATTAAAAGGGGAAAGACAATACAAGGAGAATCATGAAAATATTAATTGCATATGACAAAAATGTATCCACTTCAAAGGTAATGGATGAAGCACTCATGCGGGCAAAAAAACTAGAAGCACATGTCTATCTCGCCAGGACCTGCGCATCTGATACAAAACGTCAGACAATAAAACAGCTGGAACTCCAGCTCGAAGAGGTGGGAAAAGAAGTATTTGAAGAAAATGGGGTTGAATGCGAAACCCACGTTCTTATCAGGGGTCTTACACCGGGTGAAGATATTGTAGGGTATGCAAAGGAAAAACAAGTTGATGAAATCATTATCGGTATCAAAAAGAGATCAAAAGTGGGAAAGCTTGTCTTTGGGTCAACAGCACAATACATCATTTTAGAGGCCCATTGTCCTGTTCTTTCAGTGAAGTAATTATTCGCCCCTAAAAGATAGATATAAAGGATTATTGCGTGGATCAAATCTTATAAAAAAGATCTACACATAACCTCTTACAAAAAAAATAAAAGCCGCTGTTATTGAATATGTCAATTACAGCGGCTTTTAATTTAAATAACTGTTTAATATAGGCTTAAGCTAACTTTCAATGGCTCCGGCGCGAACTCCTTTGAGAAAGTTCATACAATAATCATCCTTGCCCAAAAGCATATCAGCCGTTCTGATGGTTGCCATTATTTTTTTATCCAAAGGATCAATAATGGCTGAATCCATGCCTGCATCCATCATCAGGGATACAAAGGTCCTATTGATGATTTTTCTCTGGGGCAGTCCATAGGAAATATTGGACAGCCCACCTGTAATATGGACCTCAGGGAAGAGTGCTTTTATTGCCCGTACCGCATCCAGGACCATTGTTCCCTTGTTGGACTCGACACTTATGGGCTGGACCAGCGGATCCACATAAATTGCGGCTGTTGGAATGCCTATCTTGTTGAGTTCTTGAACCAGGCTTTTTGCCCGGGCAAGGATATCATCAGAAGAGTTGGGCATTCCGGCATCATCCATACAAAGTGCAATGACCTTACATTCCTTTCCATCAAGAAAAGGCATCATGGCATCAAATCGTTCTTTTTCAAGGCTTATGGAATTGATCATTGGCGTCTTTTCCACCATCTTGAATGCCATTTCCAGAACAGCAGGGTCTGGGCTGTCAAGGGTTAAGGGCACAGTGGCAATTGGCTGGATGGTGTCCAACAACCATTTCATGTCATCGGTTTCATGGCCGATACGCGCTCCGGCATTAACGTCAATGAAATTGGCGCCTGCTTCCTGTTGCTTTTTTACATCGTCGATTATATAGTCGGCATCACGGTCAGCAACGGCGGCCTGGACTAATTTTCTGGAGGTGTTTATTCTTTCTCCTATTACTTCAAACATGGTATATTTTTCTCCTGCGTTTATACGTCCTACTTAGCTCACAAGGCTTTTAGCAAGTTTTGAAGCAGCACCGGCATCGGCTGCAAACCCGTCTGCTCCGATTTCATCGGAAAAGGACTGGGTAACAGGTGCGCCACCAACAAGAATTTTAACCTGATCTCTAAGACCGCTTTCCACAATGGCATCAACTGTTTGTTTCATCATGGGCATAGTGGTAGTCAAAAGAGCAGATAGACAGACGATCTGGGCATTTTTCTCTTTGATTTGAGTAACAAACTCTTCAGGGGTAATGTCCACACCAAGGTTATGAACCTCCATGCCTGCACTTTCCATCATCATAGACACAAGATTTTTACCGATGTCATGGAGATCTCCTTTGACCGTTCCGATGATAACACTTGCACCTGTAACAGATTCACCCTCTCCCAACAGAGGTTTCAGGGTGGCTACGCAAGTCGCCATGGCCTTAGCAGCCATGAGAACTTCAGGGATAAACATGTCACCGTTTTCCATTTTTTCACCCACGATGTCCATGCCTGCAATCAAACCTTTGTTGAGAATCTCGCCGGCCGGGGTATTCTGGGCCAGAGCGTCATTTACAAGGGAGACCACTTTGGCAGTGTCACAGGCAACAAGGGCATCAATCATTGCATTAAAATCAGTCATTTCTTTTCTCCTTTAAGTGTTTTTACGTTTTTCAACATAATCGGTTAATTGTTTTTCAATTTTTGGGTCAATATCTGGTTTTTCATAGGAAGCCAGTCGTTGAGCAACTTTATCTACAGCGACTTGGTCGATCCTTTTTTTCCCTTCTTTTGTCCAGGCATCCGGATTTTTCCGGCTCATGAGACCCGGCATGAAAAATTCAGTCCGGCAGAGTTGGAAAGTTTTGGGATGGGTCAGGTACTGGCCTCCGATACCCACATCTTTGATCACTTCAATGTCAATGGATTCATCGGTAAGAGCAAGCGGTTTGATCATGCTTCGGACCATGCCACAGACTTCTTCGTCAATGAGAAATTTTTCAAAACTCATGGCAATATAGGAGCCGAGGATACCACAGGAGTGGAGGATAAAATTAATCCCGCTTCTAACGGCAGTGGATAAAGCCAGGGCAGATTCAGCACCAGCCTGGGCATCGGCAAACATGGCATCTGTCAATGAACCTCCGGATCTGGAAGGCAGGTTGTAGAACTGTGCCATCTGGGCCGTAAGGTGAATATTTTTGGACAATTCAGGAGCACCAATGGAAAGAGCTCCGGTTTGCATGTCCATGGCAGAGGAGGTGGAACCGTAAATTACCGGAGCACCCGGTCTCACCAGCTGAGCCAGAGTTATACCGGCCAGGATTTCTGCATTCTGAAGGGCGAGAACCCCGTCCAGGGTCACTGGGCCAGATCCTCCGGCCATGATCAGGGAGGCCACCACACAGGCCTGGTTATGACGTGCAAGCTCAATAAGGGCACCTGCCATTTCATCGGAAAACTGGAGAGGGGACAGGGAGTTGATCAAAGAGACAGACACTGTCTTGTCCATGATATTTTCTTTGCCTCCCCAGAGAATTCCCGCCATTTCAATTCCATCTACAGCTCCTTGCCGGGATACCGGACTTCCCATGAAGGGTTTGTCACACAAGAGCATATTGGACAGGTTCAGGTCTAGGTGGATTGTGTCAAGGGGCATGTCAGCAGGTTCTACCATCATCCATCCATTCATATTAATATATGGGGATGTCTGGATCAGTTTGCAGAAATTATCGTAATCTTCCATGGTTGCGTGACGCTGGTTGCCCTGGGAATCCATGATAAAAGGGGCGCCATATCCGGGTAGGAAGACAAAATCATCTTCTCCGATTTCAACGTTTTTTTCAGGATTTCTGGCATGGACGGTAAACCTTTTGGGTGCTGTTTTTAGAGCTTTTTGAATGTCTGACTCTTCAAAAAAAACTGTAGTGCCTTCAACTCTATGTCCGTTAGTTTTAAAAATTTCAAGGGCTTCTTCTTGTTTAAAGGAAACGCCGGTGTCCTTTAGAAGCTCCATGGCAGCAGTATGGATTTTTTTTATATTATGGATACTCAGTTCCTGCATTCGATCAGACATTGTCTTTTCTCCTTTAAATATCGGGTTATCTAACTTGTTAGTTTTTTATGGTATACAGCAGATTGTATGCCATGGGATAAAATATGTGAATTTTTAATGAATATATATTTTAACCAACTAATATTATTTACAAAATTAAAAAATTTCTAAATCGAAATTTTTTAATTAAAAATAAATAATAAAAAAATTTTCACTTCAAACCTTTGATAAATAGAAAAAATTTTTTCAACTGAAAAAAAATTGACTAAATACTGGCTCAGTGGATAAAATCCGTACGAAAGAATTTGAATTTTTTGATCTTATAATGGAGCAATTGTCTTGAAATACCAAGATTTTTTGCTGCCTTTGTCACATTCCCCCCTGTTGCGGTGAGGGCGGATCTAATGGCTGATTTTTCCCAATCTGCCTGGGTCTGTGCAAAGTTGTTAGGCCAATTGGGGTCTGGGATAGCTGGGTCATCAAGCCTTGGAGTGACAGGGTTTTGGATCATGGAAATGGTGGTTGAAAGGCTTGTAAAATTAAGGGGTTCCAAAGAATTCAGACCTGCTGTGAAATGCTTGGTTCCAATGGTCTCTTCCCTTCCTGCCATGTTCATGGCCCCTTCTATTAAATGCTCAAGTTCTCTTACGTTTCCAGGCCATTGATATGTTTTAAATAATTCAAGGACTTTTTCTGAAATATAATTCACATTGGTGCCAAGCAGATTATTGTATTTTTGAATAAAATGGCTGATCAATTCGTTCATGTTGTCCTGTCGCTCTCGAAGGGGTGGCAGTTTTACCATGACAACCCCCAACCGGTAAAAAAGGTCGTTTCGTAACCGGTTTTCCTGAATTGCGCCTCGGGGATCCTGACTCACGGAACTGATAATTTTGACATCCACCGGGATTTCCTTGTCAGAGCCTACCCTGCGAACTTGTTTTTCCTGAAGGACTCTTAGCAGCTTAGCCTGGAGGTCCAAGGGCATGGCCAGGATTTCGTCAAGGAAAAGGGTGCTGCCATGTGCAATTTCAAAAAGGCCGGGTTTGTTCAGGGCACCTGTAAAGGCTCCTTTGGTGGTGCCAAATAAAATTCCCTCTAAAAGGTCATGGGGAATAGCTCCACAATTTATGCCCACGTATTTTTGTTTCCTGCGCCGGCTGTGATTGTGGATGGATTGGGCAAAGAGTTCCTTTCCTGTTCCCGTTTCTCCCTGGATCATGATGGGCGATGAAGAAGAGGCTGCCTTTCGAGCAGTTCCGACGACCCTCTGGAAATTCGGGTCGCTTCCTATTAGGTCTGCAAATGTGTAATGGGTGCCATTGCCAAGATCAGGTCTGGATTCAGTGATCGAAGTCATGGGAGTGGATTGATAAAGAAGTTCATAATCCTTTACAAAACAGATTGCTCCATTGACAATACCCCCATTGAGAAGTGGATAAACACTGGTAATGGTGTTGGCTACTTTTCCCGAGCGAACCCTGTAAAAAAAGGCCCGATTCTTAATAGAGGCATGTCGGTTGATCACCTGCATGATCATGCTGGAACGATTGTTGAGTTCATAAATATCGGTCACTTTACGTCCGATAGCATCTTCAGGAACCAGACCGTCTATTAAGGATTGTGCAATATTGTAAAAAAGAACGGTGCCGTTAATGTCAGCTATGATAACCCCATCATCCAAAAGGTTTAACACAGATAAAAAGTCAATGCTTTTCAGGTCCAGAAGAGTTGAAAGATTAGAATTTTCTATGGGTGGCATGGTTGACTTCCTTGCAAGTTATCCAACGATCATGATTATCGTCTGGAACAATACCATATCTGAAAAGGAATATCAAAGGTCATGCTTTTAAGTCAGAGGGTCGGGGAACCCAAAAAAAATGTTGAGCCGGATTAAAGCCCAACAGGTTAAAGTTTTAGTATTTTATCCTGTCAAATTTAATACCCGGATCAGCCGTTTTAATGGTTTTCAATACCTTGTTAAGAGAAGGGGTACCCATTTTTGCGAAAAGAAATGCCTTTTCTTTTTCCAACCTCATCTTAATAAAACCGATGGGTATCTGAGGACCCTGCATGTAGGCAATATCTTCAGCTTTTGTTGTAATGACTTTTCTCAAACTTGTGAGCTGGATTTTTCCATTTCCCCAAACTTCTATTTTATGGGAAATCGCAGTTGAGAAATAATACATAAATATCAGGATAAAGGTAAGCATAAATATGGGAAATCTATAAGAGGGTTCGGATTTATTCAAGATAATAACCAGAAAGGTTAGATCTACAATAATAAATACACCAAAGAAAAAATAGAATGCCCGTACAAAAAATACAGGGGCTTGATATACATAACTTTCCGGAATGGTTTTAGGGGACATTAGGATTAAAATTACTCCATATCATAATTGAAAAAATGATCTACCCTGACAAAAATTGCAGGATAGATCATTAAATTTATAAAACACTTTTTTTGATTATCAATAAATTTTATTCTGATGGTTATCCAATCTAATGTTACCCATAGACCAGTCTTGGCAACCAGAGAATAATTTCCGGAAAGATGACAACCAGAGCCAGCCCTATTGCCTGTATTATCAGGAAAGGCACCGCAGCCCTGAATATGAGGCCGATGGTAATTTCCGGAGGAGCTACACTCTTCAAATAAAACAGGGCATATCCAAAGGGAGGACTTAAAAAAGACATCTGCATGTTTACCATATAAACAACACCAAACCAGAGATTAACATCATCCGGAGCAACACCGGGAAGGCCCATAAGTCCATCCCAGGGAAGAGATCTCATGATGGGTGCGAAAATAGGTACTGCCAGAAGCAAAATTCCAACCCAGTCCAGAAACATGCCAAGGATAATTAAAAGACCCATCATGATCAGCAATATGCCATAGGGTCCAAAACCTGTTCCCAAAAGCGATGCGGTTACAAACTCCTGTCCCCCGTTTACAATGTAAAAACCCACAAATATACTGGCTCCGAACATGATCCACAAAACCATGGTTGAGGCTTTAAGTGTTGTCATGGCAGCATTGTGTATGGTTGTCCAGGAAAGACGTCGTGAGAGTGCTGCAACACAAAGGGCACCAAAGGTGCCTATGCCGGCAGCTTCCACAGGAGTTGCAATCCCTGTAAAGATGACACCCAGCACCAGGACAACAAGAAGCATGGGTGCAATAATGCCTTTGAGCAGGATCAATTTCTCAATGATACTTATTCGGTCTTCCTTGGGCAGAGCCGGACCAAAGGTTGGATTGATATAGCTTCTGGCCATACAATAGATGGCAAACATACCTGAGAGCAGAAGTCCCGGTAAAAAAGCACCGATAAAGAGTTCACCCACGGACTGCTGGGCAACAACTGCAAAAATGATGGCCAGGATTGAAGGGGGAATCAATATGCCCAGGGTTCCGCCTGCCAGGATTGAACCGCAGGCCATTTCTTTGTTATATCCCCTTTTAAGCATGGCAGGCAGGGCAATGATGCCCATTGTGACTTCAGCCGCCCCAATTACCCCTACCATTGCAGCAAGAATTGTTGATGCAATAATGGTTGCAACGGCAAGGCCGCCTTTTAAACCGCCAAGTATCTGATAAACAACATCAAAGAGCTTTTCAATCAACCCGGCCGATGCAAGCACCGAAGCCATGAAAATAAAGAGAGGGATTGCCGACAACTGGTAGTCGGTCATAAATGGGAATATGCGAGATGGCAGCATATTCACCATATGGATGTCGCCAAAAATAAATAAAGCTATAACCCCTAGCCCGCCGGTTACAAATGCCAGGGGCAGCCCCATTAACAATAATATTATCAATGAGCCAAACATAAAAAATGTCAGCCATCCAATACCGATTTCTAAACCCATGATTTAAACCCCTTCTTCTTTGGCAGCAATTATATAAATATCTTTGACAATCTTGGTCAATCCATCCAGTAACAAAAGGAGCGCACCGATTGACAATGACAATTTAACCGGCCAGTACTGGATTGCCCACTCAGTAAAAGAGACCTCCATCACTCTTATGGAATCGGCGGCAAAAATCCAGCCGGTCCAGAATAAAGCAACTACAAAGATTAAAAAGAAAATAAAAGTAAAAACATCGATCCAGGCTTTCACCTTGGTGGGAAAGAGTCGATAGATGACATCCACATGGACATGGGCGCCTTCCCGGTGGGTAAAGCCCGCTGCCAGAACATATTGCATGCCAAACATTAAAAACATGCCCTCATGAGCCCAGTTTGTAGGGGAATTAAAAACATACCGGACAAGGACCTCGTAATAATATACAAATACGGCAATGATGGCCCAGTAACAGACAAATTCTCCCACATAACCATTGACCTTGTCTATATATTGAAAATATTTATTTTTGATTTTCACTTTTCCGGTCAGGGTTTCATGGGCCTGTGATTCCTGGCCCGGGATTACATAATCATACTCTTCGGCCGCAGCTTTATCCAAGGCTTCCTGGGCCTCTATTTCTTCACATTTTTTAAATAGTTTCGGGATTAAAAAAGCATCTATAATGAGAAGCAGGGCAATCAATAGAGCAAGTATTCGCACCTTTACCGTCCAGCTGTCAATAGCTTGATTTTCTTTTTCCCAGGTTTGCCTTGCTTTTTCAATTGTCTGTCTTAAAGGTTCTATTTTGGCCTTGACAGATTCATCCCCTTTTTTAATTTTGTCTTCCAACAGTTCAAGATCAAACTTTACGATACTCATTTCATTTTTAGCCATGGAAGTAATATCTAAAGCCTGCCTGTACTGGACATTTGCCAACAGCAGCATGGCGAACAAAGGAATATAGACAAGCCCCCAGGCGTTCTTGAGGTAAAACCTATGCATTCCAATAAATCCGCAACAAAACCATAATAGATAGGCTATTTTTTTTGACAATATATTGTCGACTTCCTTGCCTCTTTGCTTGCGAACTGTGTACATGGCAAAGGCAGGAACCAGAATTAGTCCTAACCAGTACATCCAGTGGGGTAGTGTAAAATTTATATTTGGCATCGTGATATCCTAATAAACAATTAAAAATTTCTTTTAAAAAAGATTAATTAAATTAAAAAAGGGGCTTAATAAAATGATGTATCCTAAGATAAAAAAAAGGGGACCAGCCTTTTGGCAGTCCCCTATTAATTTATATTAACCCCATTTGAGTTTTTGTCCTTTTATCATATCAGGAGTTACATAACCCAGGCTGCCTGACATCATGTAATCAAGCTGGATTTTAAACACCTTTGCTGCATACTTGTCTTTGTTAGCCCATTTGTACCACAGAGGTACTGCAAGATCAGTAAACTTTTTCACATCATCTTCGCCCAGTCGGGTAACAATAGTACCAGCTTCAGTAAATTTTTTCCATGCTTCCTGGTCAGCCTTCTGAATGCCGGCATGGTGCATATCTGAATAGACATGTACTTCCATTTCAACAAATTGTTTCATTTCTTTTGAAAGTTTGTTCCAGGATCTCATTCCAACGGTCAGATCCATTAAGTCAACGGGCTGGTAAATAGACATGAATCCTGCAGGCCCCATGGAAATATATTTTGTAACCTGGTGAAAACCCAATGCAAAGTTAATTGCAGGACCTACATAATCTGCAACGTCAATGGTTCCTTTTTCCAGGGCAGGGAAAATCTCACTGCCGGGAAGTAACGTTGTTTTTGCACCTGCTGCAGAAAAAAGTTCAGATACCATACCGCCTGGAACCCTCATTTTCCGGCCCTTGAAATCGTCAATAGAACGAATGGGTACTTTTGAATGAATAATGTTAGGACCGTGATGAATAGGACCTACATAATACATTCCACTCTTAGCAAATAATTCACGGGCAATCTCAAGTCCGCCCAGAGCATAATAGAAAACATACCATTCATGGGGGTTTCTCA
>Ga0233430_1001810_pt1 | contig 27543 bp, 25 predicted proteins | sample SI_118_April2016_2_FD_179883 | JGI IMG/M metagenome (GOLD analysis project Ga0233430, IMG submission 179883) | Seawater microbial communities from Saanich Inlet, British Columbia, Canada - SI_118_April2016_150_MG | ecosystem: Environmental > Aquatic > Marine > Inlet | place: Canada: British... | reverse complement strand
TAAAGAAACACGTTGCTGTGGCATTCTGTCAGCAAAATGTCCGGTCTTTAAGGGACTTTTGCGGACAGCTTATGCCAAGTTATTTTTTGTACGATCCCTAAGGGCCGTAAATCACCACCAACAGGTTTGCTGATTTTTTTCCGATATTCCTCATCTGATGCTTAATCCCGGAATTGAAATGAAGTGATTCATCCTTTTTAAGTCTGTTTTTATGTTCTCCGACCATCACCTCGATCTCACCCGAAATGACATACACAAATTCCTCTCCATCATGGCGGTAACCGACACCTTGATGCTCCTGCATGGGATCGATGGTCACTCGAAAAGCTTTGAGATGTTTGTTTTCAGCACCTGGGGTCAGGGTGTCATAGGCATAATTATCCGTACGTTTGGTGTATGCCCGAATACGCGTTTTAAGGTTGGTCTCTTCCTCTTTTAGTAGAAAACCGGAGTCAATTCTCAAGACCCTTGAAATTTGTAGCAGAGAACCGACAGAGGGTATCTTTTTCCCAGACTCGACCTCTTTCAGATATTCAATGGTAAATCCCGTTTCATTTGCAATGTTTTCAAGTGAGATACTTTTGGACATCCTTGTTTTTTTTATTTTTTTCCCAACCGAGTTCGCTTGGTCCGATTTCTTTCCAGCCATCTATTCTCCTGCTGTTCTCTGATGTTTCTTCTTACCGCTGGCAATTTAATAAAATCGCCTTTTTTTCAACGATTTACGTCGGATTTTGATGCGTTAATTTTCCACTCAATGTTCAATCACTCATATCCTGCTACGGTTTGTATTGGCACGAATCCAAAGCCAGCTGAGCCTGGAGACTCTCGTCTTTCTATAAAACAGTCCCAATAATTTTTCAAGTAGAATTATGCTTTGACTGGATGTCCAGCTTCGATATCTTTGGTATGGCTTTGGGCCTGGGTCCAGATCAAGCTCCTTCCAATAACGAATGCATGTACTTTTTTTTGGCAGAATCCTGTTTTTGGGAATGAATTAATTTAGGCAATCATCATCCCGACTAATAACAGAATACTAAATAACAGTGTGCAAAGGGTCGGCTCAAAAATTACTTGGCATTTTGTCTGCAAAATGTCCAGTCTTTACGGGACTTTTGCGGACAGATTATGCCAAGTTATTTATGAACGATCCCTAAATGTTCGTTAGACTATGGATATTGACCTTTTAGATCTTAGTAATCCAAGGAGGAGTCAAAGAATCAATAAATGTCAGATATATTTTATGATTTTTGTGAACTAACGGTCTACAAATACTCAATCCGCAGATAAAAAGGGTTGACAATGAGCAAGAACTTGTTGATAAATATCCGGAAATGAACCTTTCCGAAGGTTCACCTACGGTGTGGTGTGACTACTTTTGTTCACTTTCGTCTAGCCGGCTTTTTTGCCCTCCCGCACACAAGGAAAGATGAGAATTACAAAGTCTTCATTTAACCAGGGGCAAGAGGGGTGCGTTTTTCGGGCATCCTTCTAATTAGTAAGCGGTAACCAAAAAGCCATCATCCACACATTAAAATCGTCTGAGGGGCACATACCAGTTGATGTGTGCTTTTGTTTCTGCTGTTCCTCAAAAACAGGACAACGTGAACTGAAAGAAAATAAAAATAGCTGTATCCGTAAATCATGAATCTATAGCGGTCGATAACTAAATACCCAACATTCGAGAAAGCAACATGTCCCTTTTAACTGTCTCAAACGTAACCCTACCCGAGGGCAAAATAATCGCTTTGCTGGGCACGAATGGTGCTGGAAAAACGACCACCCTCAGGGCGATCAGTGGTCTGTTGAGGCCGGAAAACGGATTTATTAAGGACGGTTTTATCAAATTTCGAGACCAGGATATTACCAACCGACTGGGAACCTACGTGGTGATTAAAGGTCGGCTCATAAATTACTTCACATTCTGTTCGCAAAATGTCCAGTGTTTTGGGGGCTTTTGCAAATAGATTATGTGAAGTTATTTATGAACGATCCCTAAGGGTGCCGTCATGGTACCCGAAGGTCGTCGAATCTTTAAACACCTGACGGTGGATGAAAATATTCGAGTGGGTTCAATTACACGCAAAGATGGTACCCAGAAAATAAAGGCGGATCATGATCGAATGTACGATCTTTTCCCTCGACTGCTCAAGGTTAAAACCCGCGTGGCAGGCTATTGCTCTGGCGGAGAACAACAGATGATCGCGATCGCTCGCGCTCTGATGGCCTCTCCGAAAATGTTGATGCTCGATGAACCCTCTCTCGGACTTGCGCCCTTGCTGGTCAAGGAAATACTTTTTAATATCGAGCAGATTAATATCGATCTGGGAACGACTATTCTGGTTGTGGAACAGAATGCCAAAGTTGCACTGGCCATCTCCAATTATGCCTACATCATGGAAACAGGAAAAATCGTTCTTGAAGGGCCGTCCAGAGAGCTCCAGGAAAACCCTGACGTCAAAGAATTTTATATGGGTATCACCCAGGGTGGGGGCAGAAAATCCTTTAAGGACGTTAAATCATATAAGCGACGTAAGCGCTGGATGTAACGTCTCCATCGGAAATTTCGGATTAAATCAGCATCCCTATCATACATTCAACTTTTACTGCTTTTCACACCCTCTGGTTTCTGGGATGGTATTCTCATGCCTTGTTCGAAAGCTCGCAGAGATGGGAAAACCAATCAGATTTCTTTTTTAATACAGAGCGGATAGTCCATGTTAATCACCGAAATCCTTTCTCGAAACGCACGCACTTATGGCTCTGAAATTGCTCTTATCGAGCGTGAACCTGCACTTAACCGTCGTGTTGTCATCACCTGGCAGGAATTCGATGATCAGGCCAATCGAGTCGCACAGGCACTGATTCAAAAAGGGATTAAAAAAGGGGACCGGGTTGTGCAGTTAATGATGAACTGCATTGAGTGGCTTCCTATCTACTTCGGAATCTTGCGCACCGGCGCGCTTGTCGTACCTCTCAATTTTCGCTTCGAGGCAAAAACCATCAAGAGATGCACGCTGACTGCCGGCGCCAAAGCAATTGTTTTTGGTGAAGAGTTTGTCGAACGGCTGGATGAAATTTCAGCAGAATTAGATGGCTGTCTCGAAACGTTTATATTTGCTGGCCCTGAAGAAAAGAGTCCCGTTTACGCTGAATCCTGTGCAGTATTAATGAGCCAGGGTTCTGCGGAAAATCCGCTGATTCATATATCGATTATGGACGATGCGGCTCTCTACTTCACATCTGGGACCACTGGTACCCCGAAGGCAACATTGTTGACACATCGCAATCTGGAATTTGCCTGCTACGCCGAAAATCAACACCATCAGCAAACCCATGCAGACAATTTTCTCTGTCTGCCTCCGCTTTACCATACAGGTGCTAAAATGCACTGGTTTGGAAACTTTATTGTGGGCGCCAAAGCAGTTATTCTAAAAGGCATTGATCCCGTTTGGATTATGGAAGCCATTTCGGAGGAAAAGGTAACGGTGGTCTGGTTGCTGGTGCCCTGGGCGTTGGATATTCTCTTTGCCATCGAAAACGACGATCTGAAACTCAAGGACTATCATCTGGATCAATGGCGGCTCATGCATATTGGAGCTCAGCCTGTTCCCCCCAGCCTGATCAAGGAATGGATGAAATACTTCCCCAGCCACCAGTATGATACCAACTATGGTTTGACTGAATCGTCAGGGCCTGGTTGTGTACATTTGGGGATGGAAAACATGCACAAGGTGGGTGCCATTGGTGTGCCCGGATTCGACTGGGAGGCCCGGATTGTCAACGCAGATGGGAATCCAGTCCCGCAGGGAGATACCGGGGAACTGGCCGTCAGAGGGCCGGGCGTCATGAAATCCTACTATGGCAACCCCGCAGCAACCCGGGAAGTGATGGTAGATGGCTGGCTACTGACAGGCGATATCGCCCGCCAGGACGAGGATGGGTTTTTCTGGCTGGTTGATCGAAAAAAAGATGTCATCATTACGGGTGGAGAAAACATCTATCCTGTAGAAATCGAGGACTATCTCCAGACACACCCCGCGATACAGGATGTGGCAGTCATTGGTTTGCACAGCTTGAGACTGGGGGAAGTCGCAGCTGCTGTGATCCAGACTAAACCAGGCCAGTCAGTAACGAAAAATGAGATCGACGAATTCTGTCGGGTTCTGCCCCGTTATAAACGACCCCGTAAAGTTATTTTCGGCCAGGTCCCCCGCAATCCCACTGGGAAAATCGAAAAACCCCAACTGCGGGAGTTTTATGCAGGCAGTGCCAAAAGTTTTGAGACTTACTCTGAGTAGTTTAAATCAGTGAGCTAGCTGTCAGCAAGAATCCCATACGCAATACACATTTCAAAATTATTTAAAGCACTCAAATGATATAGCTTACATCTCTCTTAAGGTTTTTGGGATTCTGAAGGAAATTGTTCTGGCACACTGTTTCTGAATTTATTTGAATAGTCAAAAACAGCTATTTTTGTTAGAAGAACTGTTATTGTCTTTTAAAAGTGTGCGAAATATTTCAATTTGTACCTGCCCCATCTGAACCCAAAGGAGAAGGAATGATCGAGATTTTTGGCAGAATCGCACAAATGGAGGGTGACGTTAAATCATATCTATACCACGTGCAGCGCTCTGCCCTGATATTTGACGAAGCGATTCGGGAATACATGAATGATGATATCGCCCGCTTTGAAATTCGACTGGATGAAATCGGTAAATTGGAAAGTGAAGCCAGCCGGTTGAGAAGAAAAGTGCGGGATAAACTATACAAACATATGCTTATCCCCGAAGTGCGGGGGGACGTTTGGGAACTGCTCGAATCTTTGGATAAACTGATTGATGTCATTAAAAAAAGCCTGGAAAATTATTCATTTGAAAAACCCAAAATTCCCGAATTTGTTAAGTCCGATTTCATGAATTTGTCAGAGTATACCACAAAGACCGTTGAAGAACTGGTTAATGCGGTTTCTGCTTATTTTACGAACATTACAGTTGTGACCGATTATTCCAATAAGGTGCTGTTTTTCGAGAACGAAGTGGACAAAGTTGAAGATACCATTAAAAAGGTTGTTTTCTCAACTGACCAGATTCAGACTTTGGCTGAAAGGATCCAGCTGAGGTACTTTGCTGAAAAAATGGCACTCATCAGCGATGTTGCCGAATCTGTGTGTGAAAAACTGTCCGTCTTTGTCATCAGAAGAGAGATCTAAGGAGCGTTGGAATGCTAACCATATTGTTTTTCCTGTCCAGCGGTATTTTTCTCGGTTGGTCACTGGGTGCAAACGATGCAGCTAATGTTTTTGGGACGGCTGTCGCATCCAGAATGATCAGATTCAAAACTGCTGCGATAATCTGTAGTATATTTGTCATCATAGGTGCGGTTGCTGGCGGGGCTGGCGCCGCTTCCACTCTGGGTGAACTTGGCTCTATCAATGCGCTGGCTGGAGCCTTTACAGTGGCCCTGGCAGCAGCATTAACCGTTCTTTTTATGACAAGGGCGATGCTTCCCGTTTCCACATCTCAATCAATTGTCGGGGGAATCATAGGTTGGAATTTTTTTGCGGGAGTAGACACCGATGTGGCGGTCTTTACAAAAATCGCAGCAACTTGGGTTGTCTGTCCGGTTCTGGCAATGAGTTTTGCATTTGTTTTGTTCTTTATTGCCAAAGTATATGTGAAGAATTCAAAGGTTCACCTGTTTCGCCAGGACTCCAGGACACGCCTGGGCCTTATTGTTATCGGTGCTTTTGGGTCGTACAGCCTGGGGGCTAACAATATCGCGAATGTGATGGGGGTATTCGTTCCCTCTTCTCCTTTCAGGGATTTGTCTATGGGCGGATTTCTGACAATTTCCAGTACCCAACAGCTGTTTTTTATCGGTGGAATCGCAATTGCGGTTGGTGTTTTTACCTATTCCCGCAGAATAATGGAAACTGTCGGGAGCAATATTTTTACGCTGTCCCCAATTTCAGCTCTGATTGTTGTGATGTCAGCATCTCTGGTGTTGTTTCTATTTGCATCAAAAGAACTGTACAATTTACTACTGTCAGCGGGCCTGCCTACAATACCCCTCGTTCCAGTTTCAAGTTCTCAGGCGGTTGTCGGGGCTGTCATCGGGATCGGGTTGGCGAAGGGAGGTAAAAATCTTCATCTTGGGGTTGTGGGGCGAATTAGCATCGGTTGGGTACTGACACCGGTCATATCGGCGGTACTTACTTTTATTTCACTGTATTTTATGCAGAATGTATTCATGAATACGGTTTATCAATAATTGTTGCAGGTTTCCTTCTCCCTTCCTTAGTGATTTTTGTATTTAAAAGTCCGCCAGGCTGCGTAGTTTCATCTGCTTCCCCTGCTGGCCACGCTTCATTTTTCCCAGTCGGAAGGTGCCCATAACAGCGGTATCAGTGAAATAAATCTTACTCATGACTAAGCACAAGTATGTTTGCCATTAATATTTTGGGTTTTCTGATCATCAAATGGTTTTGTACATAATCAAATTACATCAAAGTAGTTTGTCTATTATATTTACACAGATATGATAGACAAACTACTTTGATGTTCATAGATGAGCTACAAATGATTTGATAGCTAAAGAGAAGCCCGTGCGGCAAGAAAAATACGATAATGCTGCTCCATATTGTTCCAGAAAGAAGCCTTGATGCTGAGAACCTTTTCAAAATTGGAGAGCTGTTTCAGGAGTCACAGCGGTATTCCTTACTATGATCCCTTTAATTGTCTTCAGGGCTCTGCCAATCCTTTCAGCCAATTCTGCCTGAGTCAAGTTGAGGGATTCTATGACTTCAACTAATATATCACTGAGTGGTAAAACATAGATATTGAAGGTCACGCGGCCTGCCTTTAAAATGGACACTCTCGGGCTGGAATGGAAGAAATGAGGGCTTCGAGGACGACAGGGCAAAAAAAAAGCCACTCTCAATCTAATTGAAAGTGGCTCTTCTAACTTCCTGATTTGACTGGCGGGGTTGACGGGACTTGAACCCGCGGCCTCCGGCTTGACAGGCCGGCGTTATAACCAATCTTAACTACAACCCCGCATTTTTCTGGTGGGCGCTACAAGGCTTGAACTTGTGACCCACGGCTTGTAAGGCCGTTGCTCTCCCAACTGAGCTAAGCGCCCCTCGTGTCTCTTTGTATCCCCCAAGACTATCTATTTTCTCTGATCCTGTCAACCCATAATCGACGTTTTACAGTATAATAAGATCAACCGGCCTTGTTTGCCGGGCTGTTTTTATAAACAATCAGGGGATCCAGATTGTTTTCGATCGATTCCCGTTTCAGAATGATCTCTTCGATGTTATCCGCAGAGGGGATTTCGTACATGATATTCATCATGCAATCCTCCAGGATTGCTCTCAGGCCACGGGCACCGGTTTTTCTTTCCACGGCTTTACGTGCCACTGCTCGAACAGCGTCATCGTTGAAAATGATGTTGACCCCGTCCATCTCCACCAATCTCTTGTACTGGCGGATGATAGCGTTTTTGGGCTCTTTCAGAATCCGGATCAAATCGTCTTCAGTCAGCTCATCCAGTGTTGAGATCACCGGCAGTCGGCCAACAAATTCGGGGATTAGTCCATACTTGAGCAGGTCTTCGTTTTCGACGTGCTTGAGTGTTGCGCCGATGTTCTTCTCTTTTTCGACGGTCAGTTTCGCACCGAACCCCATCGTTTTTTTGCCAACCCTTTCGTTGATAATGTCCTCGACCCCAACAAAAGCGCCGCCTACGATGAACAGCACATTCGTCGTATTCACTTGCAAAAATTCCTGCTGAGGATGTTTTCTGCCACCCTGGGGAGGGATATTGGCTACAGTACCCTCAATGATTTTGAGCAGCGCCTGCTGGACCCCTTCACCACTCACATCTCTTGTGATAGAGACGTTTTCACCCTTACGGGTGATTTTGTCTATCTCATCAATGTAAATGATGCCTTTTTCAGCCTTCTCGATATCATAGTCCGCAGCCTGCAGCAGTTTGAGAATAATATTCTCAACATCCTCGCCCACATAACCAGCCTCAGTCAGCGTTGTGGCGTCTGCCATAGCGAAGGGGACCTTGAGAATGTTGGCCAATGTTTGAGCCAGCAGGGTCTTACCTGTCCCGGTGGGTCCGATCAGGAGGACATTGGATTTTTGCAGTTCGACATCACCCGCTTTGTGCGGGGTATAGATTTTTTTGTAGTGATTGTAAACTCCGACCGAGAGCACTTTTTTGGCGTGTTCCTGGCCGATGACATATTCGTCAAGTATCGCCTTTATCTGTTTGGGCTTGAGCAGGACCGCATCTGTTTTGTCGGTGTTCTCTTTGGCCCTCTCCTCTTCAATGATATCGTTGCAGAGTTCGATACATTCATTGCAAATGTAAACCGTTGGCCCGGCGATAATTTTCTCAACTTCATCTTGGGATTTACCACAAAATGAGCACCTTAAAATTGTTTCTTTAGCCATTATGCTAGCCGATATTTGGATTGTCTTCGGTATTTCTCTGTTCCATGGTTGTATCAATGATACCGTATTCCTTGGCTTCCTCACTGGTCAGGTAGCAGTCCCTTTCCGTGTCGCGAGCAATTTTTTTCTTGTCCTGGCCGGTATGTTTGGCGAGGATGTCGGTTAATCTCATCTTGATGCGTACGATTTCTCGTGTCTGGATTTCAATATCTGATGCCTGACCGCCGATGCCACCCATGGGTTGGCGAAGTAAAATGTTAGCATTAGGTAATGCAATTCTCTTTCCAGCAGTTCCGGCTGACAATAAAACAGCGGCAATATTTCTGGCTTGACCAATGCAGATTGTCTGGATGTCAGGTTTGATATATTGAATGGTATCGTAGATCGCCAGACCTGAGTTGATGCCGCCTCCCGGAGAGTTGATATAAAAACTTATATCTGAATCCGGCTTATCTGCTTCTAGAAACAGCAGTTGTGCAATCACCACGTTGGCAGTATAGGGATTGATCTCATCTCCCAGAAATACGATGCGGTCCTTCAGGAGCCTTGAGTAAATATCATAGCTTCTTTCACCGCGATTGGTCTGCTCAATTACGTAAGGAATACTCATCATTCAGTCGCCTTTTCAATGATAAAATCCAAAACAGTTTCTTCCGTGATCATACCGTAGGTTTGCTGATAAATCTGCCGACCATACTCTTCTTTAATCAGATCTTCGGGACGAATACCCATCATCGCGCAGTTCATTTCGAATCTGCGATAAACTTCATTTTCATCAGTTTTTATCTCCTCGTCATCCAGAACCTTTTGCACCAGGATTGAAAACCTTAACTGCTCAAGCGCCTCCTGTTTCACTTTTTCCTCTAAAACTGAATCGGCAGATTCTTTATTCGCAGGATCCTGTTTTGCTTGTTTGAGCCGGATACTGGTCTCTTCTTGTTGCAACTGTTCAGGGACATTAAAATCAAGAACTTCGTTCAGTTTTTCCTTGATGATCTTGTGGTTCTCAGTCTTGATTTCATGCTCTTTACGGAATTTAACCTCGTCTTTAATAAACTGGTTGAACTCCTCTTCTGACTTAACTTTGTCTCCGTAGCGGGCGAAAAACGCTTCGTCCATCTCAGGCAGTTGTGTCTGGTTGACCTCTTTTACCGTGACAGAGAACTGAGCTGTTTTGTCCCGAAGTTTCTCTTCATTATAGTCGCTTGGAAAGTTTAGATCAAAGTCTTTTTCTTCTTCTTTCTTCATCCCTGTCAGCGCGGCTTCGAATTCAGGCAGAAATTGTTTGGAACCCAGGATATATTTCTGATCATTGGCTTCGGCGATGGTTTCATCTTCAACTTTTCCGACAAAATCCATGACCACCTGATCACCCTCTGCAGCTTCACCATCTTTGAGCGCGAATGTGGCGGCATTGTTCAGATGACGCTCCCTTTGCTCCTGAATCTCTTCATCGGTAAAAACAGCTTCCTTTTTTTCTAATCCATATACCGAAGGATCCGGGAGGTCAAACTCTGGATAGATCTCGAAGGTAGCACTGAAAACCATCGGCTTCTTTTTATCGATTTCCAGGTCATCAAACTGCGGCCGGACGGCAGGTTTAAGGTTTTCCTGCTTGATCGCCTTTTCGTAATATTCAGGCACCAGGCTTTCGATGGCCTCGCTTTTCATTACCTTTTCAAATCTCTTTTCCAACAGAGACTGAGGAATTTTCCCTTTTCTGAATCCTTTGATGGAGACCTTCTCCTTCATGGAGTTGAATATCTTGTTGTATGCCTCTTTGACTGTATCCTGAGGGACAGTGACAACAATTTTTCTTTTCAGATCTGCCAAGTTTTCGATTGCAACTTCTAATGATTCATTTGATTCCATCTCGCCTTCCGGAGATAAAAAGATTAAACCAGCTGCGATTTAGCAGTTGGCATTTGAATGGGTAGTTGAAAGAAGTGGGATGTATGCAAGTTCAGTGACTGGGTCTCAGAGAAAAACGAGAGTCTTTATTATGCAAAGAAGTAACGGCTATGGCGTCCTTTAATGTTTTGGAGCGAGAAACGGGGTTCGAACCCGCGACCCCGACCTTGGCAAGGTCGTGCTCTACCACTGAGCTATTCTCGCTCTTGGTACGAGAGGGGAGACTTGAACTCCCACATCGTTAAGATACCAGATCCTAAATCTGGCGCGTCTGCCAATTCCGCCACTCTCGCATCTGTTTCTCTCTTTGGAAAGAATGGCGCGCCTGGTAGGATTCGAACCTACGACCTTTGGATTCGAAGTCCACTGCTCTATCCAGCTGAGCTACAAGCGCAAGTCTTTTAATATGTATTCTGGGGCGAATGACGAGGCTCGAACTCGCGACCACCGGAGCCACAATCCGGAGCTCTACCAAACTGAGCTACATCCGCCACCTTATTCCATTTGGTACGCCCGAGAGGATTCGAACCTCTGACCTACTGATTAGAAGTCAGTTGCTCTATCCAACTGAGCTACGGGCGCTGGTCTACCCATTCCGTCGTGCATGTGCCGCTTTGGTCGGGGTGAGAGGATTCGAACCTCCGACCCCCTGCTCCCAAAGCAGGTGCGCTAGCCAGGCTGCGCCACACCCCGAGCACAATATTCAATATTCCGTCTTTTTCAAGAATCTGTCAACAGGATATTTTCACTTCAATTGATTTTTCCGCCTAGAACCCTCAATTGTTTTGCGAAATGGTTATTTAGTCCGGATTCTGCCAGGTCAAGCATCTGATTCAATTTGTCTCTCGAAAAGGACGCTTTTTCTGCTGTTCCCTGGAGCTCAATAATCTCATAATTATTAGTCATAATCACATTCATGTCAACATCCGCCTGGCTATCTTCAGTATAGTCCAGGTCGAGATAGACCTGGTCATTCAATATTCCCAGACTGATAGCGGCGACCTGTTTTTTGACAGGGAAAATCTCCAACACCCCCGCTCCTGTTCTTTGAAGATGACGTAACGCCAGGATCAGTGCGGCATACCCCCCCGTAATGGCTGCGGTGCGGGTTCCACCATCCGCCTGAATGACATCACAGTCGATCCAGATTGTTCTTTCTCCAAGGGCTTTAAAATCGACAACAGAACGGAGGGATCGCCCGATGAGGCGTTGAATTTCCAGGGTTCGCCCTCCCATTTTTCCACGCTCTCTTTTAACTCGTGTAGATGTGGCTCTGGGCAGCATATTGTATTCGGCACTCACCCAGCCGGTACCTGTCTCTTTCAGAAACGACGGCACTGTATTTTCGATGGAAGCGGTGCAAATAATCTTTGTTCTGCCAGTTTCAATCAGGACGGATCCTTCAGCATGCATGGTAAAATCGGGTGTGATCGTCAACTCTCTCGCTTGTGTTGCTGTTCGGTTGTCTTGTCGCATCGGTATCTGTTGTTTTAGGTTTATGTATTTCGTATTAACGCTAGACCGCTTCTCACTGTCTTGACAACGATTCACGTCAAACGAATGATATATTTTCGAGGTGCTTTTACAGGATATGAATGGGGACCACGGTTCTTTTTAAATCTCCGTTGTGCCGGCAAAGGTCTTAAAGTGGGGTTGCCTATATCCGGTCTACCATGCGAATATAGAATTAAAGGTTTTATTTTTCAGTTACGTGTAAGAAAATAAATGGGTGATGGGGGGCAGCCGATGCGCAAAGGTGGGTTTATTCTACCGTTCAGCATCATACTGGCGCTGGTGATATTGACATCCTTGGGCCTCTGGTACCGGCAGGTGATACTGCAGAGTTTTTTGGCGGATCGGTTATTACTGCAGCGAAGCCTGTATATTGAGTGTCGCAGTCTGATCCCGGCTTTGAGGAAGAAACTCAACGGATTGGATTTGCAGAAATTGGCTCAGCAGGAAGACGGATTTCTGACTGTGGAGATCGATCATCATCCGCGCTGGCGGATTGATCGCTCCCCCTGGGCGGACGAGCGCATTCAGTTGACTTTTAGTCGGATAGGTCGGAGTGAAGAGCCCCTGACACTGGTTATCCCCTATCAGCGCAAATAGGTGTCAGGTCTGCCACCAGATTTCGCCGCTAAAAGAAGGCTGGTCCTCAAGGCTGGCTCTCATGATCAATAAGGTGAACTGATGAATGAGCTTGAGAGTCAGTGATTGGATCTGAAAATCCGCACAGGTTCGCTGTTTGTTTTTCTCGCTGGGATAAGCACAGTTCGTCCATTTCCACCGGCGTTTCTTATGCTTGATTTTGGGGCGTTGGAATATTCTGCGGGCTCCTTTCAAACAGGCCTCTGCTGTCATTTTACCATTGTGTTTGAATGGTGCAAGATAGTGTCTGCAAAATGGACACCCCGGGTTTTTGACAACAACTCGATTTAACATTTAGTACAGGTTAATAATATTGAAAAAAAAGTCTCGGTTATTGGGTATCGTTGATCGAAAAATAGCCTCTCAGGTGTTTGCCTGGCTCGCTCTGCTATTCCTGGGGTTGCAGTTTTCCGGATGTTCGACTGTCAACCCAACCGCACCTGCTCCCACGAAAGAGATCATAAAAAGTGAATATGATTCGCGATCCTATCGTTCATTGGTTCTAAGCAACAGACTGCAGGTTTTACTTATCTCTGATCCTGAAACCGACCAGGCAGCAGCAGCCATTGATGTCGCTGTCGGTCAGTTCAGTGACCCCTCAGATCGGCAGGGGTTCGCGCATTATCTGGAGCATATGCTTTTTCTCGGAACCGGCAAATACCCTGACGCGGATGATTATGGGAGATATCTTTCCGTCCACGGTGGATCCAGTAACGCATTTACCGGGTTTGAAGATACCAATTTCTTTTTTAGCATACATAAGGATTATCTGGAAGGTGGGCTGGATCGTTTTTCTCAGTTTTTTATCTCCCCTCGGTTTGGTGCAGAATATGCTGAAAGAGAGATTAATGCGGTCAATTCAGAGCACCAGAAAAATCTGAAAAATGACGGTCGCAGGATTTATCAGATTATCAGAAATACCGCCAATCCGCAGCATCCTTTTCATATGTTTGGGACTGGTAATCTGGCGTCTCTCCGAGGAGGATCGACTGACGATGGAAAATTGCGGGAACAATTGATCCACTTCTACGGAAATCACTACTCGGCGAACCTGATGAAACTGGCTATTCTGGGCAAAGAATCCCTGGACGATCTTGAGAAAATGGCCAAGTCCTATTTTTCTGCTGTCCCGGATAAAGATATCACGCCGGACAGATTCTCTGACAGGCCTGTTATCGAGCGACCATTGGGCAGAAGAATTAATATCAATCCCGTCAAGTCGATCCGGCAACTCAGACTGATGTTCCCCATTCCTTCCCAAAGATCAAACTATCCGTTTAAAACAACCACCCTTATCACCCATCTTCTGGGGGATGAGGGAAAAGGAAGCATTCTGGCACTGCTGAAAAAACAGGGTCTGGCGACATCGCTCTCAGCCGGTGTAGGTCCGGAAAGCCGGGAATTCGGTTTTATCAACATCAGCATTAGCTTGACTCCCGAAGGTCTGCGAAAAACAGACCGAATTGTCGCTTACGTTTTTCAGTATTTCGAACGGATGAGACGGGAACCGAACCTGGAAAGATATTTTCATGAGTCCCGAAAAATTGCGGCTGTAGATTTCAGATTTCGAGAAAAAGAGGAGCCATCGAATTATGTGAGTCGCCTGGCAATGAACATGCAGGATGTGCCGATTCAGGATGTCCTGGTTTCGCCGTGGCTCTATCAGGCATATCAACCTGAATTACAACAGAATCTCTTGAAATACCTGACGCTGGAAAACATGCAGATTGTTTTGATTGCTGAGGATCTTCCAACTGATCGGACAGATCCATGGTATGGGACCCGCTACAGTGTTGAGCGCATTCCGGACGATCAATTATCGCTTTGGAGAGATGTGGTACCACATCCGGCACTGACCTTGCCTCCCCCCAATCCCTTTATTGTCGAAAACGTCAGCTATCAGCCGGGTCAACTGAATGAAGCCTACCCTGTCCTGCTTAAACATTCGGATAGAACCCGCGTCTGGTTCAAGCAGGACAATATCTTCAACATTCCAAAGGGCAATCTCCGGATTCGACTTTCAACGCCGGACGCGTATTCGAGCGTGAAGAATGCGGCCATGACAAAACTGTTCACCCTGCTGCTGCGGGAACGGCTGAATGAGTATTCCTATCCGGCCGTAATTGCTGGCTTACACTACTCAATGTCCAATTCTGTCAAGGGGCTTGAACTTTATTTGAGCGGTTATTCCGATAATCTGGAGATTTTGTTCAGAAAAGTGATCGGTGAGATCAGACGTTACAAAATCGACGAAAACCGGTTCAGGATATTGAAGGACCAGATGGCAGAAAACAGGCGCAACATGAAGTTGTCACAGGCCTTTCACCAGGTCGGATACGAGATGCATCACCTGCTCTCCACACCTCTCTGGCACACCGATGAATATCTGGCGGTTATTGATAGCATTACTGTGCAGGACCTCGCCGAGTTCGTCCCGGTTCTGTTTTCTCGACTACATATTGATTTTTTGGCCCATGGTAATTTCAGTGCGGGTGGGATTTTGGAATTGACGACGTTTCTGGAGGACAGCTTGCAGAGTAGCGAACCTGTTGAATTGCCGCTGGAAAAAACGATCATCCTACCGGCATCCGGCCCTTACGTGTATCAATTTTCGGTGGAAGATGTGAATTCGGCCATCCAGATCTATTTTCAGGCAGGGCCGGAGTCGATTAAACAATCTGTCACCCTGGATATGCTGCAGCAGATGATCGAAAAACCCTTTTATCATCAGCTCAGGACGGTTGAACAGCTGGGGTATATCGTCTGGTCAGGTTATCGGGAGTCGGGAAAAGTGGATGGGTTTGTATTTATCATCCAATCCAATGTGAAGGAACCGGTTTATTTGCAATCCCGTATCGAAAAGTTTATTGCTGACTTTGGCAGTCAATTAGACCGATTTTCCGAAGACGAATTTTCACAATATAAAGAAGCGCTGGTGGCCAAACGCCTTGAAATGCCGAAAAATCTGCAGGAGGAGACTAACCGCTACTGGGGGGAGATCTCTTCTGGAAGATATGATTTTACGCGTCGAGATTCTGAAATCGACGAATTGAAAAAGCTGAAACTGGCCGATATCAAAAATCTATTTAAAAAGATGTTTGTGACAACCGGGATTGTCAGAAAAGTGACTGTACAGGCAGTGGGTAAGACCCACCAGAAAATACAACCTCAAGGGCAGGTTATATCAGATCCAAAAATATTCAAACGGCAGATGGGATTTTATCCTAATCCGGAAGGGAAGATCCGTACGAAAACAATAATGACTTTCCCTTGATGGAAATTACTGCTCAAAGACGTTTTTTGCACATTGCTGAGATTTGAATAGGGTTGTGGGGTTTCAGGGGTTGGTTTTTAACAAACAGAAAATATTGAAAGATTATGGAAAAAAAAATTGGGGATGATATTGACGAACGGCTTACTAAGGCCATTCATGCCGCTATCGAACAGCAAATTGCGGAAAAAAATCCACCGGAAACGCTCATTGCCTATGAACGCCTCCTGGAAGAAGAATTTAGCCATGATGAAGCCTATGCGCTGATTGGGCATCTGGTGGGCATGGAAATAGCGGAAGAGATCAGGGGAGAAGGGGGATTGAATATGGAACGATATATTGCTGCTCTGGAAGAGTTACCGGCTCCTTTTGCCAAACCAAGAAGAGAAGATAATGTTTATTGAGTTTCTGTTTCTGGTCTCGCTGGGAGTCGCGTTGGCAGACATGATCATTTTAATCCAGATTTCCTCAGGACCAGGCATTTACTTTATCATCGGTTCCCAGCTTCTCACCTGTGGCTACGGAATATTCAGAATCAGAAAACTGGATTTCAACCTTTTTTTCTTCCTGGATGCGGAGCTTAAAAAAGGGGAAAAGATAGTCAAAGAAATCTGGATAGAAGCCTGGATATTGACAGCGGTCTGTTTTTTAATCATTCCGGGCCTGGTTTCGGATATTATAGGAGGGGTTTGCCTGACACCAGCCATCCGTCGCTTTTTTCTGGAATACGTTTCGGAAATATATTGATTATCACTTTAGCTCAAAAAAACAGGAACCAAACGCTAGAAATGAGAGATGATTTTGAAAAGATATGGTATCCGAACCAGCCCGGTGGATGGCTAACGGAGCGTTATTGGTGCCGGATCGCTTTTATCTTTTTGGTTCTGGGCCTGGTCATACCCGGTTTTAGTCGGGCGGATACCCTGGATGAAGAGATCCGAGCGCTGGAAAGCTTCAGTAAAACCTACCATCTTATTCAGTCTCAGCATATCCAGACGCGGACAGCTCAACAGCTGATCCGTTTTGCCATCGAAGGCATGGTGAGTCGTTTGGACCCATATTCCGCTGTTTTTGACAGGGAAGAACTGGAAAAACTTGAGTCTTATGCGGTTGGAAAATACGCTGGTATTGGCGTTAGCATCCAAAAGCACAAAGGCGTGTACCTGGTCACCCAGGTGATCACAGGATCACCAGCTGAGCAAGCCGGATTAAAACCGGGCGATGTTCTCGTTCAGTTGGGCGAAGTTGCTCTTGGTGATCAAAGGGAAAGCGATCTCGGCCGCCTGGTCAGTGGAGAAATTGGAACGCCGCTGCTGGTTGGTTTTTATCATCCGGAAAAACCGGAAGAGATCATCAAGCGTTCGATTGTACGTGCGCTGATCAAAGCCTCTTCGGTAAATTTTTTTGAAAGAGATCCATCAACCGCTGTTATTCAAATCCAAAAGTTTCAAAAAACGACACCTGCTGAAGTGGAAGCGGTTTTAGAAAAAAAGGATTACAGTGCTGTGATCCTGGATCTCAGAAATAATCCGGGGGGATTGTTTCTGGCTGCAGTTGAAACGGCGGAGCTATTTATCAGTGGCGGTGATATTGTTGAGACCCGGGATAGAGAAAACAAGCTCATCGAACGTTATGTCTCTCAGAAAATCGCTCAGCAGAAGCCACCTGTGTTGATCGTTTTGATCAACCGCTATTCGGCCAGTTCCGCTGAAATTGTTGCTGGAGCCATCAAGGATCGGGATGTGGGCCTGATTGTTGGAGAGAAGAGTTTTGGGAAAGGTGTGGTTCAAAGCATTTTCCCGCTGGGAAATGATCTGTTTATCAAGATGACCACAGCGCGGTATATGACACCGTCTGGTGTCAACTTCCATGAGATTGGCATTGAACCGGATCACTTCGTGGCCGATACCTTCGAAATCACGCGCTATGGTTCAAAAGACCGTATATATAGAAAATCTCTGGTTCTGCTTGATCGTTTACGCCCTGACTCTGGGGCTATTCGCTGATATTCAGCCCGGATATGTGATTGAGTAGAGAGATCATTTTGTCGGCAACTTCCAGGGAGGGATCGTCATGATTTTGTTCAAGGTTAAGTGCCAGATCGCTTATCTCCTGCAGCCCATAGTTTGCTGTTGAGCCTTTGATGTCATGAGCAATTGCTTTGACATCCGTTGCTTTTTTGTCACTGACAGCCGCTTTCAGTAAAACCGCTTTGTTGCTGCAATCTTCCAGAACTTCACCAATCATCTCCTGAAGGTCCTCCAGGTCCAATCCCATTCTGTCTGCTGCTTCCTGCAGAGAGGCGATGACTGTTTCTCGAGTCGGTACTGACATGTGATTCCTTATATTTATATTTATCGGCGTGAACGGCGCCTGCTGGTTGAATTATTTCTGGGATAGAAAAGGCACTCTTCACTCAAATGTGACGGATATTGGTAAGGGTCAGTTCAAAAATTACTTGGCATTCTGTCTGCAAACTGTTCAGTGTTTTTAGAACTTTTGCGGACTGACTGTGCCAAGTTATTTTTGTACGATCCCTAAGGTCATTTTATTTGTGCAGCGTAACGTTTGATGAATCTGTTTGTCAAAAAGTAGTTCCTTTTACCTGCAATGGTTAGATCTATAGTTGGCTCAAGGCTTGACTCTGTTTATAGGTACGCTGCGAACAATACTGCCAATTTGATAAGTTAGGGAATCTGCAGAAAAACGGATGATTTTGATTTCTCCCAGAGACTCCCCTTTTTTTAAAATGTGTTGCTTGTTATTCAGTTGAACAATCGCAAACCTTTGGTCTTCCATAATGGCGTAACCTATGAACTCAAGGTTAATTTTCTTTTGATCCCTTTTTTTGACGACCACCTTTCCCCTTTTTTTGACGACCACTTTTCCCCTTTTTTTGACGACCACTTTTCCCTTTTTATATGCAAACGGATTGGCCTTTAAATGCCAGGTATTGAAGGTCACCGACAGGACCAGCAGCATGGTGATGGCAACAAAATTTTTCATTCTCTGGGTAGCAACAGGATAAGGTTCAGGTCGGCTGTCAAAGTTGGGTTTTCACTGAGCGGGGTCCGGTTCAGTAAACTGTACCGCTCCAATAACACACTGTATTCAGGACTTAAAATCGCTTTCAGATAACGCACATGATCACTATAATTTCCTTCCAGCGTCTGTCGGATGTCGATCTTTTCCAGTTCGCTTGAGATGTTGTTTTTTTTGATTTGCTGGGTGATGACCTTCAATTGACACTGCCGCTGAATCTTTCCGAATCGCTTTTGCAGGGTTACCGTATTCCGTACGTCCGCATTGAGCTGGTGAAGATCTGCAAGCTGCTGTTTAATCTGGTTCGCTTGGTTTTCGTGAAAACCAATGTGCAGTGAAAACCGCTGGAGCTGCTGCTGCAGTTTTTCAAGGGCATCTATTTTGTCATGATAATAGGAAAGTGATTCATACGCGGGGATGATAGAATTACTGATTGTCAAAATGCATGCTGCAACCAGAAGAATTGACAATTGATTCCGTTTGCTTTTAATCCAGTTTCTCATACAGGGTTTTTGGATTTAAATGACTGATTTCGACTGAGTATTTGCGAAGTGGGATTTTGTTCAAGGTGATGAATTCGTTTTTCTTCAGGTTGGTTTCTCCACATTGTTTGCCAAGTCGGTCCATAAATGCACTCAATTCGGTTTCGGTTCTATCCAGCAGTTCCATCTCTATGTGATGATCTTGAATCGTGACATGACTGAGCCAGACACTGTCAGGAAGAATTTGGTCCAGGTTTTTCAGAAACAGAGCGGGTTGGATTTTCAATGATTGAGCGGCCTGCATCATTGAAATGAAGCGGAAATGTTCACGTTCCAACTTGGCGATCTGATTTAAGCGATCAGAATGTTGCTGCAGAATGGATATGGAATGCTGCAGTCCCAACCGTTTCTGGTTTATGCTGTCTGCATGGTTGTTGATTAAAAATGCCCATGTAACGATTACTGCCGTGACAAGGCCTAACAAGCTGTTTTGCCTCAGAAGGTATTGCAGTGCCAGCGGCCGTTTTTTCACAGAGCGGGTGACAGACTTTACGTGTCGCCCCTTCCGAGGGGCAATCAAAATGTGATCAGCCGGATGTTTTATACTATCTGACGCACTTGAAGGGTGGTGGTTGAATACCAGCGCTGAAAATTCCGCTTTACTGCCTTCTTTATCAATAATCCGCTCGATGGTGCGCTTTTTTTCCTCGAAGGTCAGATGGCTGTGCAGATAGTTAAGGTGCTCAAAACGGATCATGCCCCCCTGTTTTTGAATCTGCAGTAATTCATCTGCCAGGTATATCCGGAGTTTTTCTTTGTCTGTCAGAGATTCAATCCCGTCCTGGTAAAGATTTGTGACAACACTGAGAATCGCTGGGTACCATGTCAAGCGGATCTTCTCTCGCTGGAGCTCTTTTAAAAGTTCAGCTCCCTCATGCGTCAAGTGGGAGTGAATGGTAATCGATTTTTTTTCGTTCAGTTTTAATGAGGTGATATTTATATAGCTTGCGGCGGGAGTCTTGAATCCGAGAAGTTGTTGATCTGCTTTTTCCAGCTCTTTTTTCGAAAGTTGGATCGTTTCATGGATAAACGTATGAATAAAAGGAGATGCCAGAAAAACGATCGGTCGGGAGGTTCCACCCAGTGTTTCTCGAATATCTTGCTGGGTCAGCTCGATGACAGTTTGCTGGTTGTTGAAACAATGGATGAGTTTGCCATGTAAAAGGACCCGGATTCGATTTCCTCTGATTTTTGCAATATGCGGTAAACCGGAAAGAAAGTTCATTTTCAGAAATTTTTTCAGGTTTCGATATCGATCGGTTTACCCAAAAAGGTGCTTTCGACTTGTTGCCCCTTTTGAAGTGGGCAAAAAGGGATCTTGAGAAGGGAAAACGTTTTTGGGTAGTGTGAATGTTAAGAATTCTCCTTTTGTTACAAATAGATAAATAATTTTGGAGCCGATGTCAAATTAATTATCGATAAACAGTAGATCATTTTCAATCAACCTCAGGCTGAGGTCGAGAATTGTCAATCAACTATATCTGAGTTCAGCATTGTCCGGTTAGGTTTTTGCAGAAAACGGAATGATAAAACCTGGATCGAGCTTATGCGCAGAGACTGGTTTTATCATTCCGTTTTTGTTTAGCAAATACTTAACCGGACAATGCTGAAAGATATAATTATGTCAGGTGAATAAATGCGGCAGAAGGGTGTCAAGCGTCCCTGCTATTCCGAACTTTGAATACAGCGGCCAATAGACCTGGGTTGACAGACTTCCCCGTTTACCCAGACCGCCTTTTGAAGGTCAGCCCCGAGAAAAATCGCCTGATTGATATGGGCCTCGAATAGATTTGCTTCTACAAGGTCTGCTTCTGTGAAATCAGCACGGTCCAGCCGAGCGCCTTTTAAATTGGTTCCTTTAAGATTGGCACCTCTGAAATTTGCATCCCGGGGATCCGTGCCAATGAGATAGGCGTTATTAAGATTGGAGTGTTGAAAGTTTACGCCGATCAATTTGGCTTTTTCCAGATTGGCAGATTTGAGATTAACCAGTTCCAGATTAGCGCCGGTGAGTTTGGCTTTTTCCAGATTGGCGCCCTCGAGATCGACACCCGCAAGGTTTGCGCCCCTCAAATTGGCTTCCTTGAAATCAACACCGGTCAGTATGGCACCCACAAGATTGATGCCGGATAAATTGGCTTTACTGAGATTGGCCCCAGCCAAATTGGCCCCTTTCAGATTAGCCCCCATCAGGTTGGCGTTTGCTAAATTGGCTTTTCTAAGGTCTGCCTTTTCCAGATTGGCGTTGATCAAATTAGCATTTTCGAAGCTGGCACTGATCAGTCTGGATCGCTTCAGATTTGAATCATTGAGCTTTGCGTCCTTGAAAGTGGCTCGGGTCAGATTTGATGAAGATAGATCTGCCTGCGAGAGTGTTGCGCCACTGAAATCAGCGTCGTGACCCTGGCTTTTCTGAAGCTTCGCTCTGGTCAGATCGGCATCTGCTAGGTTGGCGTTATTCAGATTGGTCTTGATCATATTCGCTTCCAGCAGGTCGGCCTGGATCAGTTTCGCCTTTTGGAGGTCAGCCCCTTCCAGATTGGTGAACTTCAGTGAGGCCAGACTCAGATCTGCTTCGCTTAGAGTTGCACTATTGAGACGGGCATCGTCCAATTTGGCTCCTTTCAGTATGGCCCTGGCCAATTTGCCGCCCTTCAGATTTGTTTCCGACAGATCAGCCTGCAGAAGAATAGCACCACTTAAGTCGGCTGCTGAGAGATTGGCATTTGCCAGATTAGCCCCCGTCATGTCTGCTTCCTTCAACTGAGCGTCAGGCAATTTGGACCTGAAGAGTGAGACACCTCTCAGATTACACTGTTCACAGCTTTTTTTCTCCTGCAGGTTTTTTAGGCAGCCTGTTGAGTTCTGGGCATTACAATCCGGGATCGTCGTTCGGCCGTAGAACTGCTGGATGAGATCCTCCTTTTTTGAGGTGGTCTGGCTTTGGGTAGGCGTAATCGAGGGTGTGCTTTCTGTTTTAGTCTGTGCCGGGGCAGAGACGGTCGAAAATAGAATGATAAAACCAATCAGAATGAGTGGGATTCTATTCATACAGTCATTTTTTCCCCGGCCGGGTTGCGATGGAGAATTTATGAATTCCGGCCTGTTTGGCGGTGTCCATCACAAAAACGACTAACCGGTGCTGAACCTTACCGTCGGCCCGGATGATCAACCCGTTTTGGGTATAGCTCTGTTTCGCTTTAATAAGGGCTTTTTTCAACTGTTTCTGCTTGATAGGGCGGCCATTGAAGAAAATCTGCTGCTTGGCCGTAATCGCAATCTCCAGGCTTTTTTGTTTTTGGGGTTTGGGTTTGCTGATTGTCGTCGGCAACTCAATCTGTATCCCGGTGGCGTTGATAAATGTGGTTGAGATCATAAAGAAAATCAGAAGTAGAAAAATCACGTCGATTAATGGCGTAATATCGATGTTCAGATGGGGTGTTTTTCTTTTTCTAAATTGCATGGCGCATCAAAATGTGTTGGGTTGGAGACCGTCAGGGCACATAAGTGTAATCTGAATGAGTCCTGGTTTTCACGCTGTTTTTGAAAGATAGTGGGTCAGTAGTTCAAAAAGCGTGACTGATAGATGTTCCATTTCTACGATCATATGCTCAATCTTTTTGTTGAAATAGTTATAAAAAATCAGGGTTGGAATGGCAATTGACAAACCCGCCGCGGTTGTTAGAAGGGCTTCTGAGATACCGCCGGCCAGGATGTTGGCATTTCCAGTCCCTTCAGAGACAATGGTTTGAAAGACATTGATCATGCCGGTCACGGTTCCGAGAAGACCCAAAAGTGGTGATATAACAGCGATGGTCTGCAGAATGGTCATAAATTTTTCCATTTGGGGAACCGCAATACGACCAGCCTCTTCAATCGATGCCTTTAGATCATCTTTGGGTTTGTCCGAGTTAATCAGGGCGACTTTCGCAATTTTTGTCATGGGTGACTTTGCTTTATCGACCCACTCCAGAGCAGCCGCGAGATCCTTTTTCTTGATGGCGATTTCAACCTCCATCAAGATGTCGACTCGCATCAAGCGAGATTGTCTCAAGGCAAACAATCGCTCTATGATGATCGCCAAAGAGAGCACGGAGCAGATCAGAAGAGCGATCATCAGAGGTCCGCCGCGGGAGAGGAGTTCAATTCCAAATGTCGTATTCATGGGCTGTTTTCCTCATTGGAGTTCTTTTTTGACCTATCTCGCCAGAGAATGCGGATAGGGGCACCTTCAAAACCGAAAAAATGTCTGAACTGTCCGATGACATATCTTTTATAGGACAAATTGATCGACTTGGGATAGTTTGAAGTGATCATAAATGTGGGTGGGCGAGTGGAAACCTGAGCTGTGTAGTAGAGCTTGGTATTTTTTCTGCCGGTCGCCGGTGGTGTATGTCGGGCGGTAATGGATTGCAGGATCTGGTTCAAATCCGATGTCTGTATCCGCTTCGAAAACTCCTTATAAACAACAAGTGCTTTATCAAGTATCGTGGAGACCCGTTTTCCGGATTTTGCACTGACAAACAGGATGGGGGCAAAATCGAGAAATCTGAGTTTATCTCTTACATCCTGGCGCATTTTTTCCATGGTTTTACCATCTTTTTCAATCAGATCCCATTTATTGACTACAAGAATCAGTGATTTCCCACGTTCGACAATATATCCGGCGATACGGGCATCCTGTTCAACTACGCCTTCGGTAGCGTCGATAATAAGCAGAACCACATCGGATCGTTCGATGCTCCTGATAGCGGCAATCATGCTGTACTTGTCGATCAGCATACTGACTCGGCTTTTCCTCTTTATTCCGGCTGTATCGATCAGCCGCAGCTCCTGTTGTTTAAATTTACAGTAGTTATCGACTGGATCGCGCGTGGTTCCAGGCGTTTCGTCAACGATTTGCTTGGTTGTACCGATAAAGTGATTCACCAAAGATGATTTCCCCGCATTCGGTCTACCGACCAGAGAGATGGAGAGAATACCTTCATCTTGACGGTCGCTCTTGTCTTTGCCTGCAATTTCAGGAAAGTCTCTGGCCATCGATTCCAACAGCGTGGAAATGCCGACGCCATGTTCCGATGAAACCGGGAATATTTCCTCGGCTCCAGATTCGTAGAACTCGGCGACCTCATGCTCGTGACTGGTATGATCGATTTTGTTGACAGCGAAGTAGACGGGTTTGGCCGACCTTCTCAGAAAGTCATAAATCTCACGATCCTGATGGGTCCAGCCGGAATATTTGTCCAGCAGAAAGATAATCCCGTCTGCTTCCTCAACGGCGAGCTGAGATTGCTCTTTCATCTTCTGCGGAATGATCTCCTTAGAGTCGGGTTCAAATCCACCGGTGTCAATGAGCAGGAATTGATACCCTTTGTAATCGATCGGCGACATATTCCGATCCCGGGTTACCCCCGGCGTTTCGTTGACGATCGCCAGTCGTTTTTTGGCCAGACGGTTGAAAAATGTCGATTTCCCGACATTTGGTTTTCCAACCAGGGCAAAGATTTTCATAGTGAAACCGGATATTTGGGTTTAATGAGAGTTACCTCAATCTCATCTTGCTTTGTGCCCTGCCGGGCATATTGGTGTATATTATTGTTTCTATTTTATAGGAGCTTTCTTTCAGCGCGGTTAGCGCTTAAACCGTTTGTCCAGTTCACTCAGGCTGATTTCAATCAGGACGGGTCGTCCATGAGGGCAATAAAGCTGGAGATCAAGTGTCGACAGCTGGTCCAGCAGAGCCTGCATCTCTTGAAAACTGAGATGCTGAGCAGCACGAATCGCAGAATGACAGGCCATGCGTTCGAAAACCTCATTGAAAAATCCCTCCAATTTGCCGGATTTGCCAAATTGTGCCATTTCATCCAGCACATCACGGATCACTCCGGGAACGTCACTGTCCTTGAGAATTATGGGTATCTCTTTGATAGAGTAATCATTCCCACCGAAGTGGTCTATCACAAAACCCAGTTTTTTCCAGGACTCCTGGTTTTGTTCCAGCAGAAGCCCATCCTGGGGGGGGAGTTCCATCATCATGGGAATCAGCAAAGGATGTGAATCGAGGGTTCTGTTATAAAAATGATCCCTGATCTCTTCAAAGCGGATTCGCTCGTGAGCAGCATGCTGATCCACAAGAATAAGGCCGTCTTCACCCTGGGCCAGAATGTACTTGTTCAGCAGTTGTCCGATCACCTGAGGTGCTTGCGGACTATCAAAAGATTCGGAAACGGCAGGATTTGAAAGAGCGCCTTCAGATTCAGAAAAACTGAACGGTTCGGCTAAATCCGCTTCTGTTTTTTTCCCAGGGGAAAGATTGTTTTTTTCAGAGAACCTGTTTGATCGGAATCGGGTTGGCTCTTGTTTCGTATCTGCTTTGAAAAACCCAATCTGTTCATTTGTTTCAGTGAAAAGTTGGGTCTCCGCCTCAGGATGACTGTTATTATTTGGACGAACAATGACTCCGTTTTCAGTTGGGGTCGGCTTGGGGTCGCTCTGCAATTCGCTCCCGCCAGGGCTGAAAAACTGCTTGCGGGCCCCACCTTTTAGCTGATGCGCAATCTTTTCAGCAAATATGGTGTGAATCAGATTCTGGTTTTTCAAACGGATCTCTGTCTTGGCAGGATGAACATTGACGTCGATTTCCGATGGCAGCAGACTGACCTTGATAAAAAACATCGGATGCATGTTCTTCATTAATAGCGTCTTGTACCCCTCATAGATCCCGTGGTTGATGGTTCTGCACTTAACGTGACGATCATTGATGAAGATATGCTGCCATCGTTTTGAAGAACGGTTGCCGGATGGGTGAGAGATCAATCCCTCATATGAAAGATAAGATTCTTCGTGCTGACAGGGGATCAAATTGGCTGCGATCTCCGAACCAAAACAGCGTTTTATCCGATCCACAAATGTTTGTCCTTTCGGTAGATTGAGAACCACATTGTTATTGTGAATCAGTTTGAATTGAATATGCGGATGGCCCAGCGCCAACCGAATAATCAGATCGTGAATGTGGTTGTATTCAGTATTTGTCGACTTCATGAATTTCTGACGGCCCGGTGTGTTGAAAAATAGATTTTCAACGACCATTCGAGTCCCTTTTGGAAAGCCAACCCTGGCAGAATGAACCCGATTTCCGCCTTCCACACGCACCTGAAAACCGCCCTCTGCCTCACTTTGACAAGTGGTCATCTCAAACCTGGAAACAGCGGCGATGGCCGCCAGGGCCTCGCCTCGAAACCCCATGGTCTTGATGCGATCCAGGTCTTCTGTTGTCGCTATTTTGCTGGTTGCATGGCGTTCGATGGCCAGTTGGGCATCTTCGCTGGACATACCGTTGCCATTATCCAGCACTGAAATAAGGTCTTTGCCGCCATTTTTGATGGTGATCAAAATCTGGTCACTGCTAGCATCCAGAGCGTTTTCAACGAGTTCCTTAACTGCAGAGGCCGGACGTTCGACAACTTCTCCGGCGGCAATTTTATTGATTAACGCTTCAGGTAATATTTTTATGATCTGCATGGAACTCTGTTCTGTATTTGAGAGGACGAATCAGCTGCGGTTGATTTGAATAGATAGGTTAAATCTATCAATTTGATCGGGAATGATAAAGCATAATCTCTGATTTATCTGCCTCTGCCTTTCCCATCTTGCTCCGCCGACAATGCAGAATTATAAGGGGTTCAGGGTTGGCTCAAAAATTAGTCAAGTTTTTCCCATTAATGAAAAGGAAACACGTTGCTGCCACATTCTGTTTGCAAAATGTCCAGTGTTTTTCAGCAATGTCCGATTAGGTTTTTGCAGAAAGCTGAATGATGAAACTTGGATCGAGCTTATGCGCAGAGACGGGTTTTATCATTCAGCTTTTGTCTTGCAAAAACCTAACCGGACATTGCTGAGTGTTTTTAGGACTTTTGCAAATAGATTATGTGAAGTTGTTTTTGATCGATCCCTTTGTGTCTGCTGTGTCTGAGGCAGCTGGCGTTACTCAAGCACTACCAGCGGCGCGGCTCAGGAACAATAGCTACAGTAAGTGGCGAAAAGTTATCTGTGGTGCATAGTTACAATGAGTGTTGTCCTCAGCTGGTTAACCGGTTTGAATTTCCAATTGCAGGATTTTGGAGATGTTTTGGGCTTCGCCTTCCAGAAGGCTGAG
>Ga0233430_1001806_pt1 | contig 27597 bp, 26 predicted proteins | sample SI_118_April2016_2_FD_179883 | JGI IMG/M metagenome (GOLD analysis project Ga0233430, IMG submission 179883) | Seawater microbial communities from Saanich Inlet, British Columbia, Canada - SI_118_April2016_150_MG | ecosystem: Environmental > Aquatic > Marine > Inlet | place: Canada: British... | reverse complement strand
GCAGAGATCGGAAAAACAGAGTTGGATAAGAGATCACAACTGATAATCGATAGCGCACTTGATAGAGGGAGTGATGATAATCTCAGCTGTCAGATTCTTCGTATCAAACAGTTACCCGAAGAGAGCACTCTATCTCGTTATCAGCGTATTCAACAGCTCCCCTTTCCACCAGAACTTGAGCCAGATCTGGTGATCGACAACTTTAAAATTTTACGAGAGATCTACGCCAGCGCTAAAACCCAGCTCTATCTTGCGCTCGATCTATCTGCTAAGGACGAAGGGGACGAGGGGACGGACAAGAGAGTGGTGCTTAAAACACCGTCAGTCAATTATGAAGATGATTCAAACTATCTGGAACAGTTTCAGTATGAGGAGTGGGTTGGAAGTAGGATTAGCTCACCCCACACCCTGAAAATTATAGATGTTAAAAAGCGCCGCCAGTTTCTCTACTATGTGACAGAGTACATTGAGGGGATAACCCTTCGTCAATGGATGAAGGAGCATCCAAAGCCATCGCTAGAGGAGGTCAGAAAAATTATTGAACAGGTGATCTCGGGGCTACGCGCACTTCATCGAATGGAGATGGTACATCGCGACATCAAACCTGAAAATATTATGATTGATCACCACGGTACGGTTAAAATAATTGATTACGGATCTGTTCGTATTGCAGGAGTTGAGGAGCGCCACTCGCTACTGAACCATAATTTAGTCCAAGGTACTTATGACTATAGCGCACCTGAAATTATTGGCGGAAGTCGTGGCTCAACCTACTCTGATCAATTCTCTCTCGGTGTACTCACCTATGAACTGCTAAGCGGAAAACTCCCTTATGGCAGCTTTGGTGATCGACCTTCTACTAAAAAGGTTTTGAACAAAATTCAACATAGTGGTTTCACTGCACTCCACCATCAGCGAGAAGATCTTCCCATCTGGGTGGGGCAAGCACTACAAAAAGCTTTAGATCCATCTCCAAAGTCACGCTATCCTGCACTTTCAGAATTTTATCAAGATCTGATGCAGGCAAATCCTCAATTTCTATTAGATAGTTATAAGCCACTATTAGAAAGAGATCCGCTCCTCTTTTGGCGTGGAGCATCGTTGATTTTGGCGTTGATCAATATAGCGCTGCTTATCTACTTCAACCATTTTTAGGGTAAGCGCACCAACTTATATCAAGCCTAATATATTTGCACTATTATAGTGCAAACAACCCTGTTGAAACCACAAATTAACAGCGCATTCTTCTTTAATCTATTGAAATTCATTGATAATATATAATTGGCACACAAGTTGCTATAAGGGTAGTGACTGCCATTTTCATAAGAGTTAATGGCGTAGGTAATTAATATATAAATAGTCTAGGAGCAATAAATATGAAAATGGTTACAGCTATCATCAAACCCTTTAAGTTGGACGATGTTAGAGAGGCACTCTCAGAGGTCGGAGTTAATGGAGTTACAGTTACAGAAGTTAAGGGCTTTGGTCGCCAGAAAGGGCATACAGAGCTCTATCGTGGCGCAGAGTACACAGTTGATTTTCTTCCAAAAGTAAAAATTGAGGCGGCGATCTCTGCTGATATGTTGGATCGTACTATCGAGGCGATTCGTGAAGTTGCTAATAGCGGCAAAGTCGGTGATGGGAAAATCTTTATCTCTAATCTCGAAGAGGTTATTCGTATTCGTACTGGTGAATCAGGACGAGAAGCGATTTAACAAATTTAGAATCAATATATAGGAACATACAGATGGAAAATCAAACGATTAATCAGATATTCGAACTACAATACGCAATGGATACCTTCTACTTTTTGGTATCTGGTGCGCTAGTAATGTGGATGGCAGCCGGCTTTTCGATGTTAGAGGCAGGTTTAGTCCGTTCTAAAAATACGACAGAAATTTTAACAAAAAATGTGGCACTCTTTGCTATTTCGTGCATTATGTTTTTGGTGATGGGATATGAGCTAATGTATGGAGGCGGTGGCGGCACAAACTTCTTCCTTAATAGTATTGATGGTGGAGATGATTTAGTTGCCGATGCACTAAAATCTTCTGCTGAAAACGGTTTTGGCGGTGATTCAGTCTACTCTGGCGCATCAGATTTCTTCTTCCAAGTAGTATTCGTAGCAACAGCAATGTCTATTGTCTCTGGAGCAGTTGCAGAGAGAATGAAACTATGGGCATTTCTCGCTTTCGCAGTGGTGATGACAGGTGTGATCTACCCACTGGAAGGTTCTTGGACTTGGGGCGGACAGCCAGTATTCGGACTATTCAGCTTAGAGTTTAGTGACTTTGCAGGATCAGGAATTGTCCATATGGCAGGCGCAGCAGCGGCATTAGCAGGAGTACTCTTACTAGGGGCGCGTAAAGGCAAATATGGCAAAAATGGTGAAATCAGAGCGATACCTGGTGCTAACATGCCACTTGCAACTCTCGGTACATTTATCCTCTGGATGGGATGGTTTGGATTTAACGGCGGCTCTGTTTTAAAGTTAGGTGATATCTCAAGTGCACACACAGTTGCAATGGTCTTCCTAAATACCAACGCAGCAGCAGCGGGTGGCGCAGTCGGTGCTCTAATCTTAGCTAGAATCCTATTTGGAAAAGCAGATTTAACTATGCTCTTAAATGGTGCGTTAGCTGGATTAGTAGCAATCACAGCAGGACCTGATACACCGTCTCCAGTTGAGGCAACTCTATTTGGAATGATCGCAGGAGTAATTGTAGTTTTTTCAATCCTAAGTTTAGACAAGATGAGAATAGATGACCCAGTAGGTGCTATCTCAGTACACGGTGTTGTCGGTTTCTTCGGACTGATGATAGTTCCACTAACCAACGATGGTGCAACCTTTATGGGTCAATTGATAGGCGCAGGCGTAATCTTCGGTTGGGTCTTCGGTGCTAGCTTAATAACTTGGGCAGTCATTAAAATGTTAATGGGTATCCGTATTAGTGAAGAGGAAGAAGCAGCTGGTGCCGATATCACCGAGTGTGGACTAGAAGCCTATCCAGAGTTTACCAACACTGGTAAATAACAGATAAGCAAATATATCAATAGTTCAAGCCCTCAACCAGCAATGGTTGGGGGCTTTTTGTATGGATTTGATGAGTCTAGTGTCTCAATAAAAGCCTGTTTTAATTTTGCTTCTATGAATTTCATTTGTTAATTAAAATTTCCCATTCCCCAGTCGTTTTTCCTTTTCTTTCAATGAGACCTTTCTTTTTTAAGGTCTCAATATGCTTTTGCACGGCAGACTCATTAATGGCTTGACCACCTACTTGACCACCTACTTGACCACCTACCAACCCATCTTGACCACCCTCAAATTACTGAGCGGACAGGTATCCTGACACAGGGGGTAACATTATCCATAATTGTGGCATATTCGCCATAATTAAAATCCAGATAGCTTTTCATTTAACATCCCAATGTTTTTTTAATTCATCAATATTATTAATATCGTCTAAGTGTTTATAATAATAAAGTAAATCATTAAAAAAAATAGATTTAATTTTACCAATTTCACCTGAAATCTGTTGCCAAAGATTATTAGAAAAAGAGATGTGATTTAAATCTTTAGAATGGTACATAAAACATTTTCGTTCAAATTTTTCAAATGGATTTTGTAAAATACTGTTTTTTAATTTACTATTATTTTTGAGAAATTCAATATTTGAATAGGGGCAGTTTTCTTTATCAACTTTTAAATTATTATCTAATCTATATTTAAAAAAATATCTATATTCATTAGTTAAATCATCAAGATTACATTCTCCGTTATTATCAACTATTTTTAAAATTGATAACATCATCAATATTTTATATGACATTGAATAATTGCCATCCTTAATAAATTCATAAAAATCATCATACTGTGTTGATTCATCATGAATTTTTAGTTTTAGTTTTGTACGAATTATTTCTATTTGTTTTGGCTCATAATAATTTAATTTTTGTCTTCCAACTGGAATAGTTATAGATGGTATAATTTTCTTTTTTTGTACCCAACTTTTTACTGTGTCTGTAGATACAAAAAATTCTCTTGCTAATTGTTCATCACTTAAATAATCAGCGTATTCTTCTTCAAAAGTAAATATATTTATTTTTTCTAATTTTCTTTCTTCTTCATATAATCCTGCAAGAATAATTTCTTCATGTGAAAATTTCTTTTCATCAGGTGAAAGTATATTTCCCCATTGCATATAATTTGATATTCCCAATAAAGCATGAATACTCCAAGGGGAATTTTTAAATGACCCCATACCACCATAACTATCCACAACATCAATTACATATAAAGCTTCTTTGTCTTTATATTTTCTTGTGCCTCTTCCAATTTGTTGAGTATATAAAACTTTTGACATTGTAGGTCTTGCCATAACAATAATCGATGTTCTTGGAGAATCCCAACCCTCATTAAGAAGTGAGCAAGTTGTTAAAAACTGGATTTTGCCATTTTGATATTGTTCAATATATTCTGCTGATTTACTATCTTTACCACTAACAGCTTTACAAGATATATTATTGTCTTGCATTCTTTTAGCAAGGTCTTTAGCATGTTTAATTGAAACACAAAAAATTAAACCAGATTTAAAATTAATATCCGTTCCAACAAAATATTTATTTAATATATCGGCAATTAGTTGGTCACGAGATGGGACAATAACACTTCTTTGTAAATCTGTTGATACATAATCTTTACCATTAAAACGAATCTCACTTAAGTCTATATTGCTTTGCACTCTAAAAGCTTTTATAGGTGCTAATAAATTTTGTTTTATAGCATCTACTAAACTTAAATTTGTTGTATATTTACCAAAAATATCTTCAAGCTTTTTTTCATCTAATCTTTTATCCGTTGCTGTTAAGCCTAATAATGTTTCAGGGTTAAAATGTTGTATAACTTTTTGCAAAGTTGGAGCAACGGAATGATGTGCTTCATCAATGGCTATATAATTAAAATCATCAATTGAAAATTGCTGATAATATCTACTCATCCATGAGTAAGTTTGAATTATAATTTGATTTTGTTTATTTTCACCAATAGTAATAGTGTGATTTAATAATTCTTCTTCAAATCGTAAAGATACTTTTTTAATAGTATCTGATCTTAACTGTTTTGATGGTACAAGTATTAAAGTTTTAGAATTTATATTTTTACGATAACTGCTTAAAATATCAGAAATCATAATTTCTGTTTTGCCTGTTCCTGTTGGTAAAACCACTAAAAAGTTTTTTTCTCCAGTTAATCGAAGTTTATTAATTTCATCTACTGCTGTAGATTGATGATGTAATAATGTAATTTTTCTTGATAATGATAATTTTTGACTTAATGAAAAATCTTCTTTATTGCCAAAAAATCTTTTCATCTCTTCTCTAAATGGTTCTTTAAATTTCATACCCTCTAATGACCAACGAAATACTTTATATCCATAAGCAACTAATGAATTTTGTTTGATAAGTTGTTTTTTATAACCAATTCTTTGAGTAATAATTGGATGATGATAAGTCTCTCCATTTTTTTCTATAGCTATATTATATTTTTTATGTCTTACAATATAATCAACCCATCTTGTTTGCCCATTAATATCAATAATCGGGAATTCTCTTTCAACCTTATTTAATGATTCACGACCATAAATTTCTATAAATGCTTGTTCAAAATATGATTCAGGAATAGTAGGATCAACTTCAGCCAATGCCCTATTAGCTCCATTTACTTTAATTCCATCTTCTTTAAAATTTTTATCTAAATAGGATGATAATTCAATTCCTAATTTTTTTATATCAGCAGTATTATCTATAGTAAATCTATAAACTGATAAATAATTATCCATTAAATTATTCTGCTCTTTTGTATATTCAGTATATGAAAATGGATATAATTGATCGCAAATCTTATAGTCAATAATTACTGCTTTTGTTTGGGTAATATCATTAAAATATAACCCTCTTAAAAGACTGTTATTTTCACTAAAACCTAATTTACTTAAAGATTTAACAAGTTGTAATTTTAAATCTTGATTAATTGGGATATAATTCATTGTTGACAATTATTTTTCCATTATACAAGTTAACCAAATAATACCATCACGATTTAAACCATCATTTGTAGTTGTTGTTCTGATAGTTTTAAAACCTGTTGTATGGCAAATATGAAGCCAATCATCTTGATTAATTGTTGTAAAATGTCTTCCTTTTATATCTTTATGGTTACTATCAATATCATCTCTTTGGATAGAAACCGAAAATAAAAAAATTCCTTTTGCTTTTAAATAACTATATATTTTATTTATGGTTATTTCAATATCATCTTTTTCAAGGTGCATTAATGTGGCGATAGAATAAATACCATCAAAGCTATTATTGTCAAAACTTAATTCATTAGGAATAATTGCAACTTGTAGTAAATTATCTAACAAAGGATGTATATTTTTTGCTTCATCAATCATCTCTCTTGAAGCATCTATACCAAGTATCTTATAGTTATTATCAATCATAAAACTCGCATCTCGACCAGAACCACAACCAATTTCCAATAAATAAGATTTTTTTGGAAATACTTCTAATAAAAGTTTTTGCACTTTACTAACATTTGCAGATTCATATCTTTTCGCTAATAGTCGTGCATTTTTTTTATAATATTCTATTGTATAGTTCATTTATGAAATTTTCTTTTCTATTGCCTTTTCAGCCATTAATGTTATTAAATATAACTTCTCATCTATAGTCATAACAAGATTTTCATCCCTATAGAATCCAGCCGCAGAGGAGTTAAAGTAGTAGTCATTAACGCCGCACCAATACCAATTTGAGGTAATAATATATCTACAAACCTCGCATTTTACGGGATAGAGTGTTACGTCCCCATCCTAATAATTTAGCGGCATCTTGGATTTTACCGCCTCTCTTTTCAAGGGCAGCTTCAATCAGTATCGACTCTACAGTGGGGATGGTTTGTTGCATCTTCTCTGCACATTGATCTTCAGATAGTGAGTTTAAATATTGGCGCAGTGCACTTTCCCAATCACTACCACCTTCTGTTGAAGTACTGTTTTTTACACTAGAGCCCTCTTTTTGTAGCTCTGGAGGGAGATCATCAATTCGAACTTGTTGAGATGGAGCCATTACAGTTATCCAGCGACAGGTATTTTCTAACTGTCGTACATTTCCTGTCCAGCTTAAATTCTTTAGGTAGGAGATTGTCTCTGGGAGTAAAATTTTCTCTTCAACATTTAGTTTGTTGGCAGCACGATGAAGAAAGTAGTCACTAAGTAGTGGAATATCCTCACTTCGTTCTGCTAAGGTTGGTACGCTAATATGGATTACATTGAGACGATGGTAGAGGTCTTCACGAAAACGACCTTCTTTAATTGCAGTATTAAGATTTTGATGGGTGGCAGCTACTATCCGTACATCTACTTTAAGTGGAGCATGCCCGCCAACTTGATAAAACTCTCCCTCGGAGAGGACGCGAAGTAGTCTAGTCTGAGTCTCCAGCGGCATATCTCCAATTTCATCTAAAAAGAGTGTGCCTCCATCTGCCTGTTGAAAACGCCCTTTGCGACTTTCGGTGGCGCCTGTAAAAGCACCTTTTTTGTGTCCGAAAAGTTCAGAGTCCATCAGCTCTTTTGGTACGGCAGCCATATTGAGTGCAATAAATGGTTGTGAGGTACGAGGGCTATGGTTGTGTAGAGCTTGTGCAACTCGTTCTTTACCACTGCCTGATGCGCCACTAATTAGCACGCTCATAGATGAGTTAGAGAGTCTTCCAATTGTGCGGAAGAGATCTTGCATTGCAGCGGACTCACCAATTAGTTCACTAGCTCTAGAGTTATTTTGAATATCTTGGGCAGAATTTTGAGATGCCTTCAGCTTTGAGCTAATACTTTTCTCTAGCGCTCGTTTAGCTAAATTGAGCATCTCATCAATATCAAAAGGTTTGGGTAGATACTCAAATGCCCCACCTTCATAAGAGGCGACCGCACTCTCCATATTGGAGTGTGCTGTCATGATAATAACTGGTAATTCAGGCTGTTGGCGCTGAATCTCTTTTAATAGATTCACTCCATCTATACCTGGCATACGAATATCAGTTATTATCAAGTCTGGGCTATTTTGTGTAAACTCCTGCAACATAGCATCGCCACTGCTAAATAGTTGAACGCTAATTTCCGCTTTCTGGAATAGTTTCTCTAGTACCCAGCGGATAGAGCTATCATCATCTACTACCCAGACGCTTGCTTCATTCATTGTGATCCTCCAGCGGTATTAATATAGTAAACAGAGTTTTTCCAGGTTGAGAACTGCACTCAAGTATACCATTATGGTGTTGAATGATGGATTGTGAAATAGAGAGCCCCAGCCCTCGCCCTTCTGCACGAGTAGTTACCATCGGTAGAAAAATGCTCATCTGGAGCTCATCAGGTATACCAGGACCACAATCCTCTATCTCTACTGCACAAAATGTCCCATTACGAATTCGAGTTCTAACTGTGATTACTCCCAGATAATTCATACTCTGTGCCGCATTCCGTACAATATTTAGTAGTGCCTGAATTAATTGATCTCCATCAGCGTAGAGGAGCGGAATACTTGGATCATAATCTCGCTCTATCTCGACCCTATTTCCACTTGCTTTACCGTTCACATCATCATTTAGAATCAATGTAGCTGCTCGTTCTAATAATTGGTGAATATTGGTGGGCTCCATTTTAGGGGCATCTTTAGGTCCAGCCATACGATCTAGTAGGCGTTGAAGACGATCAGCTTCAGAGATGATAATATTGGTATACTCTTTGAGGTTATCATCCGTTAACTCCCTCTCTAAAAGTTGAGCTGCTCCTCGCAGCCCCCCTAGTGGATTTTTTATCTCGTGTGCGAGACCTTGGAGCATCTCTTCTGAAGCGTTACTCTGCTCAATTAACTGCTCTTCACGCAGTAGCCGTAACTGCTGGTCAACTCGCTGAAGTTGAATGATAACCTCTCCATTGCTATCAATTCTAGAGTTTGGAATAGTAGTGCAATCGACCAGAATGCTCTCTTCTCCGAAACGCTCCAATGTTATCTGGCGTACCAGAGTGTTATGGTCATCATCATACTCGAGAGCCACTAGATCTGTAAATAGCGAACCAAGAGCTCTATTAGCACTAATCTGTAACAGCTCCTCAGCTGCCTGATTGAGAAATAGTATTTTACGCTGACTGTCAACTACCAGCAGCGCAAGGGTAGAGTGCTCAACTATTAATTCAGATTTTGTCGTCATCACTCGTGCCCATCTCAACTATCCTCGTCTATCTCTATCCTGTAAGTTCAGAGCTCATCTTACACCATCACTATTCAAATCGTAACCGTGAATTTAAATAGTTTTTAATCTTATTGTCAAAAGTTGGATCGGCTGATTACTTAACTATTCGCAATAAAAAATGTCGTAATAAAAAATTGCGATTGACTGTTTTTTAGCGTAACATAATTTCGTTATTCACAACTAAATGGTTCAATATATTATGAGCGCAATAAAAGAGTCGGTAGTAGGTAATCTGATGATATGGGTCGATGCAGATGCTTGTCCCGTTGTGATTAAAGAGATCCTCTTTAAGGCGGCTAGGCGCACTAAAACTAAGCTAACTTTAGTGGCTAACCAGTTTATGCGCACGCCAAAATCATCTTATATCAACGCTATCCAAGTCTCTGCTGGATTTGATGTGGCAGACAATGAGATTGTAAAAAGGTTGACGGCAGGTGATCTAGTGATAACCGCAGATATCCCTTTGGCATCTGATGCGATTGAGAAGGGTGCGACAGCGCTAAATCCACGAGGAGAGTTATATTCAACGAGCAATATTAAGGCTCGTCTCAATATGAGAAATTTTATGGATGAACTGCGTGCGAGTGGGGTCGATACGGGAGGACCTTCATCTCTGAACCAAAATGATCGTCAAGCATTTGCCAATCAATTAGATAGATGGCTTGTTAAAAATAGTGCTAGCGTTTAGCAATAAGTATTATTATCTATCCCTATTGAGACTAAAATTAAACAGCAGTTTTTAAGGAGTAAATTATGCAGAGTGAAGAGAGAGTAGAGGCAATTCGTGCACTGCTTAGTAAGCAGTTAAATCCGAGTATTTTAGAGATCGAAGATGATTCGGCAGCCCATGCAGGTCATAAAAGTGCGGGTGGGGCTGGACATTTTAATATCAAGCTTGCATCATCTCAGTTTGAAGATAAAACTCTTATCCAGCAACATAGATTAGTCTACGCTGCACTAGATGAGATGATGGAGAGTGATATTCATGCTCTGAGTATTCAAGTCGTAACTTAGTGAAGTAAATAATTTATTTTTTGCATGCTTAATACCTGATATAATTAGTCAGGAATTAATTAGGATAATAGTAGTTATGCAATTTGATAATCGTTATAGCCGTCTACCTCAGGAGTTTTTCTCTAAAGTTGAGCCTACTCCGCTGAAGAACCCATTTCTGCTCTCTTGGAATAGAGATCTTGCTGAGGAGATGGGGCTTTCAGATATGACAGAAAATGAAGCGGTTGACTACTTTGGACGGATGAAGCCGCTTCGTGGAGGAGAGCCTATTGCAGCAGTCTATGCTGGGCATCAATTCGGACATTATGTCTCACAATTGGGCGATGGACGATCTATTCTTTTAGGTGAATTAGTAACAGATTCTGGAACTCATTGGGATATGCACCTTAAAGGTGGAGGTCAAACTCCATATTCACGCGGTGCAGATGGGCGCGCCGTTTTGCGCTCAACAATTCGTGAGTATCTCTGTAGTGAAGCGATGCATAATTTGGGCATTCCAACCACTAGAGCATTAGCCATTGTGGGAAGTGAGGAGGAGGTCTATCGGGAAAGTTTAGAGTATGGTGCTACTTTGCTGCGTGCAGCCCCTAGCCATGTTCGGTTTGGATCTTTTGAATATTTTTATTACCGCCAAGATTTTATATCTTTGCAGAAGTTGTTGGCGTTTATGGTTAAATATCATTTTCTAGACTTCAGTAAGTTTTCCCAAAAGGAGCAAGCTCTCGCTTTTTTTGAGAGTGTGGTAATGAGCACTGCGGAGTTAATAGCGCAGTGGCAGTTGGTTGGATTTGCGCACGGAGTAATGAACAGCGATAATATGTCGGTGTTGGGTTTAACTATTGATTATGGTCCTTATGGTTTTTTAGATAGATATGATCCAGCGTTTATCTGCAACCATTCTGACCATAGTGGGCGCTACGCTTTTGAGCAGCAGCCAGAGATAGCTCTTTGGAACTGTCGCTGTTTAGGGCAGGCACTCTTGCCGTTAGTGGTAGTTGATATAGAGCAGATGAGTGATGCTGCTGGCGAACACGCTGCAAGTGAGATTAGAGAAGTGTTGGCAAAGTTTCAACCCCATTATGAGCAGATGTTTGAGCAGGGAGTGGCTAAAAAATTAGGGCTAAAAAAAGTTGACTTAGAGCAAGACGGTGGAAGTATTGCAACTAGGTGGTTTAATTTATTGCAAAATGCTGGAATGGACTATAGCCGTAGTTTTCGTCTTCTAGCTAAGGTACAGGAGTCTGTTGAAAATGAATATCTGCTGCGTGAAATGGTACTAGAGCAAGGTCAATTAAGTAGTTGGCTAGCGGAGTATAGAGTGGCTTTGGCTCAGGAGAGTACAACTTCTGAACAGCGCAGTATGAGTATGAATTGTGTCAATCCCAAATATGTTTTAAGAAACTATATGGCGGAAAATGCAATCAAACAGGCGGTGGAGGGTGACTATAGTGAAGTTGAAAATTTAGCAAAGCTGTTACGCTACCCTTATGCAGAGTCGCCAGAATATGAGAAATATTTTAGTAATCCTCCAGAGTGGGCAGCTGCAATTTCAGTGAGCTGTTCATCATAATATAGGTAATTAAAGAGAGAGTAAAAGTGGAACACAATAGTATTACACTAAACAAGTGGCGGCTAAATTATGAGAAGAGTTAAACCAGCAAAATCGCTTCTGCACCAAGTGGGGCGTGCAGTTGCGGACTACTCTATGATTCAAGATGGAGATCGCATTATGTTGGGGCTCTCTGGTGGTAAAGACTCTCTCTCTCTACTCCATATTTTGCTTCATCTCCAGCGTCACGCTCCTATCAATTTTACAGTTGCTGCGTTAACGGTTGATCCTCAGATGGATACATTTAAGCCTGAAGTGTTGAGGCCATATTTAGAGAAGTTAGGGGTGGAGTGGTTTTTGGTGGCGCAGCCGATTATGGAGCAGGCGGAAAAGCATATGCAGGGTGACTCATTTTGCTCGTGGTGCGCACGAATGAAGCGGGGAGTGATGTATACAACGCTTCGTAATGAGGGTTACAATGTTTTGGCATTAGCGCAGCACTTGGATGATCTTGCTGAGAGCTTTATGATGTCTATTTTTCATGAGGGTCGGCTAAATACTATGAAAGCTAACTATAAAATAGAGAAGGGTGATTTAAGAGTTATTCGTCCTCTTGTCTACGCGCGAGAGCGCCAATTGGAAGATTTTGCGCAGGAGGCAGAGTTACCAATTGTGGTTGAAAACTGTCCTGCCTGTTACAGTAAGCCTACTCAACGTGCCCATATGAAACAACTATTAGCACAAGAGGAGAAGAGTAACTCTCACCTGTTGAAAACGCTCCTCTCAACAATGCGTCCTCTGATTGAGAGAGATACCACCAATTATTAGTGGCATTTGGAGTTAATGCGCCAAATAATGTAGCCTATTTCTTCCAAAATGCAGGAGAGAAGAGAACTAAGATACTAAACACCTCGAGTCTACCAACTAACATTGCGAAGCTGAGAATAGCTTTTGCGGTGTCATTAATGTTTCCGTAGTGTGAGCCAACTTCGCCAAGCCCAGGTCCTAGATTGTTCATACAGGCAGCTAGAGCTGAGAAGGAAGTTACTTGATCGAGTCCTGTTGCCATTAGTAAAAGCAGCATTACAGAGAAGCTCGCAACATAGAGTGAGAAGAATCCCCAGACCGCAGAGATCACTCTTTCAGGAAGTGGTTTGTTACCAATCTTAACTGAGATCTGAGCATTGGGATGGATAAGTCTAGCGATCTCACGCATCCCTTGTCTAAAGAGCATTAAGAAGCGGATCACCTTCATTCCACCACCAGTAGAGCCAGCACAGCCACCGATGAAACTAGAGAAGAGCAGGAGTAGAGGCAGGAAGCTAGGCCATCCAAAATACTCGGTGGTGGTGAAGCCAGTGGTAGTGCCGATGGAGATTGCTTGAAAGAGTCCATAACGGAATGCATCTCCACTATCTTCAAAAGTTCCAGAGCTGATTAGAAATAGACTGGTTATTAATCCGATTGATAAGAGGGTGAGAGCATAAGTTTTAAACTCTGCATCTCGTAAGTATGGAGTGAGGGTTAGTCGGCTAAGAGCAATAAAGTGAAGTGAAAAATTTATTCCAGAGAGGAGCATAAATGTCATAGCGATGCTCTCTATAAGTTGGCTATCAAAGTATCCCATACTTGCATCGTGGGTTGAGAATCCTCCTATAGCTACAGTTGAGAAGCTATGAGCTATAGCGTCAAATGGGGTCATGCCTGCGAGCCAGTAAGCTACACCACAAGTAACGGTGAGTCCTAAATATATAAACCATAGCGCTTTAGCAGTTTGAGTAATCCGTGGGGTTAGTTTATTATCTTTAATTGGACCAGGTGTTTCAGCGCGATATAGCTGCATCCCACCAATGCCAAGCATTGGAAGAATTGCTACTGCCAGTACGATAATACCCATTCCTCCAAGCCACTGGAGCTGTTGTCTATAGTAGAGAATAGAGGCTGGGAGGTTATCAATGCCAGTGATTACAGTGGCGCCAGTAGTGGTTAAGCCAGATAGTGACTCAAATAGAGAGTCTATAATGCTCATATGTGGAGTGGTGCCGAGTGCAAAGGGTAGTGCACCAGATACTCCAAGCACTACCCAAAATAGCACAACGACTAAAAATCCATCTCTAATTCTAAGCTCTTTTTTATTATTGCGTACAGGGAACCAGATTATAAGTCCACTCACTACAGTTATAGTTAGGGCTAAGATAAAAGGTGGAGTCGCTCCATCTTGGTAGAGTAGTGAGACGATAATAGGCGGCACCATGGTTAAGCTGAAGATCATCAGCAGTAACCCTAGGATGCGTTGGATAACTTTAGGCTGCATTTAAAAGAGAGAGCGTTTAGGAGCTTGGAAGAGCTGTTCTACTTCATGAATTCTATTTTTATCTATTAAGAATAGAATTACATGGTCAAGTGCCTCAATCACGAGGTGGCGATGTGCAATACGCACCTCATCACCTCGTACTACTGCACCGATAGACGCACCTCGTGGGAGCTTAAGTTTACCGATCTGTTTGCCTACAACTTTTGAATCTTTATGGGTAACAGTCTCAATAGCCTCTGCCGCACCACGACGAAGTGAGTGGGCGACCACAACATTATCTTGTCGGACTCTTGCTAAAAGGGAGCTAATGGTTACCTGTTGAGGAGAGATTGCAATATCTATCACATCACTCTCTACCAAGTTAGCATACGCAGGACGATTTATAAGGGTCATCACCTTCTCCGCGCCAAGCCGCTTTGCCAGCATAGAAGAGAGGATATTAGTCTCGTCATCACTAGTAACTGCGATAAATATATCTATATCTTCTATACTCTCTTCTAGAAGAAGACCTTTATCGGCAGCGTCCCCGAGCAGTACAATACTGTTGTTTAACTGTTCTGAAAGTAGAGACGCACTTTTTTGCGTGTGTTCAATAACTTTTACATCATACTTATCTTCAATAGCGCTTGCTAAGCTATACCCAATGTTTCCACCACCTGCAATCATGATAGATTTATAATTACGGTCAAGGCGGCGCAATTCACTCATTACTGAGCGAATATTTTCTGTTGCAGCGATAAAGTGAACCTCATCATCAACATCTATCACAGTCTCTTTTTTTGGAATAATAGGTCGCCCTTTACGAAAGATAGCTACAAAGCGCATATCAATGTCTGGCATATGTTCACGCACACTCTCTAGCTCGTGACCAACTAATGGTCCGCCATAGTAGGCGCGAACGGTTACTAACTGCACTTTGCCATCTGCAAAATCTAACACTTGTAGTGAACCTGGAAGCTCTATAAGTTTAGATATATATTTGGTAACCTCTTGTTCAGGACTGATTAGCTGATCCACAGGAGCTGCTGCGTGGTTAAATAGCTCTTGGCGCTCTAGATACTCGGTATCACGAACACGGGCTAATTTATTTGGGGTATTAAAGAGGGTATAGGCAACTTGGCAAGCGACAATATTAACTTCATCACTATCGGTTACTGCAAGGAGCATATCCGCATCAGCCGCCCCCGCCTGCTCTAATACGCTCGGGTGAGATGCGTGACCAACAATAGTTCTAATATCAAGTCTATCTTGGAGTTCATGTAGTAGGTCAGCATCTTTATCGACCATGGTGACATCGTTAGATTCTAGTGCTAGATTCTCAGCTACCGATGCACCAACTTGTCCAGCTCCGAGGATGATTATATTCATAATAGTTTATCTATTGTTTAGAGAGGTGTTTGGAATCAAGATTGAGGAGTTTTAGTTTGCGATAGATGTTAGTTCGTTCTACTCCCGCTAGTTCGGCGGTTTTGGTTATATTACCGTCAGTTTCAATTAAGTGGTGGAGTAGATAGTCCCTCTCAAAGCTCTCTCTTGCAGCTTTAAGAGGGAGTTTGAATTTCTCGCTATTCTCACTCGTGGGTTGCTGTTCTACTTTGTGAGGAGAGCTATTGCTGCTCATCTTCATTGAGAGCATAGGCGCAACCTCTTGATCCCCTATCTCTGCAGAATTTCCCATAATCAATAATCTTTGAACCACTGTCTTCAGTTCAAATATATTTCCTGGCCACTGATATTGGCGGAGTAGATTGAGTGCAGGCATTGAGAAGGTACGATAGTTTAGCCCCTGCTCCTGGTTAAATTGGTCGAGATAAAAGTTTAGTAGGTCAGGAATATCTTCTGCTCTTTCGCGTAGAGGAGGGATATGAAGGGGTAGTCCATTGAGGTGAAAATAGAGATCTTCACGAAAAGTTCCATTAGAGACCTCTGTAGACAGCTCTTTTTGGGTGGAGGCGATAATTCTAAATTTTGGCTCAATAGGTTCGCTACCGCCAACCCGCAGAAAGCTCCCCCCCTCCAGTGCTCCCATTAACCTGATTTGAGTATTAGGCTCCATATCCCCAATCTCCTCTAAAAATAGAGTGCCATGGTTTGCCTGCTCTAGGCGACCATAGTGGGTCTCGCCATCAATCTCGCTTCCAAAGAGTTCGGTATCAATATTCTCTTTTGCAACAGATCCCATAGTTACTACTATAAATGGACTGTCATTTTGTGCGCTTATTTCGTGGATGTAACGGGCGAATAGTTTCTTACCAACTCCAGACTCTCCACTAATAAGCACAGGCATAGCGTGTTTGGCGATTCTTGCGGCGCTCTCTTTGAGCTGCTGAATTGCCATGCTCTTCCCATCTGGTTCAGATATTATAGTGGGGGCGGATTTACGCAGTGAGATATTCTCATGCTTAAGTTTTGATGCGGTTAATGCATTATTTATGGTGAGTAGCAGTTTAGCTAAGGTGAGCGGCTTCTCTAAAAAATCATAAGCTCCCAATCTAGTCGCTTCTACAGCGTGTTCTACTGTTCCGTGTCCAGACATCATTATGATCGGAAGGTCTTCAGCATCCCCTTCATTAGTTTCAGACCACTCTTTTAAGAGGGTGATTCCATCTACATCTGGCATCCAAATATCTAATAAAATTAGATCGGGGCGACGATTGCGGCGAGCATTACGAGCAGCTTCACCATCTTCGGCAGTTTCAACTTCATATCCTTCATCTTCCAGAATATCGCGTACAGTTGCACGAATCTCTGGTTCATCATCGACCACTAATATGTATGGCTTCACTCAGCTCTCTCCATCTCGGTTATCATCGCTGTTGTTATAGGGTAGTAGGATTTCAAAACAGCTCCCTTGTTTATTTGTGGTTAATTTTATCTCCCCATTATGCTCTTCAATGATGCGTTTCACAATAGCTAACCCCAATCCAGTCCCTTTTGGTTTAGTGGTTGCGTAGGGCTCAAAGATCTCCCCTTTTAACTCATCTGGAATACCGTTTCCATTGTCACAAATTTTAATCAGGAGTGAGGGGTCACTACCCTCATTTTCAGAAGTAGTTACAACTGCTGAGATTTTAACATTGGCAACAGCATTTTCTCCTAAGGATTCAAGTCCATTTTTAATTAAGTTGTTGAGGATCTGGCGCATTCGATCTCGATCTAACTCAATTACTGGTAGATTATCGTTAATCTGTAGCTCTACATACTCTGGATGTTGGGCTCTAAATAGTTCAGTAACCTCCTCCAGTAGTTTTACAGGACTGATTGGTACAAGTTTAAGTTCTGGTGCGCGTGCATAATCTGAGAAGGCTTGTACCATTCTTTTGAGAGTATCGACCTGTTGGATAATTGTATTGGTGGCACGGTTAAGGACAGCACCCTCCTCTTCATCCATTTTAGAGAGGTAGCGATGACGGAGGCGGTCGGCAGAGAGTTGAATCGGAGTTAGTGGATTTTTTATCTCATGCGCAAGTCTTCTAGCTACCTCACTCCAGGCAGCATTCTTCTGGGCTGATACTAGTTCAGTAATATCATCAAAGACGACCACATAGCCATCTATATGGGTAGGTTTCTGTTTTAACCCAAGGTTCAAGAGGTGGCTGCCACGACAGAAGAGATGGCGTACTCCATGGCTACTGTTGATAGAGACAGATGTGCTCCACTCCTGTTTGCCACCTTGTATATGGTCACGAATCTCATTAACTAATGGTTCAGCAAGTGCATTGTGTTGTGACATTGCCCCAATAGGAAGTCCAGGAGCTGGAGATATTTTGCTCTCTAGTATATTGCAGGCAGCCGCATTAATTCTTTCCACTCTTCGCTTAGGGTCGAGCACGATAACTCCTGAAGATATATTAGAGAGAATTCCTTCAAGGCGTGCCTTCTGATGCTCTATCTGTTGTTGACTCTGCTTGAGGTTGCTGTGGGTGTGGTCAAGATTTAACATCATATCATTAAATGCTTGTACTAGAAATCCAAGGTCATCTTTCGAGCTCTGTTGTAGAGGTTGGTTATATATTCCTGCAGCAACAGACTGCGTACCTTTAGCCAAATCAATAATTGGTGAGGTTAGACGGCGAGTTGAATAGAAGGCAAACCATAGTGCAGTTAAAAGTGAGAGTAGCAGGAGTAGAATAAAGGCGATGTTGTGGACGGTGTTGCGTTGGTCCTCAAGATAGAGACGGCGTTTGTTGCGCATTACTGCATCATCAATTTTCTCTTGCCCAATAACTAGAGGTTTTGGAATAGAGAAGTAGGCAGATAAAATACGACTCTCTCCCCCATCAATTGCAGCACTGTGGAGGGGAACAACAATATGTAGCAGCTGTCCATACTGTTCTGCATCCTTGTTATCTTTCACTTTTATATACTCAACCCCTTGGTGAATTAGGTTGGAAATAAAGGAGTCGAGCGGTTCTGGTGCTAGTGTAGGTTCTGAGAGCATACTGCTAAAACCAATCTGTTTGCCGTTAATATCATAGAGAATCAGCTCTCGAGCATTACTATCATCTCGTGCCGACTCTAAAATGAGATCTATCATACTGGTAGGAGTTCCATTGATAGAACCGCTGAGCTGGTATAGCTTTTCTAGAAGGCGTTTTTTGCGCTCATTAAGGGCCGTTTTGTAGAGCTCTTGTGAGCCCTCTAGTAGATGTTGCACCTCCTCCTCTCCTCGATCTTGTTGCTTCATAATCTGAGAGGTGAAGAGTGAAATTATGATTATAGGAATTAGCGCAAGTGAGACAAAAATTCCCACAAAACGGAAGTGGAGTCGTGCCCCTGATTCACCAGCAATAAACTTACGGACTAGGCGATATATATTGATAGCGATAGTGTAGAAGAGGATAGAGAGTCCAACTGCACTGGAGAATACTATGTATGGAAAAAGAGAGCCAATTGTGTCTGGATCATTAGTAGAGATCGCCAGTAATATGAAGGCAGCAGTAGTAGCTATTACCCCAACAGCAGCGAGGATAGTGGTAAGCGTGATAGAGAACTTATCCATCATTTTTTTAGAGCTTCTATAGGAATAGTGTGCCAACCACTATCTAACTTCCACTCTGGCCAGAGTATTGGAGTGTATATGTATGGTTTGAGCAGTCCAGGCATAGAGGATGCATCAAGAGAGGCGCGAATCTTAACTTGGTAGTTTTTGTCTCTATCAAGAATGGATTTATCGATAGTGAGTTTATCATTGCGTAGACGCATTCTATCTACAGCCTCCTCAATTGTAGAGTATGTTCCATGGCTATTATTATCTAAACTTATTAGGTAGTAGCGATTATTAAATTGACGGTAGCTCAAACTAAAGCTGTGTTCGCCATGCAGTATCTCACGGTTAGAGTGAAAGAATGGGGGGCTAAATTGAAGGAGCGGTGTAACTTCTTCAATTTGGTACTCAGCAATAAAGGTCATCTGAATCCCATTTTGAAGTGCTCCAATAACTCTTTTGTCAAGTTTGTATGAGAACTGGGCTCTTACAATAAAGTTATCACTACTCTCTCTTAACTCAGGATTGACTATAGTTATCTCAGCTCTTAATGGTGAGCTGAGTAGCATTAGGAGAATTATAGATCTTAATATCACTCTTAAATATCTCTATTCCACTCTCTTACGCAGTAGTGCATAGTAGAAGCCATCCATTCCATTTTCACCAGGAAGTATCTGTCTTCCCGCTCCTGTAGATCTTCCCCACTCTTGCTCTATTGGAAGAGCCTCAGAATCTTGCTGGGCGTTGAGGAACTGCTGAATCTGCTCTTCATTTTCTTGAGGAAATATTGAGCAAGTGGCATAGAGTAGAGTTCCACCACTCTGGAGTAGAGCCCAGCAAGATTCAAGGATCGCGCGTTGATTATCTACTAAAGTTACTATATCGCTCTGGCGTCTTAGTAATTTTATATCTGGATTTCTACGGATAACACCACTTCCACTGCAGGGCGCATCAATAAGAATACGATCAAAGAGGCTTCCACTTTTACGCCAGCCTGAATCAGTTGCATCAGCTACAACTGTGGATGCAGTAAAGTTTAAGCGAGCTAGATTATCATCAATCCGTTGGAGCCGTTCTGGTTTAAGATCGAGCGCTACCAACTCTTTTAGTTCGCCCTCTCCAGCTGCAGCTATGCGCTCTAATATATGTGCGGTCTTGCCCCCAGGAGCTGCGCATGCATCCAGAACAGTCTCCCCAGCTTGAGGATTAAGAAGTTCAGCGGCTTGTTGCGGTGCTTCATCCTGCACTGAAATATCTCCATCTTCAAATCCAGGCAGAGCTAATACAGGCACTCCTCGTTCAAGAGTGATGGCAGACGGGGTTATACTGGATTGGGTTGCAGTAAGAGCTTCATCAGCTAGTATTGCAAGATAGCTCTCGCTGGAGTTATGACTCAGGTTTACGCGTAGAGTCATAGGAGGGCGCTGATTGTTATTATTTAGAACTTGCTCCCACTCGTTGGGCCAGCTCTTTTTAACCTCGTCAATCATCCATTGAGGATGGTTGTGGTGTTCAGGTAAAGAGTTGCCACTATCTATATCGCGTTGAAAGCCGCGCAGTAGTGCATTAACTACTCCTCGCGCCCAATCTCTGCCTAGAAGTTTAGTTGCATTAACACTCTCTGAAATCGTGGCATGCGCAGGAGTACGCATATATTTGAGCTCATAAAATCCACTTAAAATCAGAGCGTGAAGTGCTCCATCTTTCTTCTTGAAAGGTCGTTTAAGGAGCTGTTTAGCACGGTTGTTGAGTTGATCGTAGTGGCGCAACACGCCATAGCTTATCTCTTGGGCTAGAGGCCTATCTGATGGATCTAGCGACTCAACTGCTTGCGGTAGAGTTGCAGATAGTGAGCGTTGGTTGAAAATTACTCCAGCTAGAGCTTTTGCAGCAGCAGCTCTTGGGGATGATTTTTTTGAGGTTTTTTGATTCATAATTTTTGGACTCACTTTCATAGACTCACAATTGAGTCACAAACTCCATTCCGATCTCTTTAAGTTGAGGGCGTGAATTTAAAAAATCTGCAACCTTCATTGGGCGTTTGCCTGGAAGTTGAAGCTCTAATATTCGTAGTAGTTCGTCTCTGTTTTCACCACTATCACCAGTAGTAATATCTATTCCACTAGTCGTTATATCGACTGAGCTGCCCGTAGTTTGAGAGCTCTTACCGTGTACAACTTCAGCACGCCAGATGCGGACAATTTTTCCATCCCACTCACTCTGCGCAACTGGCCACGGATTAAATGCATTGATTTGACGCAGAATTGCAGAGGCTGAATCGTTCCAATCTATCTTAGCCTCTTTTTTGTTTAGTTTCTCTGCGTAGGTCACTAAGCTCTCATCACCATTTTTTATCTGCGGCTCTGGATTGAGACTGCTATCTTCAATCTGTTTAATGGTATCCATTAGAGCTTTACCACCAAGAGCAGAGAGTCTATCGTGGAGCTGCTCCGCACTATCATCTGCAGAGATTTTAGTAGTTACTTTGTGGAGCATATCTCCAGTATCTAGACCTATATCCATCTGCATAATAGTAACTCCCGACTCAGCATCCCCAGCAAGAATCGCGCGCTGGATAGGAGCCGCGCCACGCCAGCGTGGTAGCAGAGAGGCGTGAATATTAAGACATCCAAAACGCGGAGCCTCCAGTACCTCTATAGGGAGAATCAATCCATACGCAACAACAACCATAAGGTCAGCGTTGAGAGCTTGTAGAGTTTTCTGTTCATCTTCATCTCGTAGAGTGGCGGGCTGAAATAGTGGAATATCTTCCTCTAGTGCCCGCTCTTTTATTGGACTAGCCTTGAGCTTACGCCCCCGCCCCGCAGGACGATCAGGTTGAGTATAGACTGCTATAACTGTATGCTCAGAATCAAGCAGAGCATTAAGAGCAGAAAGTGAAAACTCTGGAGTTCCAGCAAATATAATCCGCATTACATAGACTCCTTCTGCTGCTTCAGTAATTTTTTACGAATCCTCTCCTGTTTTAGGCGCGATAGATGATCAACAAATAGCTTGCCATCAAGATGTTCTAGCTCATGTTGAATACAGATTGCAAGAACTCCATCTGTCTCTAGCTCTATCTCCTCTCCTTCACTATTGGTGTAGTTGAGAGTTACACTTTCAGCACGCTCTACCTCTTCGTAGATTCCTGGTACTGATAGGCAGCCCTCTTCATTAACTACTACGCCACTACTAAGCTTTGTAATTAGCGGATTTATTAAAGTTAGGGGTTGATCTTTCTCTTCAGAAATATCAATAACTACTAAGGAAAGCTGTCTCCCTATCTGGGTTGCGGCAAGCCCAATTCCTGGAGCTGCATACATCGTCTCTAACATATCATCAGCTAGTGTAAGCAGCTCTGGAGTGATCTCTGTGACAGCAGCAGCTTTTTTTCGCAACTTAGGGTCGGGATGTTTTATAATTTTTAATAAAGCCATATTGGTAATACCATAATTTTATTGCTGTTTAACTATTGTTTAATGATTATCGAACTAATTGTTGTCCACACTGTTCTTGGTTATAAAGTTTATCACAAAACGGAGGTTAAGCTAACTTGCTAGACTAGCTAGTAGGAGTGTATGATTAGCGTTAACTAATATAAAAACCCTACAAAGAATTAAAGTTAAGAGCGGAGATAGTATGAGCAATATAGAGACGGTGAGCGGGCAATTTCCTCAAACAAGAATGCGTAGAATGCGGCGAGATGATTTTTCGCGGCGGATGATGCGAGAGAATGTATTAACTCCAAATGACCTTATATACCCAATGTTTGTAATTGAGGGTACAAAGAGGCGACAAAAGATTAAGTCGATGCCTGGGGTAGAGCGAGTATCTATTGATGAACTCCTCAAAGAGGCGAAGCAGTTGGTCGATTTAGGTATTCCAACTATTGCCCTCTTTCCAGTTGTTCCCAAAGGAAAAAAATCACTCCTCGCTGAAGAGGCATATAGTGAAGATGGGCTGGCTCAGCGTGCAGTGCGCGCACTTAAGAAAAAATTCCCCCAACTTGGAGTGATGACAGATGTTGCTCTCGACCCATTCACTACTCATGGGCAAGATGGAATTATTGATGATAAAGGCTATGTAATCAATGATGAGACTGTTGATGTTTTAATTAAGCAAGCACTCTCTCATGCGGAAGCAGGGGCAGATATTGTTGCACCGTCAGATATGATGGATGGACGCATTGGAGATATTCGCTATATCCTAGAGGAGTCAGGATATATTCATACCCGCATAATGGCATACTCTGCAAAATATGCCTCCAGCTTCTATGGACCATTCCGTGATGCAGTCGGCTCTGCCACAAACTTAGGTGCAGGTGATAAATCTACCTACCAGATGGATCCAGCAAATAGTGATGAAGCTTTGCGTGAAGTTGGGTTAGATCTTGCAGAGGGTGCTGATATGGTTATGGTCAAGCCAGGGATGCCATATCTTGATATTGTGCGCAGAGTGAAAGACCAATTCGGCGCGCCAACTTTTGTCTACCATGTAAGTGGTGAATATAGTATGTTAAAAGCTGCCGCACAAAAAGGGTGGCTCGATGAGCGGGCAGTAGTGTTAGAGACGCTGCTAGGCTGCAAGCGCGCAGGCGCAGATGGAATTCTCACCTACTACGCAAAAGATGTTGCTAACTGGTTACAAGAAAAATAATGGATCACTACTTAGTTGTGGGCAACCCCATAGAGCATAGCAGGTCACCACAGATCCACGCTATGTTTGCCGAGCAGACAGACGAGCAATTAGAGTACGATAAGCAGCAGATCGAAGAGGGTCACTTTAGAGAGGTGATGCAGGAGTTTAAGCAGCGTGGAGTAAAAGGGATAAATGTTACAGTTCCCTATAAACATGAAGCATGGGAGTTTGTGGATGAGCGTTCACCAGATGCAGAGCTCGCAGGGGCAGTAAATACCATCGAGTTTAATCAAGATGGTAGTAGCTATGGAGGCAACACTGATGGCTCTGGACTGCTCAGAGACCTTACTGTCAACCAAAATTTTTCTCTGGCTAACCAGCGAATCCTGATTCTAGGCGCAGGTGGCGCAGTACGCGGAATTTTAGCTCCGCTATTGAGTGCAAAACCTAAGAATATTGTAATCGCAAATAGAACTGCAGAGAGAGCAGAAAAGCTAGCTGATATTTTTATAGAGTTAGGTGCAGTTGAGGGTGGAGGTTATGAAGCTTTAAATGGGCAGCAATTTGATCTTATTATCAATGCAACCTCAGCAAGTCTACAAGGAAAACTCCCACCCTTGCCACTTGATATTCTAGCAGCAGATGGGATCTGCTATGACCTAATGTACGCAACAGAGCCCACCCCATTTATGCAGTGGGGAGAAGAGCACGGCGCAGCAAAAGTAAGCGATGGACTTGGAATGCTAGTAGAGCAAGCAGCCGATGCATTTAAGTTATGGCGCGGGATAAGACCTGAGACAGAGAAGGTTATCGCTACTTTGAGGTGACATCTAAATTCGTATCATAAAATGGGTATGGCGTATCCGATGTGCAATGCGACGGCATCTATACCCGTATTAGCATCTATCAGAAATTCTAAAGAGCTAAATACTCATCTTTCAGCTCAACATAGTTATCGGCAGAGGTTTTTAACCAGGCAAACTCAGCATCTGTTAGTTTGCGTGCTTTCACCGCAGGTGAGCCACGCCATAGAAATCCACCCTCTAGTTTTTTGCCAGGTGAGACTAAACTTCCAGCCGCAAGAAAAACCTCATCTTCAAGTACCGCACCATCTAGTATGGTACTACCCATCCCAATTAGGCAGCGATTACCGATAGTACAGGCATGCAGAGTACAGCTGTGCCCAACGGTCACTTCATCTCCAATAATTAGTGGATAACCATCGGGCGCGATCTTATTTGGTTGAGTTACATGTAGCGAGCTGTTGTCTTGTATATTGCTGCGCTCACCAATCTCTATATAGTGCACATCCCCTCGTACAGAAACTAATGGCCAAATTGAACTATCGACCCCAATTACTGTGCGCCCAATAATCTGCGCCGAAGGATCTATAAATGCTGATTCAGCAATTTTTGGTGCCCACTCTCTATATACTCTTATATTATCCATTTTTTTATGGACCAAATGTAATTTTCATATAATTTTATTGTATGTATATTAATAACAGAAGTCAATTCAAATAATTAGGGTCAGAGTGTCATTTATTTATTAAATCAACATAGCTGGCTTAACTGACCCCTTTTGTTTTTTGATATGACAACTTCATGTTTTTATTAGACTCTTCTCCATATATCTACCATCAACAAATTTATGCAAAATACTAGCAATAAATGTTTGATATGGTATTCCTTCTGATATTGCAAGTTTTTGAATCATTGTAAGGTCTCGACTTGCAATACGTATATTTATCCGCTTATCTTTTTTAAAAGTTGCAGCTGCATATTCTTGATGCTTTATCATCTCCTCTTTTGCTGTAGATATAGGCTTCATTGCTTCTGTATCGAATGCATCTAATATTTCTTGTTCCTCTGTATCTAGATTATATGTAGTCACGATATTTCTCCAATATATTTCTTTGTTGCTTTACGACTTGGTATTATTGTTTTCAGAAAAACTTCTTCTTTTGATTCAACGTATGGCACTAAATAAGCATAGTTATTTATTGCTACTACTGATATGTATTGTGTAGGGTATTTAGTATTATTAGGATGTGGGTAAACGTCTAACTCATCTCCATTATTGATATGAAATACAATTTCTTCAAATGAGATTCCTCTTTCTGTTTTTAAAAGTTTACTTTTATCACAATTCCAATTATATGTTTTCATCTAATTTTATTATAGCACAATATGTGCCTTTTGTCTTAATGTGGCGTAGGTTACTTTATATTGGTTTTGAGTCTAACGCCTGCTTAATCTGATTTTAAAACCAGAACGAAGTGGAGGTTTTAAAATTCAGATTGAAGCTTTTGTTAGGCCATTTGATAATGTACGCATTTTAAGATTTACCCCTAAATTTTGGTAAGCTAATATTATAATAAATAGCTAGTAAACGAGAGACAAATATACCTAAACCAGAAATAACAGCTGCTGTAGTCACATCAATATTTAGATGCAAAAACCCTATAAACATTAATGAGCCTATCCAAGAAACTGTTGCATAGAGGGGACTTGAAAATACTACTGGCTGTTCATTACAAAGAACATCACGGAATATACCACCCATTATACCTGTCATTACACCCATAAAACTTGCTGTTAATGCAGGAGTTCCAATAATAAGAGAAACCAAAGTTCCCGCAACACCAAAAGTTGCCAAACCTGCTGCGTCAGCTATTAAAAAATTCTTTGTTGATATTTTTAATAGCCTAGCTGCAAAAAATATCACTACAGCACTTACTACTGAGGCCATGAAAAAAATTTGGTCCTCAATCCAAAATACCGGTTTACCAAGAAGCATGTCTCTTAGGGAGCCTCCACCTAAGCCCGTGGCTACAGCGATTATAATTACCCCAAACAAATCAAATTGTTTAACACCAACTTTCAGCACACCTGATGCCGACGAAACGATAACCGCCAGCAGGGTAATCCAATATAGATTGCTTAGTAAATTTGATGTTTCAGCTAGTATCATTGCTTACTATTTTATTCGCCTAACGTCGCAAATCACCGGCAGCCAAAAGCTGCATAGCGAGGCACGAGCGGCGCAGCTTTTGGCTGTCCGAGTGCATTTGTTTTGTTAGGTTTTTTGATTGAATTCATAGCAACCTAAGTTAATAAGCTATATACGTTTTATATGATGCAAATATTGCAAGAGAAATAAAAATAATGCCACTTATTCTATGAAGAAAAGTAATTGGAATTCTCTGCAATATTGTACGACCTGCCCAAACACCAAGCGCTGACGTTGCTATTAATGCAGCAGTAGAACCCAGCCACACTGCAACGGGTAGACTCGTACTACTTAAGGCAACCACAGCTAATTGGGTTTTATCACCAAACTCAGCAACAGTTATAAGTAAAAATGTTCCCAACAATATACTTCCATGACTACGTATAGCCACTTTTTCATTGTTTAAGTCTTCCTCTATCCGTAATGCATGCACTCCAAATACAGCAAACAAGATGGCAACGGCAGCTAATACAAAAACCTCTGGAAGCCAATTGGCGATTGTTACACCAAAAGTAACGGCTAAGCTATTAAGAAGAAGAAAAGCCAAAATGGAACCAAGCATTACTGGTGCCGCTCTATATCTGGCAGCGAGCGCCATACACACAAGCTGGCTCTTATCTCCAACTTCTGCGGCAAATATAAGCAAAAAACTAGAACTTGATGTAGTAATTACATTGAGCCAATTAAAGTTTGATATTGAAGTTAAATGATCCATAATTCTCAATAATTATAATTCGACCTATAGGCAAAATATAGAGCTTAATAAACCTAAC
>Ga0233430_1001803_pt1 | contig 27628 bp, 25 predicted proteins | sample SI_118_April2016_2_FD_179883 | JGI IMG/M metagenome (GOLD analysis project Ga0233430, IMG submission 179883) | Seawater microbial communities from Saanich Inlet, British Columbia, Canada - SI_118_April2016_150_MG | ecosystem: Environmental > Aquatic > Marine > Inlet | place: Canada: British... | reverse complement strand
AATCCAGTCCCCGTAGGCCTTCCTTGATTTTCTGACAGATTCCGGAGCGGCCTTGCCGTGAAACAAGACACGAACACCGATTTCTGATTGGCGGGAGAACAGGGTATAGACCTGCTTGCCATAGTCGTGAAAAATCAAGTTCCCTTTACCGAAAGTGCAACCGGTTACACACTGAAGGGCATCTACACCGCAGGCATCATTCTCGACTATGGCCACGACCTCCTCATCTTCAGACCGTACCGCATTGAGTCGTTCCAAGGCCACGGTGGCCATCCGATATCCAATCGCCACACCCGGACATTCGTGTCCATGGAAGCTTAATATTTCCTGATATGTCATCATTTTTCACTCCGAGTTCGTTTTATGGCGTCATGCCAGCCTTGCAGCAGCGACTCAATCTCCTTTTGTTCGCGTGCCGGCTCAAACCGGCGGTCTTTATGCCACATTTTTTGAATTTGTTCAGGAGAGTCCCATACCCCTGTTGCCAGACCCGCCAGAAATGCAGCTCCCATAGCGGTTGTTTCGATATAGATTTATCTCGCAGATAAGTTCAGTGTGCATGGTATGGCTGTTGTTTTGATGCTCTGATGGCCTAACATACACCTGATCGTTTTTTATGTCCATATGGAGTCAGGATTTGAGGTCAGGCTTCCCTTACTAACTTATTTCCCAGTCATTAAACCAATAATGAAAGCCTGACCCCAAATCCTGGTTTGAAAAAAAAATCAGTAACCTGAGAGAGTTCTACGTTTTGGGTTGACGGTTATCTGTAATCAAAGGTAATCCTTATAGATACCTTGGTTATTTGATCCTCCAGAAAATCTTCAATCCGGATCCAAAATAGTCCAAACGTCTTTCTCGCAATCGAATTAAAATCAAATCAGCAGGAGTAGAATTATGTTTTCAATCGTTCCCGACTTATATGCAATGTCACCACAATCCGGCGGTGGTAATCCCGGGATGATGGGGCAGTTTGTTCTATTTGGCGCGATTTTTCTGATCTTTTTTCTTCTGGTCATTCGTCCACAACAGAAAAAAGCCAAGAAGCATCGTGAAATGGTTTCCTCAATTCAAAAGGGAGACAAAGTCATCACCTCTTCAGGAATTTACGGTAAGATCAATAAGTATTTCGACGATAAAGACTACATGCTGCTTGAAATCGCTGATAAAACCATTATTAAAATTCAAAAAAACCAGATCTCGGATGTGGTGAAGAGCAGTCCTCAAAAGCAGGTTGCAGATAAGTCTGAAGATAAGACCGAAGAAAAGTCATAATCGATCGATTTTAACTATTCAATTTAGAAACGAACCTATGAAAATTCCCTGGAAAGGACTTGGCATACTGGCGGTGTTGCTTGTTGCAATTGTGATGAATATTCCAACGGTCCTCACATATATGCCAGTCGAGGAATCAGCGACGCAAAAGAAAATGGAGGTGCAACTGCAAAGGATGCAGGAGACCATTGCGCCATTGAAAAAAATTCAGTTGGCGCTGGTTGAATTAAAGCAGAAGCGAATTCAATTGTTGGCAGAAGAAGGACTGGAATTTACTGAAAATCACTCGGTCCTGAAAACGATCTTGAAAGATAATTTTTCGATTGAAAAAGGGACAGAAGGCATTTTTCTGAAGTTGAAGGATTCGGCGAGTGAAGACGTTTATATTTCTGATGTGGCTGACCAGCTCAATGGGCTGTTCACCAATGTCAGAAAAATAAAAGATATCCGTTTGCACAATAAGCAAGCTGCCATCGTTTTTGAAGTTGAAAAAGGCAAAAGGCTGTCCCATCTTGCGGAGCCGCTGAAGACCTTTCTGGGGGACGATTTCGAAATTTCCTATCGACCGGAACAGAGTCTTTATGTGACCCGGGAAAAGACCAGAGAGAATGTCATTAATCTGGGACTTGATCTTCAGGGTGGAATGCGTCAGGACGTTGGTGTCAAAGTCGACGAAGTGGTGATTTCCATACTGGATCGGCTGGCTGAAGAGCTTGAGGACAACTTGATCAATGACAATATCAACTATGAGAGTGTGACCCGTATCAGCGATTCAGAGATTGAACTCCTGCTGGAACCGGATGAATCCTTTGCCCTGGATGAGGAGGTTTATAAAAGGCTCCTGGACAGGAACTATGAGATTACTTCTCGGGATAGTGGTTATCTGATCACGATGAATGAAGATGAGATCGAGCGGATTAAAAAAAGAGCGATTCAACAGGCACTGGAGACGATCCGTAACCGGATCGATCAGCTGGGGGTCAAGGAACCCACAGTTCAATTGCGGCGAGGCGATGAATCCATCATCATTCAACTGCCAGGACTGACAGATCCGGATCAGGCCAGACGTGTGATCGGGACCGTGGCTGTGCTGAATTTTCAACTGGTTGCCAACCAGGGCTCAGTTGAGAACCCGGGCAAGGATCAGATCGTTCTCTACGAAGAGATTCGGGATCCGGTCACAAAAGAGGTGCTTTCGACTCGGCCATACCTGCTGGAGAAGAAGATTCAATTGCCGGGGGACCGTGTCAGGGACAGTCGGGTTGGCTTTTTGCCAACCACAGGGGCTGCGTATGTCAGCCTGTCTCTGGATGACAAGGGAAAAGATGAATTCGCAGAGGTCACGCGTAATAATGTAGGGCGCCTGCTGGCAATCGTACTGGATGGCAAGGTGCAGTCTGCTCCCCGTTTGAATGAAGAGATCTCCGGCGGCGAGGCACAGATCTCTGGTAGTTTTACCCCGGAAGAGGCAACGGAACTGGCACTGGTCTTAAGATCCGGCGCACTGCCGGCACCCATTGTCATCAATGAAGAGCGTACTGTCGGTCCCTCCCTCGGTCTCGATTCAATACTGAAATCGATGTGGGCCCTGGCACTCGGATTTGTGGGTGTCATGATTTTCATGATCGTTTATTACAATGTCGCAGGAGTGTTCTCGGTCATCGCCTTGATTTTCAACCTGTTGCTGATAGCGGCGGCTTTGGCCTACTTTCAGGCAACCCTGACACTGCCCGGGATGGCAGGTATTGTATTGACCATTGGGATGGCCGTTGATGCCAACGTGCTGATATTTGAAAGAATACGAGAGGAGATCGCGCGCAAAAGCCCCATCCGGACAGCGGTCAATACAGGCTTTCAAAAAGCAACCATCACGATTCTGGATTCTAATATCACCACCCTCCTGGCAGCTATCGTCCTTTTCCAGTTTGGAACCGGTGCCATCAAAGGGTTTGCTGTGACGCTGATGATTGGTATTGCGGCCAGTATGTTCACCAGTATTATAGTCGGTCGCATGCTTTTTGAAATTATTTACCTGCGTAAGGCACGACTTGAGAAAATTTCAATTTAGGTTGGCTAATGAAGATATTTAAGACCACACCCCAGTGGGATATTTTAGGAAAGAAGAAAATTGCCATAGTCATTTCAACTGTGTTGCTACTGGCCGCCGTTGTCGGGTGGTCAGTGAAAGGCCTGACGTATGGGATCGATTTTAGTGGCGGAACCCTGATACAGATTAAATTTCAGGAAAATCCGGATATTGCTATTGTTAGAGAACTGTTTAAAAAGAAACTCTCGACCAGTATCAGCATCACGACTTTCGGAGAGAAAGCCGATAATGAGTTAATTGTGACCCTTCCAGAAGAGTCAGTCAGAGAACAGTACGACAAACTGGGAGATCTGGTACATGTCATTCTGAGTAAATCGTTCAGTAACTTTGAGATTCGCAGGGTCGAAACAGTGGGTCCCAAGGTCGGTGATGAGTTGAAATCGAAAGCATTACAGTCTGCAGTTTATGTGTTGATCGGTATTATGATCTATATTGGATTTCGGTTCAAGGTTCGTTATGGCATTGCAGCAGTTGTGGCGCTTTTTCATGACGTGCTGATCGCCATGGGGATATTTGTGTTTCTGGAAAAAGAATTTACCTTGACGATCGTAGCTGCGGTGTTGACGATTATCGGATACTCTTTGAATGATACCATCGTCGTTTTTGACCGGATTCGTGAAAACGTGGCCCGGTTTCCAAAACGCAATTTGGAGGAGGTGGTTAATTTAAGTGTCAATGAGAGCTTGAGCCGCACGATTCTAACCTCTGTCACGACTTTTCTGGTGGTTTTTGCTCTCTATATGCTGGGGGGCGATATCATTAAGGATTTTAGTTTCGCGATGTTGATCGGTCTGGTGGTTGGTACATACTCCTCGGTATTCGTGGCCAGTCCTGTCGTCATGTATTTCGACCCCGACAATTTCCAGAAGACACCTTTATACAGAGTGTTAATTCAAAGTAGGGACAAGACCTCAGAGCTCTTTTCAAAAGAAAAGCGCGTCAAATAACCTGAAGCGGACTGACTACCCCCTGCCTCCCGATAGGCAGGGAAACCATCTTCGAAATAGCTTCCAGACTGTGTCAGAAATGAACCTAATAAACACGAGCGCTTTTTTTAAGCAAACTATTGCCGCTAAGGTGATTGAGTTACTCCATGCTGAATTCGGTGTTCAGGGTGCAGATGCGTCCCAGTTTAAATTTGAAATACCCCCTGATGACAAAATGGGCCATCTGGCATTTGCCTGTTTTCCCCTGGCAAAAGTGGCGAAAAAAGCACCTCCGTTGATCGCAAAACAGCTGGCGGAAAGTTGGGGGGAGTCGCCGTTTTTTCAGGCGGTAGTTGCTGCAGGTCCCTATCTCAATTTCCACTTCAGTCCGCGTTACCTGGCTGAAGAGCTGATTCCGGCCTGTATATCCAGCGATCGTTACGGAAACACGGACCTGGGAACAGGAAAAACACTGCTGTTGGAATACTCATCCCCCAATACCAATAAACCGTTGCATCTCGGACACGGCCGCAACAATCTCCTGGGGGCGGTCCTTTCCAGAATACTGAAATGTAACGGCTATGAACTGATAAAAGCAAATCTGGTAAACGATCGCGGAATTCACATCTGCAAATCCATGCTGGCCTATCAGAAATGGGGATCTGGAGAAACTCCTGAAAGTACTGGAATAAAAGGGGACAAGCTGGTTGGAAAGTATTATGTGCTCTATGATCAAAAAGAGAAAGCGAATCCCGAGATTTTGCAGGAAGTGCAGGAGATGCTGCGGATGTGGGAAGCAGGGGACCCCGAGACCATCGATCTCTGGAAACAGTTGAACGGTTGGGTTCTGGATGGATTCAGGGAAACCTATGATCGGATGAACGTTTCCTTTGACAAGTACTATTTTGAGAGTGAAACATACAAAGGAGGTCGTGAACTGGTCCTATCTGCTCTGGAAAAGGGGATCTGTGTCGAAGAGCCAAACGGGGCCGTGGCCATCGATCTGGAAGCAGATAAGCTGGGGAAAAAAATCCTTCTCAGAGGGGACGGCACGTCGATGTATATCACCCAGGATATTAATACGACAGTCTCTAAATTTGCAGATTTTGATCTGGATGGCTGCTTGTTCGTCGTGGGCAGTGAACAGGACAACCATTTCCGGGTACTGTTCAACGTATTGAGCCGATTCGGATATGAGTGGGCCACACAGTGTGAGCATATAAGCTACGGGATGATCACACTGCCTGAAGGTAAAATGAAATCCCGGGAGGGCACGGTTGTCGATCTGGATGATCTGATGAATGAGATGAAAATGCTCGCATTACAAGAGATTCAAGAGCGTGCCAGAGAAGGTAGAGAGACGGCTTATGAAAATCTCGATCAAACAGCAGAGGCCATAGGGCAGGCGGCTATTAAATTTTTCATTCTCAGGACAAACGCGGTCAAGGAGATCAGTTTTAATCCGAAAGAGTCGCTCTCTTTTGACGGTGCAACCGGTCCGTATCTCCAGTATACTCACGCCCGGATCTGCAGTCTCTTGCAGAAGGCGGAGTTTGATCCGGTACAGATATTTTTTGATACCGATGAGTGGAACACGGAGGAAACAGCTTTGCTGGTTCAACTGGGGCGATTTCCGGATATCCTAGCTCAGAGTGCGACTGATCGCAATCCGGCTGTTTTGTGTACCTATATTTATGAACTTTGCCGGGGCTATAACAAATTCTACTACGAGCATCCCATTCTGAAGGCAGATACAGAAGTTGTGATACAGGCCAGAATTTCTTTGACTCGCGCCGTCAAAGGTGTACTTTACAAGACGTTGCAGATTCTCGGCGTTACAGCATTGGAAAAAATGTAACTCATGCCAGGTGAGAATCTCAGGACCACAAAAACCCATCAAAAGAAAAAGACAATGGATCAGGCAGTGACAATGGATAAGATCATCTCTCTCGCCAAACGGAGAGGTTTTGTATATCAAGGCTCAGAAATTTACGGTGGTCTTGCAAACTCTTGGGACTACGGACCTTTGGGTGTTGAATTGAAAAACAATATCAAGAAAGCCTGGTGGGATTCTTTTGTCCGTTGTCGACATGATGTCGTCGGCATCGACAGTGCCATCATGATGAATCCCAGCGTCTGGAAAGCTTCTGGACATGTGGGCGGATTCTCAGATCCGCTGATGGATTGCAAGTCATGCAAAAAAAGGCATCGAGCAGATAAGCTGATCGAGGAAACCCTTGAGCAGCGTAAAAGTCCGGCGGTTGTCGTGGAAGGGCTGAGCCATGAAGATTTGATGGCTAAAATCGTTGAACTGGACATTCAGTGTCCAGCCTGTGGTACGAAAGAATTTACAGATATTCGGCAGTTCAACCTGATGTTCAAAACTCATCAAGGCGTGACCGATGATAGTTCCGCCCTTGTCTACCTGCGACCGGAGACGGCTCAGGGGATCTTTGTCAATTTCAGGAATATCGCCACGACAAGTCGTAAAAAAATACCTTTTGGGATCGCCCAGGTCGGTAAGTCCTTTAGGAACGAAATTACACCGGGGAACTTTATCTTTCGAACCCGGGAATTTGAACAGATGGAAATGGAATATTTCTGCCATCCCGACCAATCGATGGAACTGTTTGCTTACTGGAAAGATTTCTGCGAAAAATGGGTGTTGGATAACGGTCTGAAGGCGGAATCGATACGTATGCGGGATCATAGCCCACAAGAGTTGTCCCACTATTCCAGCGCCACCACTGATATCGATTTTCGGTTTCCATTTGGCTGGGGGGAGTTGTGGGGAGTTGCTCATCGTGGGAACTTCGATCTGACGCAACATCAGACCCATTCAAAAAAGGATCTGCAATATACTGATCCCGGAACCGGGGAGAAGTATTTACCCCATGTCATTGAGCCAGCGCTGGGTGTTGACCGCCTGGCCCTCGCATTTATCCTGGATGCATATGAAGAAGAGGCGCTTGAGGGGGGTGAGTCGCGTGTGGTTCTAAAACTTGATAAGCGAATGGCCCCGATTCAGGTTGCTTTTCTGCCACTTTCCAAAAAGCTTTCCGAGCCGGCCCAGGAGATTTTTCAGAAAATAGCGGGCGATTTCGTTTGTGATTATGATGAGTCACAGAGTATCGGCAAACGATATCGTCGTCAGGACGAGATCGGCACACCTTATTGTGTCACTATTGACTTTGATACCCTTGAGGATAGTTCGGTGACTGTCAGAGATCGTGACAGCATGGTCCAGGATCGTGTTTCTGTAGATCAACTGCATGCATTTCTGTCGGAGAAACTCTCCTGACAGCCCTGGTCAGAGTCTTTTAAATACGAAAGAATATTGTCCTCCAGGGAACCATGACCAACGAAGAGTAAACAGTGGTGCGTACCAGAGGCTTTTGTGCTACTTTTTTGTTCAATATAACGATAACGGACGACTGAAAATGTCTGATGCACATTTTGATCTGGAAGAGGGGTCAAGTCTGAAGCTGGATTTTACTAAAATTTCCGCTGTTGCCGAATGTGGGGAAGCCGTGTTGCCTGCGGTTGTACAAGACGCAAAAACCCTGGAGGTTCTGATAACCGGTTATGTCAATCAACAGGCGTTGGACTATGCCTTGAAAGAGAAGGTGGCGACACTTTGGAGTACTTCCAGAAATGAATTGTGGATTAAAGGGAAAACCTCAGGCGAATATTTGGATCTAGTGGAAACCCGCGTCAACTGCGAACAGAACTCAATTCTTTATCTTGTCGAAATTCGTGGAAAGGGGGCCTGCCATACAAGGAAAAAAGATGGTAGTCCAAGATATGGTTGCTACTATCGCAGGATAGATGGACAGGGCGGTCTTAAGAAAATTTCGGATTGATTAGAATTTGCAGGATAGGCTAAACGGTCCTCTTTTCCCTGGCTCAACGTACATTTTCCGCACAAATGGTCCAGGTTTGTTTTCTAAAATACAAATAATAGTCGAAACATTGACAAAACATGTGTGTCGGTCGTAAAGATATAGAAACAAAAGGAATTTCGTCTTGCCTTAAATTTCAATCAATCGGTACCGGAGAAAGAGATGAGCGTAAAACAGGTTGTTTTCGAATACCTTGAAAAACACCCGAAAAAGTCCCTTGATCAAGTAGTGGACGGTTTACCTGAATTTAAAAAGGCTTCTGTAAGAAAGTACTTCTATGATTTCAGGAAATTGAAATCTGTAGCAAAAATAGAAAAAAAGGCGAGTATAAAAACGAAGCAAAACAAGGGAGCAGAGGGAAAGATTTCCAAAAAGAAGGGCCTCAACATCCGGCAGAGGATTTACGATCTGCTGACGGAAAACCCCGACGTAACGATTGACTTGCTGTGTCAGAAAATAGAGGGCAGTAATCGCAAAACCGTTCGCGATTATCGCAATCGCTGGCGAAAAGAGAACCTGTTGACGAAGCCAGCTGTCGCCGCCAAAGAACCCCCTAAAGATGAGAAGAAATTTACCAAAGAAAGAAAAGCCGTTCATGATTTCATGAAGCAATACCCTGAAGCGAATCTCAACGATTTACGAAAACTGTTTCCGAAAAACAGTAAGCTGGTCACAGATTTTCGAAGCTGGAAACGCCAGCAACCGAAAAATGGCACTCCGGTGAGTAAAAAGGCAGGTGAGAACCTGAAATCGGAGCTTCCGGCTAAATCTGACAAAAAAGCCATCCACTCTCTTAAGCAGATTATCGAACAACAGAAAATTACCATTGAGTCCCAGCGTTCCAAGCTGAAAGAGGTTCGCTCACAACTGGCTCAAGCATCAAAATTCAGCCTGGATGGTTTAAAAACCTTTCTTGCAAATAAGATTTTCAACAAGTAATTTTTTGCACGACATCTCGACGATTAGTACTGCTATAGCGAACGCTTCAACTTTCAGATCGACTAAAGCAGTTCCGTCAGTTTTTTCACGACTGCGTCCGCCCCCCGCATGATCTGTCCGATATTAGCGTCCAACATATAGCAAGGGCCGGTGATCAGCCTGTTTTCAACATCTGTTACAACCTCTTCATGGGTTGTTGCCTGGTGCTGCCCTCCCATTTTATTGATATTATCGGCATCTTCACCATCCGCACCCAGTGTCAATTTAGGGTTTTGTGTTTTGAGTACTTTTGCCAGAATTACAGGTGCGATACAGACGGCTGCGATGGGTTTTTTATCTTGATAGGCTTTTTGTAGGACTTCTGCGACGACCGGGACGACTGACATCTGGTCGGCATTGACGGCATAGTCCGAAAGATTTTTAGCTGCGCCAAAGCCTCCTGGCAAAATCAAACCGTCGAGATCATCAGCTGACCCAGCTTGAAGAGGAGAAATGTTTCCCCGTGCTATTCTTGCGGCTTCGACCAGCGCATTCCGCTTTTCTCCTTCAGCAACTTCCCCGCGATAGTGATTGATAACGTGCATCTGGTCTACATCAGGGGCAAAACAGACTGCTTGCAGGTCGTATTTATCGAGTGCCGCCAGAATGGCGACCGATTCGTGAATTTCGGCGCCGTCAAAAACGCCACAACCGGATAGGATAACACCAATTTTTTTCATTTTTATCTCCAGTAATGATGATGATATCAGCCGCAAGAGGATTTCTCATTGGAAAGCGGTGCCTGTCTGATACCTGTCTTGAAGGGGCACTTGCTTACCTTTCCGTTTTGCGGCTGAAGGGTCTCTGAAAGGAATGATCCCGGATGGGGTCAGTCTGAATCCTTTTTTGAATTTGTTGCCGTGATCAATTGTCCTGATGTTATGCTTATCAAACCCTTCTTCTGAGATCAACCGAAAACAAACCCTGGAAATCGTCAATGGTTAATCCTGGCCTTCTCCACCCTTATATTGTTCGAAATGGTCAGATCAGATGGAGAGACCCAGCAATGTCCGGTTAGGTTTTTGCAAAACAAAAGCTGAATGATAAAACCTCCAAACTTGCCTGCCTCGCCCAAACAAGGCTTATTTTCGCTACGCTAAGGGATCGTTAAAAATTAACTTCATTTAATCTATTTGCAAAAGTCCCAAAAACACTGGACATTTTGCAAACAGAATGTGATCTAAATTTTTAGCCGACCCTAAACTAAGAAAATCTAATAAATCCTTATAAGCTCGATCCAGGTTTCATTATTCAGCTTTCTGTAAAAACCTAACCGGACATTGCTGGGAGAGAACGAATTAAATTCAGAATTTTTAGAAATAATCTGCCATCCGACGCTTGACTTAACCTGAAATGGTGGTAAATCTGAATGGACGTGTCATGAGGGAAACGAATTCTTTGTTTTTTACCCATTGATTTGAAAGCTCAGGAAAAATCGCTATGGCAGAAGAAGAAAGCCAGGGAGCAGCGGCACCCGAAGTACCTGCTGGAGGTCCGCCACCAGTACCAGAAGCTGGTGGCAGTAAACTGGTTCCCATTATCATTGTCGTCGTACTGCTATTGATTACTGTTGGCGGAGTAGCGTTCTATTTTCTTGGTTATTCCAATAATAGACCAGCTGTCGAGGCAACCAGTGAGGAGGAAGCTAAATTTATTGAACAGTATAATTTAAGAAGCCAGCCTTCGGTGGATACGATCAAACGGACCGAGGAGCCGATATTCACACGTTCTTTCTCATATGCCCTGGACATGAAGGACGGGCATCACAAGATGAAGCTTTCATGGAAAGCCCTGCTCTATGACGAGAAAGCCAAGGATTATCTAGAAAGACAAAAACCGCTTATTGATAATAATATGCTGGAATTGCTCAGAGAATGGAACGCAGAAGATCTGCGTAACCGTTCAGGATTGGAATTACTGAAACGGCGCATCTACCGGGAACTGAACAGCAGTTTCGATCAGGAGTTTATTGAAATGCCTGATTCCAAAGACCGGACGCCGGTGAAAGATGTTTTGATCGTTGAATTCTATATCAACTAAGGGTCGGCTCAAAAATTACTTGGCATTCTGTCGGCAAAATGTCCAGTCTTTTGAGGACTTTTACGGACAGCTTATGCAAAGTTATTTTTGTACGATCCCTAACTGAGTACCGCCAAATACAGGAAATTTAGCGATTGCAGAATTTTTGAAAGAGGTATGGCTGATTGAAGGGCGTTTTGTTGATTTTTTACGATATTGGGGTCCTACAATACCGGTTCAGCGATAACTATTTTCAAACCAGTCGATCAACCGACCTGCAATACTGATCCGGGAGTCCGGTCTGAAGGGGAGCTGATTCGCACTGAACCAGTCTGCGCTTTTAATCTCTTCCCCATCGACTTTGATCTCTCCACTCAGGTACTCAGCCGTATACGCAATCATTAAAGAGTGTGGAAAAGGCCACGGCTGACTACTGAAGTAGCGGATATTTTTTACCTCGAGGCCCACCTCCTCTCGGACTTCTCTTGCTAGACACTCCTCCAGGGTTTCACCGGGCTCCACAAAACCTGCCAGAACACTGAAAAAGTTTGAAGGAAAACCGCGACCATTGGCCAGCAAAATCTGATTGTCCTTGATGATGGCAGCCATGATGGCCGGTGCCAGGCGAGGAAAATTCATCAAACCACATGCAGGGCAGATTTTCACTCTTTCACCTGCTTTATTTTCGGTAGGGGTTCCGCAGCGGCCGCAGTATTGAAAAGTCTGATCCCAGTTGACAATCTGGATGGCGTTCACAGCAGCTTTTAAAAAATCGTCTTCCAACATGCCATGAAGTTTCCGCAAATCAATAAAGTTGGCTGATTCCGGCCAGGGTGCGTTCAGAGGAAGTTCGGCTGAGTAACAGTGCGACCCGTTCAACTGACCCAGATATTGAGTACGAACAGGTTTGAAACCGATCTCTTCCACGTCCATTGTTAGAGGCACAACGGTTTTACCATCGATATTCTGAACAAGTAGATTGTTGTTCTGAAATCCAAACCAATAGGCTGGATCAACTCGGTCAATAGGGGGACGAACCAATGATATAAAGCTCATGGGGGCTAGGTCACTCCTGATTAGTTGATTTGACTGTATTGAGAAGACTGCCTGAAATAGGCGGAATTAATACACTTGAAAGCTAATTCTAGCGCTCTGAGTCAGCTATGTAAAGTTCCGCGGCCGGGAAACGCTTCCCGGCCAGGGTAGGACGTGGAAGAGCGGGGTTGTTTATGATTCGTACCTGCCAACAATTGAAAGTGCGCAGACATTGGCAAAAGGGAAACCCCCCAAGTTATGGGTAATCCCGAACCGAGGATTGCCGAGTTGGCGATCTTCGGCCCTTCCATGCAGCTGCAAATACATCTCATATAACATTCTCAGCCCGGATGCCCCAATGGGATGCCCGAAACATTTCAATCCACCATCGATCTGGCAGGGAATTTTTCCATCGGCGTTGTAAAATCCATCCATCACATCCTTGAGCGCACCTCCCTCCGGAGAGATATAGAGGTCTTCGTAGGTCACGAATTCCGTGATTGAAAAGCAGTCGTGTACCTCAAACATGCTGATTTCTTCTCTGGGATTTTTAATCCCGGCTTCTTTGTATGCTCTCTTGGCAGCAACTCTTGTAGTTGCAAAGTGGGACCCGTCCCAATCTTTGAACCCCTGCTCTTCACCGTTACTGACGGCAAGTTGCAAGGCTTTCACCGTGACCAGATTATCCTTGCCCATACGCTTGGCGATTTCGGGTGTCGTGACGATTGCACAGGCTGACCCATCGCTCACGCCACAGCAGTCAAACAGTCCCAAGGGATCCGCGATTATGGGAGCCCCCATGACTTTTTCAATGCTGACCGGTTTTCTCAGATGGGCCTTTGGATTCTTAGCCCCATTATCGTGGCTTTTGACCGAAACCTGTGCAATTGCTCGCTTAAGATCGTGATAGTCCACATTGTGTTTTGCTCGATAAGCGCTTGCCAATTGGGCGAAAGCACCTGGTGCTGAAATATTGGGCATTACTTGTCCGTTGAGAGCACCACTATTAACTCCGTCAATAGCAGGTAGTCCCCCATAGCCTGTGTCCTTCAACTTTTCGACGCCTTGTGCCAGGGCAATGTCGCATGCTCCAGAAGCGACAGCGTAAACAGCTCCTCTGAAAGCCTCAGTTCCCGTCGCACAATAGTTTTCTACCCGCGTCACGGGCACAAAAGGCAGTCTTAATGAAATTGCCAGACCCGGGGCTCCTTTACCTGTTCCGAGTTCATCATAGCACTGACCAAACCAGGCAGCTTGAATCTCACTGCGATCAATCCCGGCATCTTGAAGACACTCTTCAAAAGCCTCCACCATCAGTTGTTCCGGTCCGCAATCCCATCTTTCACCAAATTTCGAACAGCCCATGCCGATGATTGCGACCTTATCCTTTATACCTTCAGCCATTTATGCCTCCTCTTGTTTGATTACCGGTTTCGCTTTCCAGAAATACTGGGTGAATTTCCTCTGAGAATCGATATTTCTGATGCGGAATACCATCCGGACCGGTAGCCCCACTTCCACTTTACCTGTTTCATAGTCGGTAAAATCGAACATACCTCTACCACCATTTTCAAATGTGACCATGCCGTAGTGTGCTGGCGGGTCCGGTGTATAAGTCAGAAGATCGGATGTGTAGGTCTTGACTTTTCCGGGTTGATCTGCAAATTCGCAGTCTGATTGTGTATTGACTGCGTTGCACGCCGGATTTACACAAACGTCGGCTTTCGGAAACTGCGCAGTCCCGCATGTTTGACATTTACCACCCACCATGCCCAGGATCATCTTGCGGCTGCGGTAAAGTGCGGAAAGCGCTGTTTTCCAGTTCGCTTCGGCACGCATCGTCAGGTCTTGTTGCAGCAATCCCCGATGAGACAGAAACTTAAGATAGTTTTGCTCTTCCTTACGGTCCGCCAGTGATTGCTTAATTCCATTCTGGCCATTCATACCGGATATTTTGTCCGTGACTTCAAAAAGAAGCGCCGTGCAGCCCTGCCCAAAAGCGGCTACTAGAATCTTGTCGCCGGGTTTGGCCTTTTCAAGCTCTGCTATCAACATGACCAGCGGATGGGCTGTTCCGGTGTCACCACAAATATTGTGCATGTTGTCCGCAGTCTTTTCAGGTGCGATTTCCAGCATCCCGGAAATTTGCATGGGGACTCGCGGGAATAAACAGGGCATCACAAAGCGATCGATATCCTTACCGCTGACGCCGGTCTTTTCAAACAGACTCTGTATGGTCGCGGGAACGATTTTCAGAATGCCTTCATCCTTAATCCATCGTTCTTCCCAGTTGTAGTCAAATTGAGCACCTTCCCCCCGGTAATGGTCGACAAAATCCTCGGTAATCGTAGCGGCGCCTTTAAATTCAGCAATGACATTATCTGATCCCAGCAATAAAGCGGCTGCGCCATCTCCAGCCAGTAGCTCATGAGTGTATGCCATTTTTGTGATGCGTCTGTCCCCTGCTGCCACCAGAACATTTCTGAAGTCACCTGATTTAACCGCATTTATTCCAGCCATTACGGCGGAAGCCCCAGCGCGTTGCGATGCTGTAAAGTCGGCTGAATCCAGTGAGCGGTTCAGGTTTAAAGCGGTTGCCAGGACCCCGGAATTGAGCCGGTCTTCGAATGGAAAGTTCACTGATGCCATGTAAGTAGCGTCAATTTGTATTTTATCAAAGCCAGCGATGCAGTTCCGGGCTGCCTCAACTGCCATTGTTAAGCTGTCTTCATCCCAGTTTGCCATGGACCGCTCGCCGCCAGCGGAGCCAATTAATCCAGGAGCCATCCAGGCGTTAGCTCCGTATATGACACCACGATTTAACCTTAAACGGGGAATATACCCCCCGTACGATGTAATCCCAACCATTGAATCCTCCAGTCATGAAATGCAGATCGAAAACTATCCGAAAGGAACAAACCAAATGCTCACGGCTATCTTAAAATGAAAGATAGCGTTGAGGGAATCGTTTCCAGCCACGAACCCCATCAAACGATGGAATCAAAATAGCGGCTCATTATCACATTGTCAAGGACTTATTCTGTTTTGTGAGGGTGAGCCTGAACAAATTCAAGAAAAGTGTTGGTGCGGTATTCAGGGGCAGTCAGCGTGTTTTCCAACCATTGAATTGAACCCAGATGACGGCACCCAGTTCAACATCTTTCTTCTCCCCCCGCAAGGTCAATTGATAATCTGCACGGTTCAGGGCAGAAAATCCCCACCATCCCGGTTCAGGTACAGCGTAACTGAAGAGACCATTTGCATCTGTCTTAACGATCTGGGTGATCATGTATTCATTAGGGGCTTGCGCCTTTTTCTGATTATTGTAGTATTCGATTTCAACCTTCGCTGAAGGTACCGGTTTCCCGTTGAATTTGACAACACCCTGGAAGAGATTATGGGCATAGAGAGCAAATGGTCGGGTGACAGGCACGATTTCTGTTTTCAAGCCGATCTCCCTGTCCCAGCCTTGATCATCCCCGAATGCTGCCACAACGGTTTTGGTGTAGTGAATGATAAAACAGTCTTCCGCCTGTTCCCAGTACGGTTCCGGTTCCATATAAAATGTGTGGATTCCGGGTTGCCGTATCCGATAATTAGATTGCCATGCCAGATGACCGAGGCTTTTTACCTGCTTGAGATGCGGTAACAAAGAGGATTGCTTTCCACGGTGGACAACACCAAAAGATTTCGGTCTGGCAAGATTCATCCCTTTCTGCTCAAAAGGGTGAGCAAAAGAGAGGGTTAGTTGTATAATACTCTTATCACTCTGAGTTACTATTGAAGCGGAAGGGATTACGATTCCAAAGTGAGCGTTGGCGGACCGGGAGTTGAGTTGAAGCGTGATGATTGAAATCAGTAATAAACGTAGAAAGAGTGATTGATTCATGGATCTCCTTCTCAGATGAGTTTGAATGGGTCGGTAATTAAGGCTGGCATAAAGAGCATAAAAAAATAAAAAAGGTATGTCAATGCAGTAGAAAGCACTTTTTACTTTTTCGCTTGCAGCGTTAACTGCTTGACTTAGGTGAAGATAGTAAAACCAGGCGGGGCCAGGATGTCCATTGATCTTTGTTCGTGATCCTGGAATTGAATGGGTGTCAATATTTTTCCGTCGTTAGAGTCTAAAAGATCGTCGGCGGGATTTCTGTCTCGATTTGTCAGATTCGTATAGAACCGTTCGCAATGATCTCGCAGCTCAGGTGTAAATAGTGTATAGTCCGAGTTCAACCCGATGCGGAATACCTTTTTAACAAGATCTGGAAAGGCAGAAACACCCGCTTCAGATGCTTTGCGGAGCATTTTCCCAAGGCTATCGGATTGGGGAGATAGAAGCGTAATAACCTGCTTGAGAGCTGAATGGTCATAGAGAATAGCTGTTAATAGCATCACAGGTACTGTCCACCAGCTTCTGGACGGACCATCAAGGGTTCTGAATTCGATAAACCCTTTGGGTCTGACTTCTGGAAAAAGTAGGTTGACATGATTTTTCCACGCTGCAATATCCGGATGCAGGCGAGGATGATCGGAGGCCAACCATTCTCTGAAGGAGATCAGGCTGTCTTTTTCCCCGTGCTGCAAGGCGTCGTGATGAAGTTTGATAACATATGCATCCAGAGCGTATGCAAAGTAGCGATCTACAGAGTCGTTATCCGATGGTAACAACTTTTCCGGGCTTGGAAATCCAGTTCTGCAGTGATCCATATTCTGCCAGATAAACGAACGATAGCTTTTGAAATCGGTTCTGTGGTGATGAGCAAAAGGAGAATTACCAAAAATGGCGCACATAATCGGAGCGAGAAGGTTGCTGGCGATCCAGCGCTGTTTTCCTGTATCCTGATTTGCAAAATCCAGATTAATCTGCAATGAGAGCGTGAGGCGCATCATTTCCTGGCCATAAGGTCCCAGATCTTGAAAGTATCGGTCCATTTCAAGGTAGCGGGATTTCTGCATTTTCAGCCCCACTTCAGAAATGGTGTGCCAGGGGTTCATACCTCCGTGAAACATAAGAATCATTTCGTCACGGAAAGAGTTGCTGACAATATCAACGTGTTTAACCGTCTCTGAAATGGCTTCTTCCGGGCTGAAACACGCAGAAGAACTGTACTCAACCTGCCCTCCCGGTTCAAATGTGATGTTTCCACCACTGGAAGATGCGAACTGAGGGGTGCCATCTTCCCGCGGGGAAAAAACCAGTTCTGATGTTGTCTCTGCTGTTTTTTTCAGTAAGTCGAGGGTGCCGTTTTCGGCCTCTCCGGTGATGGCAACGGGCGTCGGCGTTTGTTTGTCGCTGTTTTTTAGCGGCAATAGCTCGAGTTCGAGACCGATAGACTGCTTATGATCGGACACAGGATCGGTGGAAAACAGGGTCGAGACATAATCCCGGTACTCTTTCAAATCAGGGAGGGTCTTTTTGGGGGTCATCAGAGAAAATATTTTTTTTTAGGACAAGAGCGTCAGGAATGGAATTCAGATTTCAAGACGGTGCTCTCAGTATACTCTCATGCTAGTTTAACCCGGTATTCATCGTCAAGGACAGAATCGGTAACCTTAAGGGGAAGAAGGGGGTCGAGAGTGATGCTGTTTAGAGAAAGATCTTTTTCGAAATGGTTTTATAGCGCTTCATCACTTTTTTAATTTGGCTGAAATAGGCTGATGAACTATGAGATCCACAGGTGGGGGTTGCTCTGAAATCGAAATCAGCTTTCGCAAAACGCTCTCCTCGCCTGATTCCACATAAATGGATTATGGATGCCAGTTTCTGTTTGTTTAGTAAAGATACATTCTGCTTCCCCTGTTTCTTCAGACTACGCTCAACGTAATAGTGCAGCCGTGCTGAAGTCATTTCTATGGCATGCGATGGCCACAACCTGGAATAAAGTCCATTAAACCAACATCCGGTCAACTTAAAAAAGGAGCCACTAAAGGCGACCTGATGATTATGAATACAAAATCGTTTGGCATCTTTGAATGTAGCTTTTGTATATTGATATAAACCGGCTGATGTTGATGCGGGGGCATATATTTTAAAAATATCTGTTGTGAATTGCCATTTCCAATAAGGGGTGATGACTGGATTTCCGGCACTTTCAACTTGGGCCAATGCGCCAAGGTATGCGGCAGTCATGATAAATGTAGAATGTTCTTCAAACAGGTGATGATAGATTTTCCAGGTAGAATTCGCTGATTTAAGATCTCCATCAATAAACTGGCCCAATAGTATGATCGGATTATGAACGACCTGATAAACCCAGTTCACTCCAGCCAAAAGTATGACTATGCCTATAATTGCGAGAAACATTTTTAATTTTCTTCTCATGGTCAGGACACATCTCCCACTTCGTTGCCTGCGACCTATGGTTGTTTGTTCAGACACATATCAACAGATGAACTACAATCATGCAGCAATGTCCGGTTAGGTTTTTGCAATTCAAAAGCTGAATGATAAAACCCGTCTCTACGTATAAGGATTTAAAGAATTTCTAAGTTTGCTTCACGAAAAACCGCCAAACTCGCCTGCCTCGATCAAACATGGCTCATTTTCGCTACGCTAAACTAAGAAAATCTAATAAATCCTTATCAGCGCGATCCAGGCTTCATCATTCAGCTTTTTGCAAAAACCTAACCGGACATTGCTGACAATCATGAATATTTAATTGATGTCGGTTAACACTGTTATAACATCTGGTGGGCATTCTTGAACATATAAACCGGGAGCCCTGCGTAGGACCTTTAGTATCCTGTAAAACAGCGTGTCAGGAAAAGGAAGGCGACAGAATCGGTTTCCCATAGCCTAAGGCGCCAGCAATTAAAAAATCTGCAATTTTATGGCAGGATTGGGAAAGGGGTACTTTACTTGACATGAATTATTTGGAGTGATAAAGATTTCGGATCTATCAAAGATGAATCCCGGTTCCCATGATCCGGATTCTAATGGAATTTCTCTTTTACGGTCTAAACGAGGAAATTTTGGGACTATTTACATTTAAGCACGGCGTGCATCCCGAAGAGCATAAGACATTCAGCTGTGAGCAGGCAATTGAGGACTTACCGTTGCCAGATGATGTCTACATACCGCTACAGCAGCATATCGGGAGACCTTGCTCGCCCATGGTTCAAAAAAAAGACGAAGTCAAAACAGGTCAACTTGTCGGTAAAGCAGAAGGTTTTGTTTCCAGTCCGGTGCATTCATCTGTGACGGGTACCGTTAAAGCGGTGGGACCGTTTATCAACTCTATGGGTGTCCGTGTACCGATGATTCATATTCAGAGATCCGGTGATGATAACTGGGATCTTCTGGAAAAAGTGGATGATTGGCAGAAGGCAACCACGGAGGAGCTGGAAAAACTTGTTTTAAACGCTGGAATCGTGGGCATGGGAGGAGCCGCTTTCCCGAGTCATGTGAAATTGAAGGTTTCCCCGGAAAAACCGATGGATGCTTTCATTTTGAATGGATGTGAGTGCGAACCGTATCTGACCTGTGACCACCGGATGATGTTGGAACGAACAGACAAAATCCTGGAGGGGATGGCAATTATCATGAAAATCCTGAATGTTAAGCAGGGGTTTATTGGGGTTGAAAATAACAAACCCGATGCGATTGCCGTTTTAAAAGAGAGAGTTAAGGAAAATGGATATGATTTCAAAGTCACTCCCTTGAAAGTGAAATATCCCCAGGGTGCGGAAAAAATGCTGATCAAGGCAATACTTAAACGCAGTGTCCCCGCAGGAGGACTCCCAGGAGATGTGGGTGTGATCGTGCACAATGTGGGTACAGCTGTTGCGGTGCTGGAAGCTGTCACCGAAGGCAAACCACTCATCAGTCGCGTGGTCGCTGTGACCGGAGACGGACTACAGAGTCCAAAAAATCTTCAGGTGCGGATCGGCACACAGATCAGCCATGCCATCTCACACTGTGGCGGGCTGAAGGATTCGGCAGCCCAGATCTTAATGGGGGGACCCATGATGGGCTTTTCCCAGTTCAGCCTGTCTGTACCGGTGGTCAAGGCGACAAGTGGTATTGTTTGTACCAGCCATGTTAAGGAGTTGGAACTGGAGACCTATCCTTGTATCCGCTGCAATTCCTGTGTGTCCGCGTGTCCTGTTTTCTTGTTGCCAAACAGATTGACCCGCCTGGCGGAAATGGAAGTTTTTGACGAAGCAGATGATTTCGGTATTCTGAATTGTATTGAATGTGGTTCCTGCGTTTTTGTCTGTCCATCGCATATCCCGATACTGCAATGGATACGAATCGGAAAGTTTCGAGTAAACGAGCTCAAAAGGAAAGCGGCGGGTTAAACACTATGGAAAAAATGACAGCTGAAAAAACAACCACAGAAGAGAAAGAAACCCAGGAGAAGGTACCTGAAAAGACGGTGGAGGCTGATTCTCCCAAACCACCAAAAAAGAAAAAAGATCCCCGGGAAAAGCTTTACAAACCGGAACATCGGTTATTTGTACTCAATTCCTCTCCCCATGATTTTAAAACTGCCAGCGTGCCCAGAATCATGTGGTCTGTGATCGCAGCTTTGGTTCCTGCAACCGCCATGGGGATTTATTATTTCGGGCTATCAGCGGTCTGGCTGATCCTGGCTTGTGTTGTCGCATGTTTGGTGACCGAAGTTCTGGTCAACCTGATCAAGGGACAAAAACCCAGTATTAAAGATGGTAGTGCGGCGATCACAGGATTGCTGCTGGCTTTGACTCTACCACCCACTCTATCCATCACCAGTGCTATTCTGGGATCGATTTTTGCGATCGCCATTGGGAAACAGGTATTTGGTGGTCTGGGATATAATATATTTAATCCCGCATTGATCGGCAGGGCTTTTTTACAGGCCAGCTTCCCCGTGGCGATGACAACCTGGCAACTCCCTTTTATCGGTTTCGACGGGATCAGTGCTGCGACACCGTTGGGCCAGTTCAAATTCGAGAAAATATCGACCCCGATTCTGCCCCTGTTGACTGGAAATAGTGGTGGTTCTCTGGGAGAAACCTGTGCGATTGCTATTTTAATTGGGGGTCTTTACCTCTTAATTAAAAAGTTTGCTGACTGGCGCATCCCCTTGAGTTACCTGGGATCGGTTTTTATTCTGGGTGGATTGCTTTGGTTGATCGATCCTGCGAGCTATCCGGACCCCGTTTTTCTATTATTTTCAGGGGGGTTGATGTTAGGTGCATTTTTCATGGCGACGGACATGGTCACATCTCCGATCACACCGACTGGCGCCTGGATTTTTGGGATCGGTGCCGGGATTCTGGTGATAGTGATCCGTTTTTTTGGGGGTTTGCCAGAAGGGGTGATGTATTCCATCTTACTTATGAATGCCGTGACGCCTTTGATCAATCGTTATACCCGACCGAAATTCCTTGGTGAGGTGCGAAAATGAATCTCAGCGCTAAAATGTTTATCGTACTGACCCTGATAGCCGTTCTTTCAGGCGGTTTGCTCTCTGCGCTTAATAACGTGACTGCACCCCGTATTGAACAGCACCGTATCAGGGAATTGAAAGCAGCGATTGTTGAAGTGCTCCCGGCACATGACTTTTACGAGGAGGTATCGCAAGGGGAGGTTACACTCTACGTTGGAAAGAAAACAGAACGATCTGCGACAGTAGGGGTGGCAACACGATTGATTGGCAGCGGATTTCAGGACAAGATCTCCATTATGGTAGGGATCAACCCCGACTTCACCGAATTGACTGGTTTCAAGGTGCTGGAGCAGAATGAAACCCCGGGTCTGGGGAATAAAATCCTGGAGGATCCTTCCAACAAAACCAACGCTTTCTGGTTTCCAGAACAGTTTAAGGGATTGAAATTCAAGCCTGAAATTACAGTCATTAAGAATGTCAAACCTTCCAAACCAAACGAGATACAGGCGATATCCGGTGCGACCATCTCATCTAAGGCGGTTGTGAATATTCTTAACAGTCAGTTGGAACGTGTCCAGATGGTTTATCAGGCGAAAAGCAGATAAACAGGTGCCAAAGCGTGAAAGGGTTAACTTGCAGGAGACGGGGAATTACTAATGGTCGGCTCATAAATTAGTCACGTGTTTCCCATTAGCATCTCACTTGGGTAACCCTCGTGTTAAATGCCTGAAACATAGAATTTTTAATATCTTGAAATTATGGGTTTAAAATTCATGTTTCTTAGAAGTGAAAAGGAAACACGTTGTTTTCATAGTCTGTTTGCAGAATGTTCAGTGCATTTGGTACTTCAGGGCTGGCTAAGAGTTGAGAAATTATTAACTTGGCGATAAACATCTCAATTGTACCAAAAAAATGAAAGAGAAAGAAAGATTCATGTCACCTGAAAAAGGCTATAAAGCCAATAATTAAAGTATTCACAAACTATCAGGAGAGGTTGACGCAATACAATTCTATTGATACAGTTCAGAAAATAGTTTATTTTATTTTCTGAACTGTATCATATGGAGAAATATATGGATTCTTCCAATACACTGTTAAGATATATGAACGAGAAGAAGATTGCGACAATGAATGAATTGACAGACCTTCTGAAAACGCGATCGAGAATGACGGTGTTTAGAAATTTAAAAAAATTGAACTATATTTCCAGTTGTTCACATAAAGGAAAGTACTATTCTCTGAATGACATAGCCGAATACAACGAATACGGTGTTTGGCTGTACGAATCGGTTACGTTTTCAAAATATGGAACAGTTAAGAAGGCGTTGACGTTTTTGATCGACAACTCGTCGAAGGGCTATGTTGCGTCCGAGTTATATTCTATTTTGAAAATTAAAGTCGAGGATGTTTTGCTGGAACTTGTAAAAGGCCGAAGTGTTATCAGAAAAAAGATGTCCGGCAAATATGTTTACTACTCGAAAGCGCCCAATCTGTGCAGGAAACAAGAGCTTACCAGAAAGAATAGACTGCAGTCGCTCGATACTGAGAAGATGAGTCCCGATGTCTTGATGAACGAATTGAAGGCGGCTTTAATAATTTTTTTCAGTACCCTCAACGAAAAACAGCGCCGTTTTTACGCTGGTTTCGAATCTTTGAAAGCTGGTCTCGGTGGGGATAAGCTAATAGCCGAGCTACTGGATTTGGACACGAAAACGGTCGCCAGGGGAAGAAAGGAACTTCTTAGTGAAAAAGTGAACATTGATACAATCAGGGAAAAGGGAGGTGGTAGAAAGCAAGTTAAAAAAAAATCCCTGACATAATAGAGAAGATCGAATATTTAATGAAATACGAAACGGCTGGCGATCCAATGGGTAGCCTGAAATGGACAAGAAAGACCACTCAAAAAATAGCGGAAGAACTCAAGTCTGTCCATGTCGAAGTAAGCAAAACCACAGTAGGAAATATTTTGAAAAAACTGGGATATTCGTTGAAGAGCAACATCAAAAATATTTCGAGTGGCGGCAAATCGCTCACGAAGGACGAACGAGAAAAACGCAATAGCCAGTTCATATACATCAACGTAACGCGCGCCAGATTCAACAAAAAGAACAACCCAAGTTTGAGTGTCGATACTAAAAAGAAAGAAATGATCGGAAATTTCAAAAATCCGGGAACGAGATATAAGCGTCAGGCCGACTTAACAAATGATCATGACTTTTTAACCTATGCAGAAGGGAAAGCCGCTCTGTATGGAGTATACGATCAAAAAGAGAACAAGGGATTCGTATCGATAGGAATGTTTCTCAAAGAGGGCAAAACCATTTCTTCAGGCGATACACCTGAATTCGCGGTCGAATCTATTGAAAGATGGTGGCGTTACCAAGGTTATGAAACCTATAAAAACAGTAACGAAATCCTGATACTGGCGGATTCTGGTGGAAGCAACGGTCATTTATCCCATATGTGGAAGGTGAAACTTCAGGAAATATTATGCGAGAAGTATGGCTTCAAGGTAACCGTATGCCACTATCCACCGGGAGCTTCGAAGTGGAATCCAATAGAACACCGTCTTTTCAGCGAAATCAGCAAAAACTGGCGAGGAACACCATTGGTAAATTACGAGACGGTTTACAAGTATACCGCAAGTACAAAAACTACAACTGGACTTGAAACCAGTGCGGTCATGGTCGGTAAGCAATACCAGAAAGGACTTAAGGCATCGAAAGAGGATATAAAAAAACTTAACATTAAACGACATGAATTGAATCCATTGTGGAACTATACACTTTCTCCACGTGGGTAAAAAACCAAGTTATTTATTTCCGAACCCTAAGAGGTTACATCACATGCTGTTTGTAAAATGTCCGGCTTTTACAAACAGATTAAGTGAAGTTATCTTTTAACGATCCCTATGCAAATAGATTAGGTGAGGATATTTCTCAACGATCCCCAGGTGAACCCCGGTGATGCGTTATTTGATTGTTCATCGTTGGAACTAAATTGAATTTTTAACAGAAACGGGATATGGCTCGAAAAAAAAATTCACTCACATATGAGGTCTTAAAAGGAATCTGGGACGAAAATCCGGTGATGGTCAGTCTCCTGGGGCTTTGCCCAACTCTGGCCGTAACCAACTCTGCGTTGAACGGGTTGACAATGAGTATGGCGACAGGTTTTGTATTGCTCTGCTCCAGTCTGATGATATCCCTCTTAAGAAACCTGATACCACCCCAGGTGAGAATTGCCAGCTACATTGTCATTATCGCCACCTTTGTGACTGTAGTGGATCGGTATCTGGCGGCTTTTGATCCTGCCCAGAGCAAGGCTCTGGGGCCCTATATCCCTTTGATCGTTGTCAATTGTGTTATTCTTGGCCGGCAAGAGGCTTTTTCGGCTAAAAACAATCCGGGTCGGTCCTTATTGGACAGTTTTGGAATGACATTGGGTTTTACCGCGGTGTTGGTGATTCTGGGTGGAATCCGGGAGCTTCTGGGTGCAGGATCTATCTTCAATATCCAGATTATGGGGGACTGGTTCAATCCCTGGATGGTCATGATACTTCCTCCAGGAGCTTTTTTTACCTTGGGAATCCTGATTGCCCTGGTAAATTTGATCAATGAAAGGAGGGCTCAGAGATGAATCTACTTTTAATTTTTATCGGCGCAGCCTTGGTCAACAACTTCGTACTCTCCTACTTTTTGGGGATCTGCCCCTTTGTTGGTGTTTCCAAAAGGATCTCTTCTGCTGTCAGCATGGGCATGGCTGTGACCTTCGTGATGACCATTACGGCGATTGTGACATGGTTGATCTATCACTTAATTCTGGTGCCGTTTCATGTCGAGATACTGGAATATGTGTCATTCATTCTCGTTATCGCATCGCTGGTGCAACTGGTGGAAATGTTCATCCGCAAAATCAGCAAACCCCTTTATGAGACGTTGGGGATTTATCTGCCGCTGATTACCACCAACTGTGCCATTCTGGGACTTGCACTCTTTGCGATTCTGAGAGAATATGATTTTATAGAGAGTCTGGTTTTCGGCTTGGGAGCGGGTGGTGGGTTTACACTCGCCCTGGTGATTATGGCAGGGATTCGTCAGGACCTGGAGCTGGCAAACGTGCCCAAAGTATTTCAAGGTGCTGGAATTACGATGATTGTTGCGGGCTGCCTGGCACTCGCGTTTTCGGGATTTGCCGGCATCTGATCCCAATCAATTTCTGAAAACAGGTCTGGGATTTTTTTAAAACCCCATAGTTCATAAATCCGTTCAATAATGGCTGCAACCTCGATCAAACGATAAGTGTCTGGAGTGACTATATGGATGTCAATGCACTTCTTATTTCAATGGGTAGCATGGGAGGACTGGGTGCGTTTTTTGCGCTGGGACTGATCATTGCGAATATTAAACTGCATGTGGATGAAGATCCCCGAATTGCCCAGATTCTGGAGGAACTGCCAGGCGCTAACTGTGGTGGCTGCGGTTATCCGGGATGCGGTGCGTTTGCAGAACGAATTGTTGACCGCAGCGCAAATATTGTTGGCTGCCCGGTCAATACCGCGGACGGTGTGGCTGAAATTGCCCGGATCATGGGAGTGGAAGCGGAAGTCGGAGAAAAAAAGTTTGCTCGTGTTCTTTGCCTGGGGGGAAACGACGAAACAGCCAAAAAAGGCGAGTATCTCGGAATCCAGACCTGCATGGGCGCACATTTGACATTTGGTGCAGATAAACTTTGCCAGTATGGATGCCTCGGATTCGCTGATTGTGTGCGTTCCTGCCCGTTTGATGCGATCAAAATGGATGCGAACGGATTGCCGATTGTGGATGAGGAAAAGTGCACAGGATGCGGTAATTGTGAAATCGCCTGTCCCAGGAATATTATCGAAATTCATCCAAGCAGTCGCAATCTGTTCATTTTCTGTCGCAATAAAGACGAAGCAAAATACTCCCGGACTGTCTGTATCAAAGCCTGCACTGCCTGTAAAGCCTGTGTTAAAGTCGTGGAAGAGGGACAGATTGTGATGACAGACAACTTGGCGGTTATTGATTATGACATGTATGGGACCGTTTCCGAGATACCGACTCAGAAATGTCCAAACGGGGTGATTGAATTGATTACAGAAGTCTATTCAAAACGAACAGAGGACTAAAATCAACTTATGACAAACTCCAGTGGTGAAATTGGGATTGTGAAAGAGATTAGAGAGGGCAGAACCATCGTTGAACTGCAGCAAACAGATGCTTGTGATTCCTGTGGTGCCAAACTGTTTTGCCGGCCCGGCAAGAATGGCAAACACGAAATGGCTGTGCTGAATTCGATCGACGCAAAAGTGGGAGAGATGGTTGAGTTGGATGAAATGGGGAATCTCCTGCTGCTGCTCAGTTTCTTGCAGTACGGAATTCCGCTGCTGGGGTTGCTGAGCGGAATTTTTATCATCTATGGGATCAAGCCAGATTTATATCCCATCAGATTTGAACTGGTGATGTCGGCAGGGGGTTTCATTGGCCTGCTTCTGGGAGGTGTCTTTACTCGAATCTGGGCTCGGCATCTGTCAAACAGAGTCAACTCCGTTTTTAAAATTTCTGCCATACTCAAGCAACGTTAAAACAATTCCCTTCTGTAGAATCTGCCTCTTACTCTCTTCACCGACTAGATTGATCATTGCTGTCCAACTGTTCCGAAAATAGTCCACTTTTGACTGTTTCACCCATCCCCATAACAAAAATAGATTTTCCGATTTTTTGAAAAAGTCTCCTTTACAAGCCTGGACGGAAAGAAGCATTTCTAAATATATAAGCCAGAATTTGATTTACCGTATAAAGAATGTAACTATTCTGCAGACAACCCCACAGAGGGGGATCACAATCCCCTCGGCTCTGCTAAAGTGGTGAATAGCTCATCAGCAAGGGGACTTGCCCCAGTTTAAAAGTAACATGTGCTTGTCAGTCTGTCCGCTATCACGCATTCTGAGTTTTTTGGCGATGCGAAGTAGGCCGACGTATCATTGGTGCCGGT